>Ga0209755_10000673_pt1 | contig 60153 bp, 56 predicted proteins | sample TergutCo191P1_FD_187301 | JGI IMG/M metagenome (GOLD analysis project Ga0209755, IMG submission 187301) | Cornitermes sp. P1 segment gut microbial communities from Petit-Saut dam, French Guiana - Co191P1 (SPAdes) (version 2) | ecosystem: Host-associated > Arthropoda: Insects > Digestive system...
GGTATTTATCTATAATCTCGTCAATCTTAAAATCTGTATCCCACTTTGCATTTGCCGATATTAAAAGCAATCCCCTTGTTCGTACATAAGAATTACCATTGTCAATCATTTCGACAAAGCTATCAAAGAACGGATAAACGCCGTTATCTTTTTCGCTTGCAGATATAAGTTCTTTCAAGCATTTGTAAGCCGTCTTATCGTTTTTATCAAATAAGCCGTTTATCAATTCTGAATGATTATCCATACCTTACTCCACGACAAAATAAATTGAATTGCGTTTACCTTATCGTCCACAGGCGAATTTATTACTCCGTGTTTTTTTCATATATAAACCCTTTCATTCCGCTCTTTTTGTCATCTATATCTCCAACTTTGACATACCCCAAAGACTCATAAAACCGAAGAAGCCCATAACTTTCAGCAGGCGTATCTAATTTCCATTTGTTCACTTTAGGATATAGCTTCTCTATCATTAGCATTACTTCTTTGCCATATCCTTTGTGCTGTTGTTGCGGGTCAAGAAAAATTGAAGCGATTTCACCTTTTTTTCCAAAACCTACAGCAAATGCACCGCCAATTATCACATCATCGAAAAGAATGGTTTTTCCGAATATGCGCGGCGGTAAAAACTTCTTTTGCTTAAACCTTATTAACGGCGGGTAAACACCATATTTATCATAATCCGCCTTAAATGAAAGCAATGCAATGTTGAATAATATCTCAACATCGCTTTTCTGCATTTTTCTAATGGATAACAATACTTCATCTCCAATACTAATTTGCTTCATCGCTCAAAGGCAAACAAATCAAGCCTTAACGTATTATACCATATTTTTGCAAATGTTGGGTAATAATCTTCCGCCGTCCGTTCCGACTTCCAGACCGTCAAGTTCATAGTGCTTTTGTAGTTGCGTATTTTTACCACCCCTTTACTTCGCGCCACCCCTCCACGGAGGGGAATTTTGGCGTGAGCGGGACGTTGCGGGCAACGTCCCCTACAATGAAAAACGTTTTTGCCAACCTTTGTGGGCGTTTTTTCTGCCTAAAATGAAAAATATTATTACACCTCTCGATGCACACCTTGTGCTTCGCTATGCGGTTGGCTATGAGTACCTCTGCTCCGGACTTTCACCGGTTAGATTTATGCCATGCTCGTCACTCCGCAAAAGCGGCTTGCTCGCCAACCACGTCAAGCTGCTTTTTTGCGTTTGGAATCATATAGACGGAATTGGAATTATGCAAAATGGATGCCCAGCGGGGTCGAGCATTACTTTCCAACTATCAGATAGTTGTATTTCAGATAATAATGCACCATATGAAATAGCGCGTTGAATCTCGATTTCAAATTCATCCGCTTTAACATAAAAATCCAAGTGCAACATTTGCTGTTGCATTCCATCAGTTGGTGGCCATCTTGGTTTCTTGTAATCACTAATTTCCTGAAATACCAAGGGCGTACTTTCACCGTTTTCGCTTTTCAAAATAATCCATTTTTCATCTTCAAAGATTTGTCGCTCTATAGACCATCCCAATAGTTTTTGGTAAAAATCCGCCATCTTTTCAGAGTCATCTGAGTCAATAACTATTGCACCTAACCTCATAAATCCATTCCCTCCATAAAAAGAATTCAACTAAGATAATATAATAACACTTTCCGCAAAAAAACTAAAACGCTATCAGTAGCGGTTGTTTATATACGCCAAACTCAATAAAGAAAGATCCACAGTCCGGGATTTGAACACTACGCAAGAATTTATAAGGAAATATTCTATAAAGGAAACGATCTTAAGTACCACTTCTCAGGATTTCCAAATACTCTTCGTATGCGAAAGTTCTGTTTCTGCGTTCTCCGCTTGCTTGCACTAAAATACCTTGAGAGCATAATCGTTTTATTGCATCGGACACCGTATTAAAAGAAAGTCCCAGAGTTGATGAGGTTTTTTGTATTTCTATGATGGGACATTCCTCAAGGTATGACAACAACTTACACAGCGTCTTTGATGAACGCCCCACAGTATTTACAATAGTTAGATTTTTCTCACGCAATGCAACCATTTTATCTATGGTATTAATTGCATCTTCGGCAGAATCGCAAATTGCTAATAGGAAGAAATTGACCCACTGCTCGAATTCACCATTTTCTCTGACAAACATCATTCTGTCAAAATACTCAAGACGGTTTCGTTTTAAGAAATACGACAAGTATAATATCGGGGTGGACATTGCTCCTTTTTCAATCAAAAACAATGTTACAAGAAGCCTGCCAATTCTTCCGTTACCGTCCAAAAACGGATGTATTGTTTCAAATTGGTAATGAATCAAAGCCGAGCGTACTAAAATATCAATAGCTCCGAAATGTTCATCATTGTTCATGAAATATTCAAGCCGGGACATTGCTTCTTTCATATCCTCCGGCGACGGAGGAATATACCGCGCCGTCTTTATTGTGCTGCCAAGTCCGCCAATCCAATTTTGCGTGCGCCTGAACTCGCCCGGAGTCTTTTCCTGCCCGCGAACGCCGTCCATTAACAGGCTATGTGCTTCACAAATCAAGCGATTGCACAAAGGCAATTCTTTCAATCGTTCAACCGCGAATTCAATCGCTTTAATATAATTAATTACTTCTGATACATCCTGGTTTGCGTTTTCTTCGATCAATGGGTCGAGAATATCCTCAAGCGTTGCCTGAGTACCCTCGATTTGAGACGACATCAACGCTTCTTTGCGAACATACATAGATATTAATAAATGTACATTTGCAACTCTGGAAGAAAGTCCGTCAAGCAACGCAAGTTGCCTGTTTGCCTTTATAATCAGATTGCTCGTTTCTTTATCAAGTGAAAGCGGAGGGATTGGCGGCAATGGTGATGGAAGAAAGGATTTATAGGCAGCCTCTCCCGATAAGTTGCTCTTCCACTTTCCGGCTTCTCGAAACATAATTTGCATCACCTCTATACAAACCTGAAATAACTATTACCATTATAACATATTTATTTCAGATTGCTAACGTAATCTGAAATAAATGAATTTTTGACGATTTTATAAGTTACAGGTCACTGGAGGCAGAGAAACCGTCTCAATTACCTGTCATTCAAGCACCAAGTGAACTGTAACAACCTTGATTATGACCATCCTTCAAAATACGCATTACTACTGGGCAAAATCAATTAACATAGTATACTCAAAAGATTCAAAGGCTAGCGATAGAGTGTATTCTTATGCGGCAAAAGTTAATATAGATAGGCTTGGCACAAGCAACAATAAAGCTATGTTTCTTTCATATTTAGCAGCGCTCTATAACGATTTAGGTGATAAAGAAAAAGCGCTTGAGTGTATCATGGAAGCCAAAGGATTGCCGCACAAAGAAGCACTGAATGAAACAATAAATCGCATTTATGACGAGATTATAAAATAAGCATTCTGCCGTTTTGATGGTTCAGTTGTAACGGCAGGTGTTTTGTCGGCTATTTGGAGAGCTGTTTTGACCACCCCGGCGCTTCGCGCCACCCCTCCACGGAGGGGAATTTGGCGGTGCTATGCCCAGGTAACTGAGGGGGATTTTGGCGGTGCTATGCCTAGGTAATCGCTGATTAAACCGCACTCCTCGGCTGTGCGGTTTAATAAGCGGTTACCTGATAACCGGGGGAATTTTACGGTACTTGATTATAGTAATCAGATTGAGTGTTATTGTTACTGTGATAAGCACCGCTGATACAAATAATACGCCAAATATTGTATCCATAATCGCCGACCAATCTTCAATTTGCACCAGATGCTTTTGATAAACTATTTGGAATAAAACCGAAATTGCACACGCACACATACTTACAAACAATAAGACAATCCAATTTTTGTTTTTTGCTTTATTGTATTTTGCAAGATTTATAGTCGGAAGAATCCACGCTATAAGTCCAAGCAGCAGGCTTCCTACATTAAACCATGCCATACTAAGTCTCCCCTTTCATTTTTGGCTACTCGTTGCTACCTAGGTAACCGCTGGTTACCTAGCATTTCTTTTACTTTCAATAATCCGTACACATATCTTTTTGTACAGAGCGTTATCAATAATATAGCTATAAAAATCATTGCCACCGTAACAGTTATAAAAAGTGGAATGAAGTTGTGGAAATGCATTAGCAAGCCTACAACTAAAATAGATATTGCAAGAATTGGGATAAATCCAATCAATTTACGCTTGATTATTTTGCGGCACATTATCGCTTTTGTTTCTCTGTCGCTGAATATTGTATTTTCGTCGCAAGTAGCTGACTTTCTAAAATAGAATCGCCCATCTTTCTCAGCCACATATTGCCAGCCAAAATCAGTATATAATTGGATATACTCGTACTTTTGCCGCTCATCAGGATTAAAGTCAATCTGATAAACAAAGTCTTCTTTTTCGCATTTTTGAAAAGTGTATTTCTTGCCTTTGACGGAAAACAATTCCCGCCCTTCGGCATGATGTGAAGCTAAAAATATCTGTTCTTCCTCGAAATCTGATATAGGAAAATTGTGCTTGACGGTTTTGCGGTCACTCATTATTCACCTCTTGCGTTATGTTTTTGTAAAGCCTTTTTATGCGCTTGGTTTCAAGGCTCAATACTTCCTTTCCCATGTCGGATAGAAGATAGAATTTCCGGTTGCTTTCTGCTCTTGTAAAAATAATCAGCCCGTCTTTTTCCATTTTGGAAAGACTTGTGTATACAGTACCCGCACCCAAGATTATCTCACTGTCGGTTAATTCTTTTACGAGTTGCATGATTCCGTATCCATGCCTTTCCTCTCGCAGAGCAAAGAGAACGTAAAAGCTGGTTTCGGTCATGGGAACATAGTATCGTTTGATTCGCTTTTCCAAACAACTTCTCCCCTCCGTATATCGAAGTACGCTATATTAAATAGTAGCGCACTTCGATATATTTGTCAAGCAGCAAATTGCTCAAGGTTCAAAATTACTCTACCGCAACGAAATGAGTGGATAGGAGGTCTTACTGATTTGTTAAATAACAAATGTGAAAAAATTTTTAAAGTTTTTGCCGAAAACTATGGAATTTGATTGTTGTTTGTGATAGAATATGTTACTATTTGTCATCACTTAGTATCTTTTTTCGTTTAAGGGTGAGAGCGGTGTTAGAGATTTTATCGCCGGCGGGTTCTCCCGAAGGCGTAATGGCGGCTGCGCAAAATGGCGCGGACGCAATATACTTGGGTTTTGGTGAGTTTAACGCGCGCAAGAATGCAAAAAACTTCACTCATGCAGAGGTTGAAAGCGCTATTGAATATTGCCGCGTCCGCGGAATAAAAACATATCTGACCCTGAACACGTTGGCTAAAGACCATGAGCTGGCGGCTATTGCCGAGCTCTCCAGAGCTGCTTGCAGATACGGTATTGACGCAATCATTGTCCAAGACCTTGGTGTAATGACCGCAGTCAAACAAACTGTGCCGCAAGTTCCGATTCATGCCAGCACACAGATGTCTATTCACAACCTTGAAGGCGCAAAAATTGCCGCTGCAATGGGCTTTAAGCGTGTTGTTGTCGCGCGTGAGCTTTCCAGAAAAAAACTTGAATATATATGCAAGTACTCACCGATAGAAATTGAAGTTTTTGTTCACGGTGCAATGTGTATGAGCTATTCCGGGCAATGCTACATGAGTGCAGTTATTGGCAGACGAAGCGGAAACCGCGGAACATGTGCACAGCCGTGCCGCTTGAGCTACAATGCCGTTGGGCATGCGCTGCTGCACCCGCTCAGTCTTAAAGATAATTGCCTTGTTAAGTATATGGACGAACTCAAATCGATGGGCGTCACTGCAGTAAAGATTGAAGGGCGCATGAAAAGACCGGAGTACACGGCAATTGTAACCGCAATATATTCAAAAGCCGCACAAAAGAGCAAGATGCCATCAAGAAATGATATGGCGCTGCTCGAAAAGGCATTTTCACGGCAAGGCTTTACAGACGGCTATTACACTGACGCGCTTGGCAGCCATATGCTGGGTATTCGGGAGGATGATTCCAAGGGAAACACCGCATTGTTTAATGCGACAAGAAAGAGCTATCTCCACGGAGAGTTCCAGCGTGTTCCTGTGCGATTTGTAGGCTCCATAGCAGAAGGTCGGCGAGTCAAGCTTGCGGCGATTGACGACAGGAAGAACACCGCTGTTGTATATGGAGCTGTTCCTGAAATGGCATTTCACAAGGAGTTGTCTTTGGCAACTTTACAAACTCAACTACACAAAACAGGCGGCACCCCATTTTACTGTGCCGGAGTCAAAGGCACTGTCGCGCCGGGTTTGTCACTTCCAATATCTGCGTTTAATCAAATGCGGCGCAATCTGCTTTCAGAGCTTATGGAGCAGAGAAAACCCGCACCGGTACGTGCCGAGGGGAATTTTGTTCCGGGCGAAGATTTTCGCGGATATGGCAGACCGCCGATAATAACAGTCTCAGTTGCACGAGCAGATCAGATTTCCGAAGAGATGATCGGCTTGGAGCCTAAAATCCTATACTTACCTATATTGGAGTTTGATTTTGAATCGCCCGCTCTGATGAATCTGTTGGAAAATGATAAAATAACAGTAGCTGCGGCTCTTCCGCGCGTTATTCACGATAACGAGAGAAAAAGAGTTTCTGAAATACTGAAAAAAGCTTTGACATTGGGTGTGTCTGAGGCACTTGTTGGGAATCTAGGACATATTCAGTTTGCCAGAAGTCACGGATTTGCAGTCAGAGGGGATTTCGGGCTAAATGCATTTAACTCCCAGGCATTATATGCGTTGAGAAACCTTGGGCTGATATCTGCGACACTCTCATTTGAACTGAGGTTATCTGAAATCCGCGATATATCAAAGTCAATCGACACCGAACTTATTACATATGGGCGTTTGCCACTCATGATAACCGAAAACTGCATTATAAAAAACACGACAGGCGTGTGCACCTGCGATAATTATTCAGGGCTTGTTGACCGGCGAGGTGTGGTTTTCCCGGTAATGGCAGAATTTGGGTGCCGGAATGTTTTACTAAACTCAAAAAAACTCTTCATGGCAGATAAAGACAATACAGTGAGCAGTGTTGGGCTATGGGCGCAGAGACTGAGTTTTACAACCGAAAATGCTCTTGAATGCGTTGCGGTATTAAAGCATTATATGGGTGAGGGGGATTTTGTTCCCTCCGGCTATACAAGAGCGCTTTACTATCGGGGGGTCGAATGAGAATTAAAGGAGCGCAGGATAGATGAAAATAGTCTTGGCGTCGGGCTCTCCGCGCAGATATGAATTGTTGCGGATGATTGGGCTGACTGATTTTGAGGTTATTCCCGACACAGAAGAAGAAATTCTATGCGATGCGCAAAACCCTGAGCAAGCGGTATGCCTGACAGCGCTAAAAAAGGCAAAAAACGTATCAAGCAAATGTGCAAGCGGCGCCATTATCATCGCAGCCGACACCGAGGTATATCTTGACGGAAAACCATTTGGCAAGCCAAAAGACGCAAACGATGCAAAAAGAATGCTATCGGAACTTTCCGGCAAGCGGCACACCGTATATACAGCAATCGCAATTATACATGACGAGGATGTAATAATCGAAGCAGAAGCGACAGATGTTTTTTTCAGACAGCTTTCCGACTATGAAATAAATGCTTACGTTTTAACAGGAGACCCTATGGACAAAGCGGGCGCGTACGGAGTGCAAGGGCGCGCAGCGGTTTTTATCGAAAGACTTGAGGGCGATTTTTTCAATGTGATGGGATTGCCGGTTTGCCGACTTACGGTAATGTTAAGGAATATTGGAGTAAATTTATGAGAGCTTTAATAAACAGGCAGTCCATAATTATCGCTTCCACTGCGGTGATTATAGCCTTAATAACATTTATCTCGTTAAATGCTTTCGGGATTGTCGGTCCCGTTACAAATGCGGGCAATGCAATCACAAGTCCCATCAGAACACTTGCATCAAATGTGACAAGGATTTTCGAGAGGATTTACTCTTCAATATACAGATATGATGCTTTGATGGCAGAATATGAGAGGATAGTTGAAGAAAACTCCGAGTTTCGGCAAAACTTCATAGAGTCACAGAGACTTGCGGAAGAAAATGAGATATTGAGAGCACAGCTTGGCTTCCGCAGACGAAACCCGGACTTTGAATCAGAGTATGCAAGACTCACTACATGGAGCGGGTCAAACTGGTCTTCATCTTTTACAATTAACAGAGGTTATGCCAATTCCAATGTCACGAGCGGAAATGCCGTAGTTACGGAATATGGGGTGCTTATCGGTCAAATCACAGACGTCGGAGCAACGACTTCGACCGTTGTAACAGTTCTTGACACAACATTTTCTGCGGGAGCTTTTGTCGGGGAAGGCGGAGGAACAGGCACCCTTAGAGGCGATTTCAGTCTGATGCGCAACGGGCTTATAATGCTGGATCAAATTGACGATGAACAAATCGTAAGAATCGGAGATCAAATAATTACTTCCGGCAGAGGCGGTATATTCCCACCCTGGCTGACTGTTGGAGATGTTGTCGGGCTGTATACGCACCCGACGGGGATAGGCAGATACGCCACGGTCAGACCGTCGCGAGTATTGGAAGCGCTCAATGAAGTATTTGTTATAACAGATTTTGAGCCGGTCACCGAGTAGAAACTTTTAATTGTTGTTACTTGCACAACGGAGTATTAAATGAAGCGAAAGACACTGATAATTTCAATCAGTCTCCATGCCCTCTTGTTATTGGCGGCGTTCATATTCCAAGGAATGGTATTCCCACACCTCAGAATCGCAGGACTGGCGCCGTTGCTGCTTCCGCTGGTAGGCACTGGAATAGCCGTATACGAAGGAAGATTCGGCGGAGGGGTTGCGGGTATTTTTGCAGGGATACTATGTGACTTATCGCTCAATGAACCTATAGGACTATTTACAGTACTGCTTACATTTACCGGATTATTTGTCGGCACTTTAGCTGATTCATATATAACACGCGGATTCGCGTCACATTTCATACTCTGCGCGGGCGTGCTGCTGTTATCGGCAGCGGTCCAAATGTTCCCGCTAATTTTTTCCGGGAGGATAGACTTGCAGCAAGTTATCTCAACGGCATTATGGCAGACAGTATACTCCCTTTTGTTCGCATTTCCAACGTGGCTGGTAATTAAGGCAATCGGCAAACGTGTGTATCGGGAATCTCATTCAGGAAGACCGCAGTAATATCATACGTATCGTCCATGTGAAAGGATAACTACTATGCAAAAAATGTATAAACCGGCGCGAATTGCAGTGATATTTATACTGTTGGCAGCAATGCTTGGTGTATTTATTGCAGACCTATATAGAATCCAAATTCATGAAGCCAGAGCATTTGATCCAAACTCCGTTCCGGTGAGTCTTATTTCCAGAACCGTGAGCCTGCCTGCCGCGCGCGGAAATATCTACGACAGAAATGGCATACTTCTGGCGTCGGGCAGACCCTCGTTTAACATCATGCTTGACTGGGGTTTGATGCGGGCGCAGGGGCTTGAGATCATGAACAGCAACATTCTGGAGCTTATATATACTGCAATGGAAGAAGGCTACTCCCACATAGACACCTTTCCTGTCACTCGCGGCGCTCCGTTTTCGTTCCTATCTGATATGACCGGAGAGCAGCAGCGAAGGCTCGACGCCTACTTTGCATATCACAGGCTCGATCCGGATATTTCTGCATCAGACTTATTGGCATGGATGCGCAGACATTACAGAATTGACTATACAATCGGGATTTTAGACGCCAGACTTATCATAGGCGTAAGATATGAACTGGAGATGAGGTTTGTTATCGAAAATCTCGGTCCGTATGTTTTTGTCAGAGACGTTACAACAGATTTTATAACTCTTATCTCAGAGCGGGGATATAATGGCGTATTTTCCGAAAGCTCCTTTATCAGAGAATACCACACTACATATGCCGCTCATATATTAGGTTATATCAGACGTATGTCGCCGCAGCAATTTGAGGTGCTGCGTGAACAGGGATATGCTATGGACGCTCTCGTTGGTCAGATTGGAGCCGAGTTTGCCTTTGAAGAGGAGCTTCGCGGCATAGACGGCAGAAAAAGAGTCTGGATGACAGCCGACGGAACAATAGCTGACGAGATAGTAACACATCCGCCGCAACCGGGAAATCATGTCTATTTAACTTTAGATATTGATTTGCAGACAGTTGTGGAGCATTCGCTGAGAACGCAAGTCGATATTATTAACAATGAACGCGCAGAAGCGTCAAGGCTTGCCGGGTTGGAGCCGAGCGCGGAGGACAGGATTACAGGCGGCGCCGTTGTTGTGCTTGATGTAAGAACAGGCGAGTTGCTTTCCGCTGCATCATATCCGACATTTAACCCGCTGACACTCTCACAGGATTTTTCAAATATACTCACAGACCCAAGAGAACCGCTCTTTAACAGAGCCACTCACGGAAGATATGAACCAGGTTCAACATTTAAAATGGTAACGGCATTTGCAGGGCTTAGGTATGATGTTGTCGGGCGCTGGACAACGGTAAACTGCACCGGCAGATACACCAGATATGCACAGCTAAACTTTGCACCGAACTGTTGGATTTTTCCGATAGTCGGCGTCGGGCATCATGGGGTTGACATTGTAAGCGCGCTGGAATGTTCATGTAACTACTACTTCATGTGGATAGCAGATCGTCTGCCGGCTGAGCCGGGCAGTTCTTATCAGCAAGGGCTGATTCTTGCCGAAGTATCAAGGGCATTTGGATTGGGCGTAAGCACCGGCATAGAGCTTCCCGAAACAATCGGAAGACTTACAACGCCGGAGTGGCTGAGTGAAGCTTATGCTCGCGGAATTGTAGATCACCCCTCATGGAACTCTGCACTGTCAGTGACAACCGGATTCGGACAAGGGCACAACCGCTTTACACCGTTGCAGCTAGCCAGCTATACCGCAACAATCGCAAACGGAGGAACGCTCTTTGAACAGTCAATTTTGAGCAGAGTTATGAGTTCCGATTTTACGGAGCAATTGCATTCATTTACACCGACTATCAGAAGCCAGATAGAAGAAGTCGAATATATAGAATTTCTCAGAGAAGGTATGCTTGCCGCATCAAGAGGAAATCAAGGCACTGCGCGCGCGGTTTTCCGCGATTATCCGATAAGGGTCGGTTCAAAAACCGGAACAGCCCAAGTTGCCGGAAGAGATATTAATAATGGGGTTTTCGTGGCATATGCTCCGCATAATAATCCTGAAATTGCCGTAGCGATAGTCGTTGAAAGGGGCGGCTCCGGTTCTGCGGTCATGGACATAGCCAGAATGATTTTCGACTACTACTTCAGCACAGGCAGCGCTGTTGCCGCCACACCATACGGAGAATTGATACCGTAGCTCTCACTTAGGTAAAAACGAACAAGAAAGCAGTAACTCAAAATGCGAAACAATATTTTCATAAAAGGTGCGCGGGAAAACAATCTAAAGAACATCGACATCGAGATACCACGCGACAAGCTTGTGGTTATGACCGGAATATCAGGCAGCGGAAAATCCTCACTTGCCTTTGACACTATATATGCCGAGGGACAGCGGCGATATGTCGAGTCACTCTCGGCATATGCGCGTCAATTCTTAGGACAGATGGAAAAGCCTGATGTGGACTACATCGAAGGGTTGTCTCCCGCCATTTCCATCGACCAAAAAACAACGAGCCGTAATCCTCGCTCGACCGTAGGCACGGTCACTGAAATATACGATTATCTTCGCCTGTTATGGGCACGTATCGGCATACCACACTGTCATAAATGCGGCAAGGAGATAAAGCAGCAATCGGTAGATCAGATTGTAGATAGTGTAATGGCACTGCCGGAAGCGTCGAGGATACAGGTTATGGCGCCTGTAGTCCGTGCTCGAAAGGGCGAGTATTCTAAGATATTTGATGACGCTCGAAAAAGCGGATATGTGCGTGTCCGCGTTGATGGAAGCGTCTATGATTTGACCGAAGAAATAAAGCTTGATAAGAACAAGAAGCATAATATCGAGATAATCGTAGACAGGCTTGTAATTAAAGAAGACATGGCGCGCCGACTTACGGACTCCGTTGAAACAGCACTTGCGCTTGCCGGCGGGCTGCTGATAATAAACTTAGTCGGCGAAGAGCGTGATATGATGTTTTCACAAAACTATGCCTGTGAAGACTGCGGAGTTTCGATGGAAGAGCTGACCCCGCGATTGTTTTCATTTAATAATCCGTATGGAGCCTGTACTAAGTGTACGGGATTGGGCACACAATTACGGGTTGACCCGAACCTTATAATTGCAAATCCTCAATTATCAATCGCGGAAGGCGGGATTTCGGCGTCCGGATGGGGCAATGTCAAAAATGACGGAATTTCAAAGATGTATTTTGAAGCTCTTGCAAAAAAGTATAAGTTTCGGCTCACAACTCCTATTTGTAACCTTCCGGAGGATGTTATGAAAATAATCCTCTACGGCACCAATGGTGAAAAGCTGGAGCTATACTATGATCAGCCAAGAGGAAAGGGCATTCTTACACAGCCATTTGAAGGAATCGTGAACAATATCGAGCGCAGATACAAAGAAACGCAGAGCATGTCAATGCGCTGGGAGCTCGAAAACTACATGGCAGAACATCCCTGCCCGGAATGCAATGGGCGCAGATTAAAAAAGGAAGTGCTAGCCGTCACGGTTGGCGAGATTAATATTGCGGCGCTTACTGAAATGTCAATCACCCGCAACATAAACTTTATAGAAAACCTGAAGCTCTCTGAAAAAGATGAGATGATTGCAAAGCGCATTATCAAAGAGATCCGTGAACGGTTGGGATTTTTACAGGCGGTTGGGCTTGAATATCTTACGCTCAGCCGACAGGCGGGAAGTTTGTCCGGAGGGGAAAGCCAGAGGATCAGACTCGCTACGCAGATAGGCTCATCACTCATGGGTGTGCTATATATTCTTGACGAGCCCTCCATAGGGCTGCATCAGCGGGATAATGTTAAGCTGTTAAAAATGTTAAAGCGCTTGCGTGACTTGGGCAATACATTGTTGGTAGTCGAACATGACGAAGAGACCATACTGGCAGCGGATTATATTGTTGACGTAGGTCCCGGCGCAGGAGTACACGGAGGAGAAATCGTGTGTTCGGGTGACGCAGACGAGATAATGGAATGCGAAAATTCAGCGACAGGACAGTATCTTAGCGGAAAACGAATGATTCCAATTCCGAAACAGCGCAGAGGCGGAAACGGAAAGTTTCTTACCATACGAGGCGCAGCAGAGAATAACCTGAAGAATCTGACTATTTCAATTCCATTGGGCGTCATGACATGTGTGACAGGCGTTTCCGGCAGCGGCAAGTCATCGCTGATAAACGAAGTCGTTTATAAAGAACTCGCCTCACAGTTAAACGGAGCAAAGACCCGCGCCGGCAAGCATGAACTTATCGAAGGTATGGAGTTTTTGGATAAAGTAATTGATATAGACCAATCGCCGATCGGGCGCACTCCGCGTTCAAATCCGGCGACATATACAGGCGTTTTCAGTGAAATCAGAGACCTGTTTGCATCTACTCAAGACGCAAAGGCACGGGGATACAAACCGGGGCGATTTTCGTTTAATGTCAAAGGCGGAAGGTGCGAATCCTGTTCAGGAGACGGCTTACTAAAAATTGAGATGCACTTCTTGCCGGATATATACGTTCCGTGCGATGTGTGTAAGGGAAAAAGATATAACCGGGAAACGCTGGAGGTCAAATACAAGGGCAAGAATATTCATGAAGTGCTTGAAATGACAGTGGATGAGGCTTTGGATTTTTTTGAAAATCTTCCAAAGATAAAACAAAAGCTGGTAACATTAGTTGACGTTGGACTCGGATATGTAAGGTTGGGACAACCATCCACAACATTATCGGGCGGCGAGGCACAGCGCGTAAAGCTTGCCACGGAATTAAGCAAACGCTCTACCGGAAACACATTTTACGTGCTTGATGAGCCGACGACGGGACTTCACACTGCTGATGTGCACAAACTCATTGACGTATTAAACAGACTGTCTGACGCAGGAAATACGGTAGTTATCATTGAGCATAACCTTGATGTTATAAAGACTGCCGACCATATCATAGATCTCGGTCCTGAGGGCGGCGACGCCGGCGGCGAAGTCCTCTACGAAGGCTCCCCGGAAGGCGCAGCCCAATGTGAGAGCAGCTACACAGGACAATTTTTAAAACGCGCGTTGGAAAGATAAAACAGCATACCCCCTCCGTCTGCGGTCCGACGCCCTATGTAAAAGCGGGCAAGGCGCGGGCGTACAAAATAGACTACGATGGAGCACTGCTCCCGGAGCTATAATGAACACATTTGAAGCAGGTCAATATGATATAGCCGTTATAGGCGCGGGACATGCGGGGATTGAAGCATCGCTCTCGGCGGCACGGCTTGGCATGAAAACAATTTGCTTTACAATAAACCTTGACGCAGTGGGCAATATGCCCTGCAACCCAAACATAGGCGGAACCGGCAAAGGGCATCTGGTCAGGGAACTTGACGCGCTCGGCGGAGAAATGCCCCTGTGTGCCGACCGCGCCTGCATACAGTTTAGAATGCTAAACCGAGGCAAAGGTCCGGCTGTTCATTCACTTAGAGCGCAAGCTGACAGGCGTGAATATCAGAAAATAATGAAGCATACATTAGAACGTCAGGAAAATCTATCCCTGCGGCAAGCGGAGATAGTAGATATAGGCGTTGAAAATGGCGTTGCAGCATATGTAAAAACACAAACAGGCGCGATATTTCGCTGCAAAGCCGTGATAGTTTGTACCGGAACATATTTAGCGGGCCGGACAATAGTGGGAGAGGCAATTGAATCCGGCGGTCCGGACGGTCTGTTTGCATCAGAGCATCTTGGCGAGAAGTTAAGGGAATTAGGACTATCGCTCCGGCGATTTAAAACGGGCACACCCGCCCGCGTCAATGCACGCCATATTGACTATTCCAAAATGACTGTCCAGCCGGGAGACGAGCCGCCACCCGCATTTTCCTTTGAAACAACTACGCCAAGAGAAAACAAAATAGTTTGCTGGCTGACATATACAAATGAAAACACACATAATATAATAAGAGAAAACCTGCACAGAAGCCCCATGTATTCGGGCGTTATTGACGGAATAGGCGCACGATATTGCCCGTCTTTTGAAGACAAAGTTGTACGCTTTTCCGATAAAGACCGTCACCAAATATTTATTGAACCTATGGGGCTGGATACGGAAGAAATCTATCTCCAAGGCTTCTCATCCTCGATGCCGGAGGAGGTTCAAGTCCAGATGCTTCGCTCTGTACCTGGACTGGAAAAAGTTGAAATAATGAGACCGGCGTATGCTATCGAATATGACTGCATAGACCCGCTGGAGCTTTTGCCGACACTCGAAACAAAAAAAATCCCCTGTCTATATGGAGCCGGGCAGTTTTGCGGCACTTCCGGATATGAGGAAGCGGCTGTACAAGGATATATCGCCGGAGTTAATGCCGCGCTTAAACTCAAAGGTGAAGCACCGCTAATAATAAAGCGCAGTGACGGTTATATTGGCACGCTAATCGATGACTTAGTTACAAAGGGAACAAATGAGCCATATCGCATGATGACCTCTCGCACTGAATACAGACTTTTGCACAGACAGGACAATGCGGATATCAGACTGGCCCACTACGGTCATAGAGTAGGTCTCGTTTCAGATGAGCGATATGAGCGGATTTCAGAAAAATACAGGCTTGCGGAAAAAGAAATTGAGCGGCTTGAAACTACATTTATCCCGCCCACAAAAGAGCTTTATGAGCTTTTTAAAAAGCACGATATGCCGGAAGCAAAATCAGGAGTGAGTCTTGCTTCCTTACTGCGCCGCCCCAAATTCAGTTACAACGAAATCGCTGATTTAGACAAGAACGCGCCGGAGCTTCCGGAAGCTGTGCGAGAGCAGGCGGTAATTTCCATAAAATACGATGGATATATAAAACGGCAGCAACGTCAACTCGAAGAGATGTGCAGAATGGAAGACCATATTATCCCGGACGACATTGACTACAATAAGCTTGAGGGGCTCAGGATAGAGGCCCGGCAAAAACTCGGAAGTATCCGCCCAAGAAGCCTTGGGCAAGCAACACGCATCTCCGGCGTCTCTCCCGCCGACGCCGCCGCGTTAATGATATACCTTAAAAGATAGCAAACTAAAAATTGAGCACTCTAAATATTTACAAGTCGCCATACTTGTGATACTATGCTAAAAGAAAAATACCGCGCAAGATTTCCAATATATTTTGACAGAAAATTACCGTAAGGGGTGGTTGTTTGCGTAAGATTTTTTATAGTGTGATAATGATTATATGTTTCAGTTTGCTCTTATCAGGGTGCAATCTTATTGAATTACGTGATAGAATAAACAGCGCCAATGAAGCAGGAAACACAACGTCACGACAGACAGTAACCTTTCCCGGGTCAAGAGTGGAAACCGAAGCTATAACTGAAGCGCGCCCTCTGACCCCCGCACAGATTTTCGAGTATAATGCTGATGCTGTTTTCACAATTTTTGCATCATATGACAACAAAGAATTTGATTCTTATGGCAGCGGTTTTTTTATTAGTTCATCAGGTGTGGCGGTGACAAATCACCATGTCATGGTAGGCGCACCTTATGCTTATGTACTTACGCATAGCGGAGAAGAGTATGACATCAGCGGCTATTACTACTATGATGAAGACAATGATTTGGCGCTTATTCAAGTTAAAGGGGAAGACTTTCCGTATCTAACTATCGGCGATTCAGATTCTTTGAGAGTCGGAGAAAATATATTTACCATAGGCAGTCCCCTCGGCTATACCAATACCTTTTCTACCGGGATAATTTCGCGATTTGACGATGTCGGTGAGTTCGATACATATACAGTATATGGTATGATACAATTCACCGCGCCGATTTCGCCCGGCAGCAGCGGGGGCGCACTGCTTAATGACTTTGGGCATGCAGTTGGTATTACAACCGCCGGATATTTCGGGAACTATGTCCAAGCCATTAATTTTGCTGTTCCTTCGTCACGTATAGATCATGAAGTCGCGCAAGGAGAATTTTCTCAGCTTCCCGTAGGCTCCGTGCATTCTATTCCTGATTCGGCTCTAATCGGAGCTTGGTTCTGGGATGGCGGATATTATGTTTTTGATGCGGACGGAACCGGATTCCGCGATTGGGACGGCTATGAAGATGCTTTTACATGGCGTATTTTAAGTGATTTCCTGGTTTTAAGAATTGAGGATGGCACTACTGAACGGTGGCACTTAAATATCTACGATGAGTATGAGATAACCGTGGGCGGAGCATGGTTTTTCAGAGCTATGCCCGAAGAAGAAGCCGAGAGAGCTCTTGTCGGCAGGTGGAGTTGGCGGCATGGATGGTATGAGTTCGCTCCAAACGGAACCGGATCTCGTGAATGGAGCGGGGTTCCCGACACTTTCAAATGGTATATTGACGGCATCGAGCTGGTTCTGCAAATAGATTACGGCAATGAGGAGCGGTGGATTGTCGATATGTTAAGAGATAATGAAATCACTATCGGCGGCGCGGTGTTTATCAGAGCTACATAAATTGATATAATGAAGCCATTTTCTGAACAAGTTTATGAGATTGTGGAGCAGATACCATACGGGCAGGTCATCTCTTACGGAGAAATCGCGCGATTGTTAGGCAAGCCGCGCGCCGCGCGTGAGGTAGGTAGAGCAATGCGAAACTGCCCGGATAAGTTGCCGTGGCAAAGAGTTGTGATGGCAGACGGCACAATTACAGGCGGGGAGTTTGCGAAAATACGAAAAGCCCTCCTTAAAGAGGAGGGCGTGGTTTTTCTGCCTTGCGGACGCGTAAATATGAAAACATGCCGCTGGTTGTGAGGTGCAGCACTTACCTTATACTCACCCAGTATCGGGCGGTTACTGCGTTACTTTCACGCACGGTAAGCCTGTCAAATTTACCACCGCACGCCTCAATAGTACGATAACTGGCTTCGTTTTGCGCATCGCATGTTATGAGCACTTGTTCGATTCCGAGCTTGCGGCACTCATCAAGACAGAGCGAGAGCATTATTTTTGCATAACCTTTTCGCCGCTCAGACGGACGAATGGAATAGCCGATATGTCCGCCGATTTCCGCAAGGGAGTCGTTGAGATAATGCCGGAGATTTATCATGCCCAAAACTCGACGCTCGCCCTCTCTGACAAGCATGAATTGATCAGCCTCAACCCACTCAGCCTTGGGTTTGGTTTCTTTATTTTCCATGAGTTTGCACTGCAAAATCCATGCCTCAATATCATCATAAAAGCTTCCCAATGCGCTGTCTCCGGCAAAGAGACTGCCGTTATCAATAAACTCCTGCCGATAGCTGCGGATTTCATCAATGTACTCTATATCCGGTTTTACCAAAATCAGCCTGTTCATTTTTACCCCTTTCCGTTTGCCGGTAGTGTCAAATAGACACAACTTTTTATATGTAAATCCTTTTTGTAGATCGTCCATTGACTCAATCTCCCTGTCTAATCTATCTTCCATCACGCATTCCTCTTAAAAACTCAGCTCCGCTACTCATAACATACAGTTTGTCCAGCTATTCCCAGAAAATTATACATATTGGTGTTGTAAGTATCAATAGCGTTTTCAAAGAGCCTGCGTCTGTATGCATCCATCTATGGTGTCTGTCCACTAATTTCCAAGCCAAAACGGATACATTTAGATAACTATTAAGAGGGCTAATAAATAATGCGGATTGTTAGTGTGCGCTGTTTGGAGGGCTTGGGATACTTTCAAACGAGTCATTTTTAGGATTTGGAGCGACAACTAAAAGTGCAAAAATGCGTACGGTGATAGCACCATACACTGCTTGCCACTTCTTGAACTCACTTTACGCTGCTCGAATACGAAGAGTTTTGAATGAAACAAAAGCTCTTTTACCTTTATATAATAGTTTTCGCTTGGACACATCGGAAATTGGGGGAGGTAACAACGAAAATCGGGAGTGGGAAAACTCCAAAAGGCGGCAGTTCAGTATATCTTCGGCATGGGATACCGCTTTTGCGTTCGCAGAATATTACAAATGATGCCGTTGACCTCTCCGATGTTGTTTATATTTCTGATGAGATGGACAGCGAAATGGCAAACAGCCGAGTGCAAATAAAAGATGTCTTGCTAAACATTACTGGTGCCTCTATTGGGCGTAGTGCTGTATATACGCATACGACTACTGCTAATGTAAACCAACACGTTTGCATTGTTCGTCCAACACGAGATGTAAATGCAGAATACCTGCAGCTCAACTTAACTTCACCCAACGGTCAGCAACAAATTGATAATAGTCAAGCTGGCGGAGGGCGTGAGGGACTAAATTTTCAACAAATAGCTAAAATAGAATTTCATTTTCCAACACTACCCGAACAAACCGCAATCGGCACATTCTTCCGCACCCTCGATGATATTATCGCCGCCACCCAGCGAAAAGTGGCAGGGTTGAAACAGCTAAAGGCGGCATACTTGCAACAGATGTTTCCGCAGGCCGGGGAGCGTGTGCCGAGAGTGAGGTTTGGTGGGTTTACTGGTGATTGGGAAATTCGGACGATAGAAAGTTTTGCGGATGTAAAAACTGGCGGTAAGGACACACAGGACGCTATTTCAAATGGTGAATACGATTTTTATGTTCGTTCGCCAAAAATTGAAAAAATAAACTCGTATTCATTTGATGGCGAGGCAGTCCTAACTGTTGGTGATGGTGTTGGGGTTGGCAAGGTTTTTCATTATGTGAATGGGAAGTTTGACTACCATCAAAGGGTATATAAAATATCGGATTTTAATGATGTATATGGTTTGTTTTTCTACCAGTATTTTGCCGCAAACTTCATAAAGGAGTCTCAAAAATATAATGCGAAAACTTCAGTGGACTCTGTTAGAAGAGAAATGATAACTAAAATGCTTATCCCGTGTCCCACTATTGAAGAACAAATCACAATAGGCGATTTCTTCCACAATCTCGACACGCAAATAACCGCCCAATCTGAAAAGGCGAAAAAACTAAAACAACTAAAATCTGCATATCTACAAAAAATGTTCATCTAAAAGGCGCATATGCGCCTTTTTGCTTACCCAAGCATGGATAGATGTTTGGTGATTTTATCGTTGTCTTGATTTTCAAGCTCTTGAATTATGTGCAGATAAGTTTCTTGCGTTGTCGTTACGCTGGAATGTCCAAGTCTTTTGGCAATGCTGGCGATTGACACACCCGCATAAATCAAAAGTGAGGCATGAGTATGTCTTAGGCTATGCACCGAAATGACTGGCACTTTCGATTTTTCGCACAAGACTTTTAGATGAGCGTTGGCAATGGAATTGAAAATTCTACTCTTAACAAAAATAAGTTCGTCTGCATCCATATTTTTTGTTAAGTCAAAAAACTGAAAGCATAACTTAGGGTCAATTTGGAGCGTTCGTTTTGATGAAAGGTTTTTGGTATCACCAAAGCCGCCGTCAGCGTTTTTATAATTCCATGTTTTTGTGATTTTGATTTTTTGCTGTTCAAAATCAAAATCCTGTGGGACCAGCGCCAATGCCTCTGAAAATCTAAGCCCTGTTTTTGCCACAAGCAAAACGAACCAATCCCAGCTCGGCTCATCTTCGAGCGTTAAGGCATTGAGTAAAGATTGTAGCTCGTGCTGATTTAGGAATTTAGGTTTTTTCTTGGTCGGTGTTTTGCCTTTGATTATAACTTTTCGTGTCGGGTCTGCTTTTATTAGCCCCTCGTCAAGTGCATCCATAATGGCACATTTTAGCTGATGGTGGAAATCCATTGTTGTTTGCCTCTCGTGGGTCAAAGCATAATCGTTTAGCAAAAGTTGATAGTTCCGTTTATCAAGGTCGCTAAGGTTTAAGGTCGGAGCAATCTCAACAAGCCTCCGCAAAGTCATCTGATATTTTTGATAAGTGATAGGTCGGACAGCACCTTGCTTGTACACCTCTATCCACTCGGCAAAAAACTCGTGAAATAACTGGTATTCTTTCTGTATTGGCAACATAATATAACCTCCTGCATAATTTTCGGGTGGATTTTACCCATTTGATTATGCAGGAGATATGTATTGATTATGATTCTATTTAGTTTTTCAAAAATGCTTCTATATACTTACGCTTGCCATGAACAACAGCTACAATTGTTACCACGTCATTGTTGAAAGAGTAGATAATCCGATAGGAGTGCTTAATCAGTTGTCTCAATCCCAAGTGCGGAAAATCCGGCAAAACATGCCCCATCTCCGGAAATGTTTTCAAATTTTCTGCATGGTCAATTATCTCGCGTACAACTCTTTTCGCATGAAAGGAAGAATCCTCAGCAATGTAGCTTTCTACAGATTTCAAATGCGCCAATGCTCGACTTGACCAGTTTAGCATGTACTCCATCTAAGAAAACATCCTTTTGACTTCCTCGTGTGAATGAATGTGACCCGCTTCTAAGTCATCCAGTCCGGACGCTATGTTGCTCATGACATATAAGTTATACAAAATATCATCGAAAGAAATATCATCAGGCATGGTGTTAATTAAATCCAAGACATCTTGTTTTGACATAGTAATCACGCTCCTTTTGTATAGTTTATCAGAGCAGCCTATTCTTTTCAATGTTGTTAGATGAACATTTTTTGCAAGTATGCAGATTTTAGTTGTTTCAGTTTTTCCATCTTTTCAGATTGGGTTTCGATTTGTACATCAAGGTTGCGGAAAAAGTTTCCGATTGCAACCTGTTCATCTTTTGGGGGCACTTTTGTTGCCATCTTTGAAAATTCAGACTTATTAACAATCTGCATCGTCATTGCCGCCGCCGTACCTTTCATGTATGATGACCATATTTCTGATTGCGTAAGCAAAAAATATTGGTCGTTGTTTTCGTTCGGAACGAGAGCGTTTATCTGCTGATTGAAACTTGCTGGCACAAGGTTCATTGTGTTTTTGCCTATGCTTGCAATGCAAGTCATCAAAATAGAATATGGCGGAACTTTTCTTGCAATACTTTCCCCCTTTTTCGACAATCGTTTTGCCGTACTTGAAATCGTGAGGCTCTTTATATCTGTAGGTGTTACCCAAATCATACCATCTTCCGCATAGTTTTCAGCATCACTTGTCGAAGGAGTCGAGCCTGTGATAATTTCACCAAGCTCCCCTAATTTCTTATCATCCCAATCACCCGAATACCCAGCGAACCTCACCCTCGGTACACACTCGCCAGCTTGCGGAAACATCTGTTGCAAGTATGCCGCCTTTAGCTGTTTCAACCCTGCCACTTTTCGCTGGGTGGCGGCGAGAATTTCATCGAGAGTGCGGAAGAATGAACCGATGGCGGTTTGCTCGGGTATTTGTGGAACGAAATAATCAAGCTCACTTATAGCAGACCAGTTGACATAAATCTGTGTGTTACCTTGAGCTTGATTTATTATTTTTGAACGTATATCTGGTGCGTTAAGTAGTTGATACAAGAATTGTGGCTCATATTCATTATGATTAGGCTCAATTCTTTGGGTTCGCTGATTGTAGACATAGGAATCATCTTCATCAATGAGCAAAACTCGACCAATGATATTACCTGATGAGGTCTTATCATTCAGAATCATGGTTAAGTCATCTTTGTTCAATACTCTGCTCTTTGTTTTTTCTGTTAAATCAGCACGAATATTTTGGTCTGTGTAAACGCTCTGTTCAGAATAGCTACCAATGCTGATAACTTTATAATTCCCGCTCGTATTAAACTCTGATTCAATGGAAGTACCACCTGTGGCTTTTCCGAAGTCCCCCAATTTCCGCTGTGTCCAAGCGTCAATATACCCCTTAAAGCGAATCTCCGGCACTTTAGCTTTGTTATTCGTCATCGCTTTTCACCTCGCTCCCGATTTTCGCTATCTGCTTTTCAAAATCAGAGTTGATTTTTTGTGTTTTATTGAAAACGGCATATTCGGCATGAGCTTTCTCTTTCGCCTCAATCATTGACATTTTGCCCCTGCCAATCAAAACTTTGTATCTGCGGAATTTTAAGAACTCGTCTATACTTGTGGCGAAGTCCTCCATTTTTAATAAGACTTCATCCTCAATCAAATCCTCAACATAATCAAAAAACCCGGATACACTTCTTTCTAAACGGCGTATCTCTTGTTCGTTCAAATAATTTTTAGCAACGGAAACATCGCCTTTAAGGATGCGACCATCGGGAGAGTTTTTCCATGTAAGCAGTCCCATATTGTCATGGTGGCGGTCTACTCGGTCATGGATTATTTCAGCCGCCGTATGCCCTGTGATGGCGAAATGAAATTTGTTCTGCACCAGAGCATAAAAATCTCTTGTTAAAGGGCTGTCTTTGTCGTAATCGGCACTTATTTCGGCAAAAATATCGGTTATCTGTAACCAAATGCGCCGTTCACTGGCGCGGATGGAGTGAATACGCTCTAAAAGCTCTTTGAAATAGTCCTTGCCAAAGATTGTTTCGCCTTGCTTTAGTCGTTCATCATCCAGCACAAAACCTTTTGTCATAAACTCACGCAAAATCTTAGTTGCCCATTGCCTAAAGCGTGTAGCCTTAAGAGAATTTACACGATACCCAACAGAAATAATGGCATCAAGGTTGTAAAATGATAACTCCCTTGTAACGCTCCTGTTGCCCTCTTTTTGAACTGCTGAGATTTTCTCGGTAGTTCCTTTTCGCTCCTGTTGAACTGTTTCCATTTTGGAAACAGTTGAAATTTCATCAAGCTCCCCACTTTCAAATATGTTTGTAAGGTGCTTACTGATTGCTGGAACACCAACACCGAATAACTCACCCATTGCTTTTTGAGTAAGCCAAATCGTTTCGTCCTTTACGAGGGCGTTTATTTCGTTGTCATTGTCCAGTTTGTAAATCTGGTATTGTAAATTGTTCTTGTCCATACGCCCTCCTATATGAAAATCTGCTTTGTAGCGGTTATCAATTCCCTTGTTTCATCCGTAACAGCAAGCTCATCAAGCAAACCTAAAAATTCGGTTTCTTTTTGTTTTATTTGTGAGTTTAGGTCAGTCATCTCGCGACTCAACTCCACAATGTCAATCTGTTCTTCTTCCTCGAAAGTGTCAACATAGCGAGGAATGTTGAGATTGTAGTCATTGCCGACGACTTCTTCATAACTGGCGAGGTAAGCATACTTGGGCATAGTCTCCCGTTTTTTATAGGCATCAACGATTTTTCGTATATCAGTCAGGCGTAAGTTATTTTGATTTTTTTGTTTCTCAAAATCTTTCGAGGCATCAATGAAGAAAACATCACGTTCTGCACGGTTTTTCTTCAAAATCAGTACAACGGTGGGTATGCTTGTACCATAGAAAATATTTGGTGGCAAGCCAATTACGGCATTAATAGCACCCATTTCGAGTAATGTTTTTCTGATGACGCCTTCCGAAGCGCCTCTAAACAGCACCCCATGAGGTAGAACAATTCCCATAGTGCCGCTATCTTTCAAGTGATAAAATCCGTGCAGTAAAAACGCAAAATCAGCTTTTGACTTTGGTGCGAGCTTTCCATAACGCTCAAATCGGGCGTCGCCCAGAAATTTATCGGAGGCACTCCATTGGGCAGAGTATGGCGGATTCATTACAACAGCGTTAAAAAGAAACGGTTCGTCTGTTGGCCAGTCTGCGTCCAAGGTGTCGCCGTTATTTAACCGCATTTGTTCGCGGTCGATGCCATGTAGAATAAGATTCATTCGAGCGAGGTTATATGTTGTTGTATTAAGCTCTTGTCCGTGGTAAAACACCTTTTCAGGACTATCCAAAAACTTGCGAATATTAAGCATGAGCGAACCCGAACCCATTGCCGGGTCGTAGATGTGAAATGGTGCTAACCCCTTTTGTCCAATGCTAACAATTTCTGAAATGATTTTTGAAACGGCTTGCGGAGTATAAAACTCTCCTGCCTTTTTACCCGCACCTACGGCGAATTGAGAAATCAAGTATTCGTAGGCATCGCCAATAACATCGCCCTCATGCCCGAACAAATCAATCTCGTCTAAAGTCTTAATAACCTCCATGATGGTCACGTTGCGTTGTTGGTCATGAGCCCCTAGCTTTGTAGAGCGTAAGTCCACATCGTCAAAAAGCCCTGAAAAACTCTCTCCTTGACGTGAAAGCTCAGTAAAAGCAGTTTGCAAATCATCAATTTGAAAATCATAGTTGGATGCCTTATCACGGAGTGTCAGAAACAGATATTGCGGTTCGATAAAATATCCTAGCTTGCGGTGCATAATATTTCTCAGCTCATCTGCATTATCTTCATACCAATCAGCTAATTCAGATACCTGCTTTTCTCGCGATGGGTATTCTGACGGTTTACCGTTTGCCTCCTCATATACGGCTCGCAGCTCCAAATCCGACAGATATTTATAGAAAACTAGCCCAAGCAAATAGTTCTTATATTCGCTGGCATCCATCTTTCCTCTAAGTATGTCGGCACTTGCCCATAGTTGATTGTTTAGATTGCTCATTTTTTATCTCTCCATTTGTATTTTATTTTCGCTTAGATACAGCGACAAGTTGAAAAGCTAAAAAATTTCCCTATTCAATTATTTTTGAACATGGAAAAGACACAGCTTGTCTAGCTGTGCGGGTATGCTTGCTTCAATTGTTTCAACGCTGTTAATTTGCCAACCGCTTGTTTGCTCACGTATATAGCTCCTCCTTTAAGGGCAGCAATTCATTTTCAATTACAGATTTCCAATACTGCTCTATCACAAGAAGGCGTTTCCTGTATTTTTCATTAAATGTAGCCTCAAAAGCCTCTTTATCCAATTGCGATGTTTCGCTGATAGTATTTATAAAAGGCACAGAGCCATTGATTGGACGGTATTCATTGAAACTGGTTTGTAAGCTCGCATTTGGCACTTTTAGCGTGTCGGCTGCCTGTTGTATAATACAGTCAATTTCTGTTTCAAAATACTCTGTCCAGTTTTTCGTCAGTCTGTTTTGGTCAATATCATCCAAAATGACATTGTAAAGGGATTGAACAGCAAGAGGCTTTGCGTTAATTTCCTTCACAATCTTATCCCGAAGTTCGTCTTTATCCGTTTCACCCTTGCATTTTTGATAGTCATTCAAAAGTTGATTGATATAAAAGCTGTCAATGCGTTCCTCATGTACAGCTCTTTGGCTACTTGAAAATTCAATATCTTTCAGCCAGTCGTCTGCATCGCCTCTTTCGGTGCCTTCAAGCTCCTCACGAATTTCCACTTTCAAATTTTCACAGTGCCCTTTTTCTCCGGGCAGAGTGGTTATGATTGGCTCTAGCTCGACAAAATCATTTTCAAAATCCTCGTAGCTCTTAATTGCCCTATGGATTTTTTCGAGTCGTTGATACGCACGGACTTGGGCTATCTTCTTTTTGATATTACTCGGGTCGTTTGTAAGCTCCTCTTTTGCTGTCAAAAGCTCCACATGTGTCTCAATGAATGCTGTTTTTACATCCGCATACTCTTGCGGTAGTAAGTCCTCCCAATTCTGCTGTTGATTTGTAAATAACCGAATGGCATCTGCTACATTTTGGCGCATGGTTTGCGGTTTCCTGAAGGTTACAACGATGCCAGACTCTTTGCCCGGAGCAATGCGGTTGGTGCGAGAAAATGCTTGCAATAGTTTTTGATATTTAAGCTCACGATCAACATACAATGTCTGTATTGTTGGTGCATCAAAGCCGGTAAGCAAGCGGTCAACAACAATAACCATATCAAGCCATTGTCCATCCTTTTTGTATTGCACATCTTTTCGCGCCAAACGATTATTGATATTTCTATTGAGTTGGTCTGCATCTGTATAGTTAGTGTCAAAAAGAGTGTTATACTCGTGCATAATTGAGTTGATTTCAGCTTGTGCCTCGTTCATTTCATCTTGATTTTCATTAATCGAAAAAGTAATGGCTACTCTTGGAAAATCGGGGTCACGAAGAGTATGCCGCTCATCAAGCTCTTTCCCATTTAACAGAGTTCCATTCATTTTCATGTCCTGCAATTTATGATAAATGCGTTTAGCTTGGGCAATAGAATGTGTCGTTAAAATAGCACTCATGGTTGGGTAGCCGCTAATTACCTTGAAACGCTCTACCACAGATTGGCGTTTGAAAATCTTTAACAGCATTTTTTCAATATAATTGCCTTGCTCGAAAAGTTCTTTATCTTGCAACGCCTCTTTTTCAGTTTCGGTCATGCCTGCAAGTTTTTTTATAGGGTCAAGTTTTGGAAACGCCTCTTTTACTTTTTTGTACAAAAACTCATCTCTGCTGTCTTCACTTAAAAGGCAGTGATATTCCAATTGGAAATTCAGAACAGAATTGTCATCCATTGCATTCTTAGTCGTATAGGCATGGATGGGGTCTTTGCATATAGCTTGACCATTTGAATCTTTGGGGTAGTTATATTGGTCTGCTGTGGTTCGCGCATACGTTCCATTTTCTTGTTTGCGGTTTTCGTCAAAAATGGGAGTACCAGTTAAACCAAACCAAGTAGAGTTTGGAAGGAGCTTCTTAATTTCTTTCATCTGTTCATCGCTGACTGCTCGATGACATTCATCAACTACAAAAACAATATGTTCGCTCTTTAACTTTTCAAATTTGTTGCTCTCTGTTTCTTTAGCACTTCTGATGGCAGCACTTAACTTCTGAATAGTTGTAACAATTATAGTGTTATTATTTTTCTTAGAGAGCAGACTATTGCTAAGTTGCCGTTGATTGTCAACGCCGACAATTAACGTGTTATCGGTTACATTGCCTGATGCAAGCCCTGTATGGAACTCGGATGCAAACTTACTAAACTCGCCTTTAGTTTGGTTATCCAAGTCTGTGCGGTCAACTACCATTACGGTGCGGTCAACGCCAATAAATGCTTGTGCCAATAATTTTGTAGCAACAAAACTTGTTATAGTCTTGCCTGAGCCTGTAGCGTGCCAAATAAAGCCGCCTTCATGTTTTGCCGCTTGATGGAAAATTTCTTTGATTGCGTGTATTTGATATGGTCGCAAAACCATTAAAAATTTTTGGCTTTTTTTGTCGTCTACTAATATAGTAAATCTGCTAACCAATTCGTGAGCATCTGGAATACGCAAAACTTGCCTTGTGAAGTCATAGAGATTTTCAACAGGTTCATTGCTTGGTGTTCGCCAGTTAAATAAGAATTTTCTCGCCGCATCAAAAGCTTTTGAACTATTTGAACCGGGCCGCGCAAAATACTTTGTAGACACTTTGTTGCTGACTACAAATACTTGTGTTGTGGAATAAATACCGTCAAAAAATCCAGCTTCTGCATAGCGCTTTATTTGCTCAAAGGCTTGCATATATCCATCTTTTGCGTACTCAGCTTTTAGCTCGATATGAATGATAGGTAAGCCGTTTATAAGTAGTGTTACGTCGCCTCGCATATTTGCACCAGCATCCGGTTTTATTTGGTTCACAACTTCATAGCTTGAAATACCGCCCGCAATTTCTTTATTACTAAACAACACGAGTGATACTCTACCTTCATTAATGTCTTCGCGCTCAATGCTAACAGCAGCGACACCATTTTCTCCTCTTAGCCATTGAGATGCTCCAAATGATGTTGCAGTTAAACGCTTAAACTCAACCTTTAACTGTTCAAACTCTTTATCAGTAAGCAGAACACCATTCAATCGGGCAATGTTGATTCTGTTAATGTGTTTTCGTAAGTTATCCCAAAGTGCGGTTTCAGTTTTTATATCATCACGATATGTCCATTGATTTTCTCGCTGAGCTAGAATATCAATAAAGCTCTTTTCCATTTGGGCTTCTTGGCTCATGGGTTATTCCTCCATAATTGCAGTCTATTCAACTGTTCCATTTTCACTTGTTATATTGTCTTGCCTCTTTTGTTCTTCCGTCAATGGGTTTCGGTGCATCTTTTGGAATTAGCCAAGAACACCCCAACCTAACAACACCTACTACCCTTCCTTTTGAACATAAAGCTTGTACATGGCGCTCAGTTACTCCTCATCGCTGCGAGGCTTGCTTAGGAGAAATCCAATCCATTTCCATATTCTTGCTCCTTAATATAAGCTGACACGATTCTTAATGAGCATCATTTTAACACGTTTGAACGAGCTCTACAAGGCGATATTTTCAACTTTCACTCGGCAAAATATACCTGACTGCAGTTGATAGCTACGGTTTTGTGCATAGGCTATTGACCTCCTGAAATAAATTTGCCCCGCCGCATTAGCGACAGGGCTTTGGGGAATTTCTATTCGGAAAATATTTGAGCAATAGTGTCAGTGCCTTGGTATAGTGGAATCGGTTTTGCATAAGCAATCTCCTTTCGGGTTTGAGATAAAAACAACCGATATTTGTCGGTTGAGATTCGTAAAAAATATTCAACTGAATGCAATTGCACCCAAATAGGTGTTACCTATCCACAGCAACTTCAAAGCAGAGAAATAGAGCGAGATAATCCCGCTCTATCAAACACTTTGTATAAATCATTTATCTCCATAAGCTTGCGTTCTGTCCGTGAAGTATACTGCAAATAACAAAAGTCTTATGGCGCTTCAGATAATTTTGCAAACATATCGCCAAAGATTCCATCCCGGTACACATAATTACATATGCGCACAAGATGCCTGTTTGGATCCTGCTTCCATTTCAGGTCATCGGTCAATATCGGGGAAGGAACTAACGTTGTAGGACACCACAGCGGGTTTATCAAATATCCTATTGCCGAAATGTCCCATATTATCCGTGACGGAGCCATAGCCTGAAAAGAAGCGCCGCTTTTGAAGTCGGCTGAATAATCGTCAACACCCTTCAAATATGTCAATCTGAGAAGATTGAGGAAATTGTCGGCAACCTCCGGGCTGAGCTGGCTAATGACCATATCCGACAGAAACGAACCTATTTTGCTCTTACCCAGAAGATTCTCCCGCAGTTCCGCAGCCGTGGTGGTAAGGCTCGAAGCTACGGTCATGCAGGGAAAAAGCACGAGCGGCACGCCGCAATCAAAAATCAACTGCGACGCAATTGGATCTTGCCCCATATTAAACTCTACAGCATGAGGCCAATATAACGGATGTCCGCCCAGCCAGACTATGACAATTTTTTTGATTATTTCCGGCTCCATTAAGATGGCGGAGGCGATGTTTGTTATTTCACCAATTGCTACGACATAAAGTATATCATCGCTTGCCATTGCGCGTTGAACCAAATCGCGTGCAGCGTCACTGTCAACAGGAACATTCTTGGAGGATAAATACTTAGGTGAATGTCAACGTCAACAAGCGCTCTTGTCGCTCCGAATGACTTGTTGATTTTTTCAGCTCTACATAGATAGTCGCTGCTCATACCCACCTCACCGGCTTGAATATTTCTTTGTTATTTCTTAAACGAGGCACTATGCTTGGGGTCTTCGATTCATTTCTTTTATGACGTCCTCAAATAGCGGGATGGATGGGGACGCACCTTTCTTTGTAACAGAAATCCCACTTGCAAAAGAGGCTATGTGCAAAGCTTTTTCCGGATCATTGCTGTGAAGCAGCTCATTGAGAAAGTATCCGGTAAAAGTATCTCCTGCCGCGGTGGTATCCACCACATCACAGGTAATCGCTTCAGCCTTAAACCGTCTGCCTTCTTTGTCTACAAAAACCGAACCGCTCTCACCCTTGGTAAACACTATTAAAAGTTCGGGATATCTTTTTTTCAGATTGTCAATAATATCGTCCTCATCATATGCCCCGGAAAGTACGACGCCCTCTACTTCATTTACAATAAGTATGCTGACCTTGCTTAAATCGCAATGTTTGAGCGAATCATTTATAGGAGAGGGATTAAAGGCAACTATGAGCCCGCGCCTCCACGCCTCAGAAATTGCGTAACCTACGCATGGGACTTCGTTTTGTAAAACTATAAGATCCCCCCCGGAAAAATTATCCAAAACTTCGTCAATGTATTCTTCGGTTATCTCTGCATTTGAGCCGGGAACGATGATAATACAGTTCTGTCCGTCACGGTCTATCTGAATCACAGCATGACCGCTGCAATTAGATGATTTCTTTATGAAATCGGTTTTTACCCCATCTCTTTGAAACTCTTCAAGAAAAACACCGCCGTCATATCCGATAACTCCCGCAAAGTAAACTTCACTTCCGGCACGCGACAGGGCTATCGTCTGATTAAAGCCTTTTCCGCCGCAAAACGACTCATATTTTTCCGCGGCAACAGTTTCCATTGGTAATACAATCTTTTCTACATTGTATGTTCTGTCAATATTAAGAGCTCCCAACACTAGTTTTTTCATCCCATTTATCCCCTATATCCCATTTATCCCCTGATTTCATCACGAAACCTTCGTGACCCTGCTTCTGCCTCGCGTAATTTTTTTAAAAGGCGAATTCATTTCGCCGCCCCGTCGCTATATTTGATTTTGTCGACTTAATAACCGCTACGCTGTTTCTGACCACAAGACTGGGCGTAAGAGTAAAGATATTTGGCGCCGCCTGCCCTTCTATCTCATTTATCAGATTCTCGGATGCAGTCCAGCCCATATCACGGTACGGCTGAGCCACGGTAGTTAGTGCCGGCGTCAAGATGCGTGCATAATCCACATTATCGTACCCTATAACAGAAATGTCTTCCGGTATGCTTTTCCCTGACTCTAAGAAGACACTGTAGACCCCGCAAGCCATAAGGTCGTTTTGTACAAACACTGCGTCAACCTTTTTGTACAGTAGTTGCTCGGCACAGCGCTTGCCGCCTGACAAGCGATATCCGCCTTCAATAATGAGCGACTCATCTATTGGCAGCTTTGCCTCTGTCATTGCTTTGTAAAATCCCTTTAAGCGATCTCTGGTATTCTTATCAGTATTGCTGCCGATTATACAGCCAATACGTTTATGCCCATGATCAACCAAGAATTTTGTCGCTATGTAGCCCCCATAAACATTGTCAACGCACACACACATTACATCTTCCGCAGTCGTATCAAAAATGCGGTCTACCAGAACGAATGGAACCTCTGTCATACCGAGCTTAATATCTTCAAGCGTTGATGATAACGTCGGTATCAGTATAATTCCGTCCACGAACTTATCCTTTAGCATTCTGATGCTGTTTTGCTCTTTTTCAGGGTTATCGTCTGTGTTGCAGATTATCACATTGTACCCGCATTCGTTAGACTTGTTTTCCGCTCCAAGCGCAATGTTTGAAAAATAGAGGTTTGATATATCGGGTATGACGAGTCCTATCGATTTTGTTTTCTTTGTTATTAGACTTCTGGCAATGCTGTTTGGTGTATAATTATAATCTTTTATTATCGACTGAACGCGGCTTATCGTATCCGGTCTAATACTTTCCGCTTTGTTATTCAATATTTTTGACACCGTTGTTACTGAAACATTTGCTTGCTTTGCTATGTCAACTATTGTTACTTTCATAGCTGCTCCTTATTATACGATAGCTAGGGTAACGTTTTAGTAAAACGTTTTCCTAACTTATAACACATGATATATTTTGTGTCAATAAGTATTTTTAAAAAAATGTTGTTCTTTTTTTCTAAAAAAATTACCGGCAGCGGGCTGTGTCAAAACTGCAACAATTGCGAGTTTGGATACGTTCCGCTGACCGGTATGTTTTATATTGATAAAGTTTTATTTTTCTTCTTGTTTTTTCTCAATCATATCTGCAAACTTGACCATGATATCCGGTATATCGATACCCTGCGGGCAGTGTGGATTACAGGCTCCGCATTTTATGCAGGCGGCTGGTTTTTCATGTTCTTCGAGCGCGCCAATAATATCTCGTACATACCATGAATACTCAAGCATAGCTTCGTTATACGCCATTATTAGCATCGGTATATCAAGCATTCTGGGGCAAGTATTACAACAATAACGGCAGGCTGTACATGGAACAAAATCGCGCATGCTCTCGACAATTTGATTTAAAATTGCGTAATCCGCTTTTGTTAACGGGTCATTTTTGCTGCAAGTCTCAATGTTTTCAGCAACTTGCTCCATCGTACTCATGCCGCTGAGTATGACAGCTATATTTGGCAGAGATTGGACATATCTCAGTGCCCATGCCGCAGGAGACAAGTCGGGTCGCGCAGCTTTTAGCATTTCCACGCTTTCTTTTCCCGGCTTTGCAAGTTTTCCGCCTCTTACCGGTTCCATCACGACTATCGGCAATCCATGTTTTGTCAGTAATTCATGTTTCTTGCTAGCTTTCTGCAAAGTCCAGTCCAGGTAGTTGATTTGCACTTGCGCAAACTCAAAGCAGTCGTATTTTTCCAAGAATTTTTTTAGGGTATCATAATTGCAATGCATAGAAAATCCAAAATGCTTAATCCTCCCCAATTTCTTCTGCTCAAGCAGATATTCAACAATCCCTATCTTTTCGTCTGTGTAAAGGTCATAGGTGAACTCCGCAAGATTGTGCAATAGATAAAAATCAAAGTATTCAACTCCGCATTTTTCAAGTTGATGCTCAAATATATCCGCCGCGCTTTCGTAGGTTCTCGTGCTGTCTTTAATAAGCGACCCGTCGACTTTGATTTTTCCATCAACTATTTCAATGATATTTCCCGGAAATTTGCTTGCAAGATACCATGTGTCACGCGGGAACCGGGCAAGCGCTTTGCCAATGAATGCCTCGGAGTCCCCATTGTGGTAGAAGAATGCGGTGTCGAAGTAATTTACGCCGTTTTCATATGCGTATTTCACCATTTCAAGAGCCTTTTCTTCGTCAATTGGTCCGTTTGGCTTTGTCATTGGGAATCTCATGGCTCCAAAGCCCAGTTGCGAGAGCTCCTTGTCTTGGAATTTAACATAATTCATATTCAAACCTCCTGCTTATTATCGGTAGTGTCATATAGACACGCCGTTTTTGTGTATCTCCTTTGATGTTCCACGGGATTATGCCGTTTGCCTGCAATTAGCTCGTATCTTGTATTCTGTTTGCATTCCTTACTATGTCTTCCACACTAGCTGTGCCGGCGCAAGCAATAAGCTGCAACAATAAACAAGCTATTAATATACTAAACACAGTTTTTCTTGCTCTATGCATATGTGAAGACCTCTCTTGCCTTTTTACATCATTAATCGTATGCTGCAAACCACGGCGGTAAAATCGGAATTCCCACCCTCTCAAAAACTTCATCGCTAACTGCGTTTCGCATTATGGGAAAAACAGAAAACTGTCCCGGAGTTGCGGTGACAATGGAATAGGCTTCTTGAGGATTGGCAATTATCCATTCAAAAGTAATGGGATTTTCGTCTGATAAACCAAATTCCTGCATCAGCTCTTTTGCCCTATAATATGTTGGGTTGTTCCAGAAAATATCATTTCGTTGCGCAATTCGTCTTTCTGTATGCCAGTTCTCAAGCTCGCTCCTTATTATGTTGCCGGAACCGTCAAAATCAAGCCCCGGTCCCTTGTCCCAGCCTAAACGATACGCCTCAATTAAGTTAATGTAATACATTAGCGGCATTCCATCCACAACTACGTGTACACGACGCTGTATCTCGTATGTTAGATTCTTGTAAAACCAGTACATTTCCTCAGGAAAATACACCACGTGCTGCACTCGTAAAAACTGCTGATCGCCAAACTCAAAATAATTGTCCCAGTGCTCAGTCAAATGTCCGGTATATCTTTGCCTCATGCGTTGCCCTCGTCTGTATTGCTTGACAAACTCTTCACTTGCCTGGCTCAGCGGATAATTTGTACCAACCGGACGGCTCTCGTTCGGTATAATATCGCCCTGCATTCCTACAGTAAAAAAATTAATACTATGCATCAGCTCCGCTGTTTCCTCAGTTGCGGTGAGATGCGGTCTTTCTCCTGCCAGAATCTGTTCTCTTGTTATATCTGTCTCTAAACTGAATATCTCTATATATTCAAGCATCTGTTCCGGCGTCAATGGCTCAAAAGTCGGGATTTTCATATCCTCTCCATTTCCGTTCTTTGTTTGCGCACAGCCAACTAATAGTAGAATCAATATCACTGCGTTTGCAATTATAATAATTTTTTTCATTTCTACCTCGCTTTATGGCGGCGCTCCTCGAAAATCTTCGCATTGGCTACTCCTTGACTATACTTCACTTACACAAGAACTGATCTACTGACTCTAGCTTGGATACTCCCAGTTAATAGCTCATTTATCACCATTCTGCTCAACCAAGTCTTCTTCGCTTGCTTCATCCTCAACGCTATCCGGTTCCGGCAGCTCTCTCGCAACAATCAATCTGTGTCTAACGCTTCCATTTTCCCTATATTCGTAGCTTTCCCCATAATCTAAAACCGCCTCACCTAGAGGGAATGCAATAATAAGTGTTACCAGCGACTCGTCTGAAAACTCTACCCATGTACACGCATGTTCGTGACCATGACAGACTAAATATATGAAATTTCCAACAGAAATCCGATCTCCTCTTATTTCCTCTTTCTGACGTAAGGTTCTTGCTGCTAGCTCTTTTTCTGAATATTTAACGAAAAAAGTACGATTAAGCACACTTAGCTGTTGACCTGTCACAGCGGTTTTAAAAATTTGTATGTTCTGTGTTGCTTCAGTTCTCCCATTTCTTCTCAGTCCTATATAATTAAGAAAAAAACTCATTATCACAGATTCTGGGCTACCTCCCGGAATAAGGTCACTTACCGTAAAATCAGCATACTCAACAATAGAGAATGCGCTAATCTCAGTCGGGTTATTGCTTACTGCGACAGGGATAAAGCTCGCAGAAACGAAAGTGCTATATCTATGCAGCATATCACGGTCTTCATATCTGGAGTCAACCAGTAAATCCTCCATTATGCTCCGCAGTCTTCTAAAGCGCTCAGTATTTGCCAGCAGCAGCATGGACGAGGAATCATTCGGGTGCTCATAAGTATCAAAGCATAGCTCAATAAAGCGTGCCATTTGCTCCAAACTAAGCTCAGTTAAAAACAAATCAGCCAACTTACTATATATCTCATCCGGCACTTGCTCTGTTGGCAGCGGAAGTACAGTCTCAATTATACTCTCAGGAAAAACATCCTCTGTCATAAGAATTTGCAATGTCTCCTCTGTCGCAACCAAGTCCCTTGTCACTCCGTATCGGCTTACAAGCAGCTCTATTTCCGGTTGCGTGAGTGTCGGCTGTCTCGTATCTTGTATTCTATTTGCATTCATTATTACATCCTCCACAGTCTTCCAAAAGGCACAGCCTACTATGGACAGAATCTGTGCTATGCAAATTAAAAAGACAATTGCAGTTCTAAAATATCTTCTCATTATATCCTCCCAATCATTATCCACCCAGTCCGCCAGTATATGGGAAATCTTGCAGTAAAGCGGGTATAGCTCCGTCCGAATAAATTGTAATAGCAGAAGCCATGTTATCAAGTTGAGCTGAATACAAAAAACCAGAGATTGCGTTTCTGTTTCTGAGTTCCTGATTACGCCTTTCTGCCATATCTATATCGTGCATCCAATCTGATACAGTATGACCGGCACCGACTATATGTGATACAGCTGTTGGAATCGCACCGTCTAACACTGCGTCTACAACATCAAGCGCTACACCTATCGCTAAAGTCCTCCCACTGCGTCCAAGTCCAGCATTTGGATTTACAAACGAATCCTGTCTCCAACTATTATCAAGATAGTAGTCAAGCGCTCGATACTCCTCGTGTGAACCAACAGGGCGATAAACTGTTGCATTATGAGCAAAGGATGAAGTTGAAACAACGCCTGCCAGACCATCGATAAGCCCCACCATACCACTTTCACGATGCGACTCATTTACTCTTGCCTCTTCTTGCGGGTTTTCAATCTTCCTATATTGAATCACATAACTTCGTATCACAATATATGGAACGCTCCCTTTTAAATTAACAAGTACACGCTCCTCGTTTTGCACAATTGAAATCTCAGGTCCGCTCATTCCTATTGCGCTGCCAGGTCTGTGAAGATTTCTTGCTGATGTGAATAGGAAGGCTCTCCAACGAATATCCATATGCCGTTGGTAAGCAGCATTATAGTCCGGAGTACCCACAAGTCTTGTAAGTTCTTCAGATTCCAAATCCACTATTTGCGTCATATATTCCGTCAAGATATCAAATTTCATCTCATCCACCGCCCATACATCAGGCACATAACGCTCGTATCTTCCTATACGATAGAAGCACAAACTGATAACAAGAGCCAGTCCATCTTCATCTAAATCATAAAGAAAACTCCTCGCTATGTACGACAACATCTCCGGGCTTAGCCCCTCAAACGCTTCATCCTTGAGCGTCATTGACCATTCAAGTAATAGGCGGTTAGTAACCAAAACGTTCTGTCCGGACGTCCTCGGATGAATAATCCCGCCATATCCCCTGCACAGTAAAATCGAATCAGTTGTAACGCTTGCAGTCTCCTGTGCTATTGTCTCCGTGTGTACCCTGAGATTCGCACGATGTCTCCGCGCTTCGTGATCAATATGTTCTGTGCTCTCGCGATTGACATCATTGAGATGACGCAGAAAATCTTGCTCATGATTAGGATTATTTAGATTAGTTGCGCTATCTGTGCGTTCAAGAACAGGAAAAGATATCCCATCAATGTCCAATATCTCACCTGATGGCGTTATAGCTATATGGAGATTCGGAATCCTAACTTGATTAAATGGCAGATTGAGGTTCTCCCATAAATCAGCAGTAATTATTACGTCACGGCACGCAAGTTCATTACCCCAACTTGTTCTCCGGCATTGCGAAAATGGAATAATATCTTTATCAACTTCTCTGTTCGTCCTATTGCCTGCCGGAAAGCCGCCTAAGTAGGCATTGTTTATAAACTCAGTGTTCCCCGCCATAAACGGACTGGTCTCGCTTGTGTTAAGGCATCTTGTACATAACAACTCGGCTCCCAGCACTAAGTTTCTTCTTGAGGCGGCGCCGCCACTTCCACTACAATGCATTTCTTTACCCCCCATTTTATTCTGAAACTTTTTAAATTTATGCCATCCCCTTATTATCGAGCATTAAACCTAGCTCTGTCAATTGCATATCGTCCACTATATCAGGGCATCCTGTCATCAGTTCTGATGCATTTTGCACCTTTGGAAAAGCTATAACATCTCGAATGCTGCCAAGCCCGGCAAGATGCATAACCAACCTGTCAAGTCCAAATGCTATACCGCCGTGCGGCGGCGCTCCGAATTTGAATGCGTTTATCAGATGCCCGAACCTCTCCTGAGCGTCCTGTGAGGAAAAGCCCAGTGCTTTAAACATTTTTTCTTGAAGTTCCGGCGTGTTTATGCGTATTGAACCGCCGCCCAGCTCCGTGCCGTTTAGAACCAAGTCATATGCCTTTGCGCGGCAATTGACCCTATCTGTCTCAAGCAAATCCGTGTCTTCGTCCATCGGAGCTGTGAATGGGTGATGCTTCGCCACATATCGCGCTTCTTCTTCGGAATATTCAAAAAGCGGAAACTCCGTTATCCACAGAAATTTATAGTCTCCTTGCTTTGTAAGCTCCAGTCGTTTTGCACATTCACAGCGCAACGCTCCAAGCGATGCAAATACTATATCATCTTTTGAATCTGCGACTATCAGGATCAATCCCCCCTGCATTGCTCCGGCTCGCTCAAGGATTTTTTTGTTTTCCTCTTCTGTGAGAAACTTTGAATATGACGATGACGTGCTCCCGTCTTCACCCAGTTTCGTCCAAGCCAGCCCTTTTGCCCCATAAGTTTTTACAAACTCAACCAGAGAATCTATTTGTTTTCTCGGCATAGCTCCGCCATCGGGCAAGTAAATCATCCTGACACTGCCGCCGCCGGCGACAGGTTCGGAAAAAACTTTAAATTCGCAGTCTTTAACTATATCACTAATGTCGCAAAGCTCGAGTCCAAAGCGGATATCGGGCTTGTCTGAGCCGAATCTGTCCATTGCTTCGCGCCAAGTCAGTCGTGGTATCGGAGATTGCAGCTCTACTCCGAGGACTTCTTTCCACAGACGTTTGACAAAGCCGCTGTTTATTTCAATGATGTCTTCAACTCCTACAAAGGACATTTCGAGGTCTATTTGAGTAAACTCCGGCTGGCGGTCAGCTCGAAGGTCTTCGTCCCGGAAGCATTTGACAATTTGAATGTAGCGGTCGAATCCCGCCAGCATTAGCAGTTGCTTGTATTGTTGAGGCGATTGCGGCAGCGCATAGAATTTCCCCGGATGTACACGGCTCGGAACAAGGTAATCTCTGGCGCCTTCCGGTGTTGATTTTGTTAAAATAGGTGTTTCTATTTCTAAAAAGCCATTTTCGTAAAAATAGTCGCGCACCACTTTTACCGCCTTATGACGCAGGGCTATATATTTTTGCATGTCGGGACGGCGCAGATCAAGATAACGATATTTCAGGCGCAGCGCATCGTTAACTTCAGAATTTTCTGTGATTTCAAATGGCGGTGTTTCCGACTTTGCCAAAATCTTAAGCTGCGTCACCTCAAGCTCAACATCTCCTGTCGGCATCTCAGGATTCTTTGCTGTTCTTTCACGTAATACGCCTTTTGCGGACAGGACAAACTCGCCTCGCACTGTGGTTGCCGTTTCAAAGACTTCTTTATCGGTGCTATCATCGAATGCCAGTTGCAGCAGCCCTGTTCTGTCTCTTAAATCAATAAAAATGAGCTGCCCAAGGTCGCGCCTGCGAGCTGACCATCCGTATACCGTTATTTCCGTGCCTATGTCTTTTGCTCGAAGTGTGCCGCAGTACTTGCGGTTTTGTTTTGTTTTTTCCAATTTCTTCAACTCCAGTTTAGTTTAAGTGACCGATGATTAAATCGCTCACCTCATATTATCTGTGTTTTTTCCAAATATTTACGTATTGCGCTAAAGCTTTGCTCGCTCATGCTGTGTTCCATTTTGCAGGCGTCATCCTGTGCTATCTTTTTTTCGACGCCTAATGAAATAAGCCAGTCTGAAATCAGCATGTGTCGTTCATACATGCTCTTTCCTATGGCAAGCCCGCTTTCTGTGAGGGTTATATGCCCGTCGGCGTCCATAAATATGTGCCCGGAGGTTCGCAGGTTTTTCATTGCAACGCTCACGCTGGGTTTTGAGAATTCGAGTTCGTTTGCTATGTCGATTGAGCGGACGGTTTTTCCGCTTTCTGCCAGAATAAATATTGTTTCAAGATAGTTTTCTGCCGATTCTCGTGTTTTCAAATTCTCTCCTCCCTTTCTGCCGCGCTTAAAACAGCGATATGCCATGTTTTAGTCTACCACGATGCGACTTTTCATTCAACTGTAGATGGGAAATTTTTGTAAAATACTCAACTTGACAACCTAAGCAGAATTGTGTTACAATAGGTATCATAAACAACACAAAGAGAGACGGTGTTATAATGGCAACAACAACCTTTAGTATCCGCTTAGATGCAGATGTGAAAAAACAGCTTGACGAGTTTTGCACCAAAATAGGCATATCAACCAACGCTGTATTTAGCTTGTTTGCAAACAAAGTAGTTATGGAAAGGCGTATCCCGTTTGAAATTGCAGAAACGCAGTCACAGCACCATCAATGGATATTGAATCAGCTTAAAGAGCGGGAAGCAAGGGCTGATGCTACAGACACAACTTGGTACTCCCACGACGAGTTTTGGAAGAAAGTTAAGGAGTTATGATGGGGTACGAAGTCAAGTATATGGATAGTTCTTTGGCTGACATGGTGGTAATCAAGGAATATTTGTCGCAGTTTTATGAATCTACTTGGCTTAAAATCGCTGAAGAAATCGAATACCATGTAGAATTCCTGCAAGCAATCCCATATGGGTTCCCCTTATACCCCGGTAGCGAAACGTACAGAACGCTGGTGGCGGGTGATTATATCGTACTTTACAGAATAATTGAGGAAAAGCACGTTGTTGAGATACACGCCATATGGCATGGTAGAATGAATATCCTTGAGCATATCAAGAATCTTCCTATATGACTACGTCTTACATATTTTAACAAATCAGTAAGTCCCCCACCTCTATAGGTGGCGTGACGGGTCTTCGTCTAAAATCAGTGGGGAGTACAAGCTCCGACTGATTTGTGAAAAATTTTTTGTTGGATGGAGAGCCGCCTCAATCTAATCTATAGATACTTTGTCGGTTGCGTTTTGGTTGGGGATTTTGGTATAATTGATACTGGATTATTTGCCGTTGGCTGATAATCGTAACGAAATTATTTATGTGCAGAGGTTTAGTGATGGGGAATCCAATTGATAAAAGAGGGATACTAGATAATGAGATTTTTTCATACAGGACTTCAAAAGATAATAAGGTTTTTATTTCTTGCGAGGGAAAACAAGTGACCACGCTTAGCGGCAAGAAAGCAGAACGGTTTATTGGTCAGATAGAAACCGCTGAGGGTAAAGATGCACAATTGATTATGGCAAAAGTGACAGGTAATTTTAAACGGGGAAATGAGAAATTAGCTAAGCAGAGAAAATAACCTCGTCACTTCTTGTAATAATTCTCTGCATGGAGTATACTAGCGCTCCGTTTTCCAAATACCCCCACAAACCTTAGTCACAATGCCAGAAGTTGCAAACACAGACACGAACTGCAAACGCATTGGTCAGTTTTTTTGTGCATTGTCCACTGAGAATTACTCTAACTAACCAAGGCTTAAAAGACACGGAGAGGGTCGAAATTGATGAGTGGTGATATTCTCTATACTGAGTTAATAGTGCATAGCTACAGTGGTGCATAGTATTTATATAATTCGAGGTTATTTATTTTGAAAAAAGATATGTCTGGCAGTCTTTGCCTTGTTATAGGTTTCATATTGTTTTGCTTGCTGCATATGGTTGCGCTTAAATCAGCGAGTCCATTTTTCGATTACGCATTTTTTATTGGTCCGATACTTGTTGTTTTAGGATTACTGTTAGGAGTTATCAGGCTTAGGAAACAAAATGTTTTGCCTATAATCGCATCAGGTTTTAGTTTCGCTCCTCTATTGCTTCTCTTGTTCTCGCCTGTTCCATATGCAGGCATGGCGTTTGCGATGCTATTCTTTGTCAGCGCCTGGGGACTCGGCTTTTGCTTCGTGGGATTCATTTTGGGTATCATATCACTATTCAAATGTGTTAAAAACAAAAAAGAAGGCATTACTTATTCAATCATTGCTATACTTGCGCCATTGCTTTGGGCACTTTATCTTGTCTTATATGCACGAAACGGCGGCGAGTTATTTATATAGAGCAAGCTATTTGATTTTCAACTGTGAGCTAGTGGCACGTAGTTACTTCGTCTATTATGCATATTGCAATTTTAATCCAACTGGTTGTACTACCCTCATTATCGAGATTATCATACACATATTTCCACCGCAGAAAAAAGTAGCACCGACCTGATTTTGCTACACTGCCGCATCTTTATAAACGAAAGGGGTTATTATGATTAAAGTTCCAAACATGAAGCAACTCAGACTGGAAATTGTTGAAGATTGCATTGCGCTTTTAACTATCAACAGACCGGAAAAAATGAACTCACTAAACATGGACTGCTTCCACGATTTAAGTGCCTTTGCTGATTTCCTTAACGATTGTCAAGAAATCAGAGCCGGCGTAATCATCGGCGAGGGCAAGGCGTTTGCTGCCGGAATTGAGGCAGGCGAAATAAAGGGAGACGAATACTTTTTTGAAAATGTATTAAAAGACGCCCTTGCAAAACTCGAATATTGCAGAAAACCCACAATTGCGGCCATAAACGGTTATGCGTTGGGCGGAGGATTTGAACTCGCGCTCAGTTGCGATATCAGAATACTCTCTGAAAAGGCAGTTATTTCATTCCCTGAATGCGGCTTGGGAATTATTCCCGGCGCCGGCGGGCTCCAGCGTCTGGTTCATATCGCCGGATTGGGAGTGGCAAAGGAAATGGTCTTGACAGGAAGACGGCTGGACGCCGAGCAATCGTATAGCAAAGGCTTGGGCATGTGTGTGGTTCCGGCTGAAAAGCTATTGGATGAAGCGTTGGAAACAGCAAGAAACATAGCCAAACAAGGACCTATTGCATTAACGCTCGCAAAGCGAGTCCTTGATTTGGCTGTTGGGGTTGACAAGCATACGGGCTTGATCATGGAGGATTGGGCAGTGTATCTGTGCAAGAAAACCGCTGATTCGGTTGAGGGTAAGCAGGCGCTCATTGAAAAACGCAAACCAAATTTCACAGGAAGCTAATTTGTTGTTGCGATGTGTTTTCAACCGTAAGCTTTGCGAGTTTTCGGGTACCCGGCGCCCTGCAACCAAGTCGGTTCCAGTTCACAGGAGGCATGGAAACCGTCTCAATTACCTGTCATTTAAGCGCGCGTAAATGACAGCGCTTTTAACAAGTGCAAAAACGATGGATGGATTCGGCGACTGCGCGCTTAAATGACGGAAGCAACGGAAGCATTCAATCACCCGGGGAACTGCAACCAAGCCGCAAATCTGCGCAAAATTTTGAGCAGAATCTTGTTGACACTACGCGCGGAATGTGTTAGTCTGATGGTGGTTAGTTCTAGCTAACTTATTTTTTCTCCGGCGGTTAGTTGTCACTATCCGGTTTTTGGGAGGGCAGCTTTATGTCTGACAATGCTACAACTCTATATGATGCAAAGAAAAACGGCATATTCACAGTGGTTTCAACGCCCGCTATCGGCTTGCTCGAAAGTCTGGGCGTGCGCGAGGGTACAATAGTATCTTTACAAAACCGCTATGCATTTGGCGGACCGGTTCTTTTGCGCGTAGAAAATGCTTATAGTATCGCTCTCGGCAAAGATATTGCAAAGAAGATAACCGTGAGGGAGGCTGAAATAATATGACAAAAGCTTCTGATATGCCTCCGCAAGAGAAAATCCTGCTGATGGGAAATCCAAATGTAGGTAAGAGTGTTTTTTTCACTGAGTTTACGGGCATTCATGCTATCAGCTCCAATTTTGTCGGCACTACTGTAAACTATATGGAGGGGCATCTGCCTGTAGGCGATAAGGAGTATTCTCTTATTGATGTTCCGGGGACTTATTCTTTGTCCGCAAGTTCGGAAGCCGAGGCTGTCGCGGTCAGCTTTTTAAAAAGCGGTGCGGCGGCTATAATATTTGTCTTGGACGCTTCTAATTTGGAGCGCAATCTCTGTTTAGCTCTAGAAATCCGGCAATACAATATTCCAACAATTTTTTCGCTTAACCTGCTTGATGTGGCAAAGCGGCGAGGCATTGTCATAAATGAATCTCTTTTGGAAAACGAGTTGGGAGCGCCCGTAGTTCCGACCATCGCAGTCAAGAAGCATGGGCTGGACACGCTTATTAAGCGCCTTGACGAAATGCTCTCTAATCCAGAAGACTACGAGCAGAAAGCTTGTGCAAATTGCACCGCCTGCATTTTTAACAAGCAAGTTGAAAAGTCTGATGTTTGGTGTACTGCAAAGGATATCGCAAGACGTGTCAGCGCTACAAAGCAGACCGAGCATCATTTCTTTGATAGGCTCGGTATGAGCAGTATGAAATTGTTTCCGGGTATTCCGATTGCCATTTTGGTATTGGCGCTGCTCATAGGCGTGGTCGTTTTTGGCGGCAGAGGGCTTAGAGCCGCCGCATTGTTGCCTTTGGTAAACAATGTCATAGTTCCGTTTTTTAGAAATTTTTTCTCTTCATTTATTCCGGAAGGCATTTTCCTCAATGTTCTGATAGGCGAGTTTGGAATTTTTGTCATCAGCTTCGAGTGGGTTTTGGCTTTGGTTTTCCCATATGTGCTGTTCTTTTACATTGGTTTTTCTTTTCTTGAAGATTCCGGTTATCTTCCAAGACTGAGCGTGCTGTTCGATAATGTCATGCGCAAGCTGGGTGTGCAGGGCGGCAGTCTTATTTACACTGTTATGGGTTTTGGCTGCGCTGTGCCCGCTATCATCGGCAGCAGGGCTGCCACATCGCGCAAGGAAAGACTCGTTGTCACCGCGGCTGTTTGCTTTGCCATTCCGTGCATTTCGCAAACAGGTGCTCTGGCGGCGCTACTGTCTGCATATGCCTGGTGGATGATGCCTGCTATGGTGCTTTTCGGGCTTGCTTTATTTATCTGCGTTTCGCTAATTGCCGGCAAATTATTCAAAGGTGAGGTAGACCCGCTAATCATTGAAGTGCCTAATCTTCTTATGCCGGACCCCCGCTCATATGGCAGAAAACTACTCACTCGTATGAAGTGTTTTCTAAAAGATGCTCAAGGGCCCATGATGATTGCGATTTTATTGGCAGCTATTCTGGCGGAGTCCGGGCTTTTGGATATTATTGCGCATTACGCTCAGCCGCTTGTAAGTCAGTGGTTGGGAATGCCGCAGGAAGCTGTAGTTGCTTTGATTTTGGGCATTGTGCGCAGAGAAATGTCTGTCGCTCCGCTGCTTGCTCTGAACTTGACCTCATTGCAGGCTTTTGTCGGCGGAGCTGTTTCGCTTATGTACATTCCTTGTCTGTCTGTGTTCGCAATTTTGGTCAAGGAATTCAAACTAAAAATCGCAGCGCTCATAACGGTTTCAACCATTGTCGTTGCACTATTTATCGGAGGGCTTATAAACCATGCCGGGCGGCTTTTCATGTAGGGAGGCAAGCTATAATAATGTTAAAAAGCGTCACAAAACTCACACAGACAATTGAATATCTGGCTGCAAAAAAAAGTCTCATTTTTCATATTGCCATTCGCTATTATCATGATGTAATAAGAAATGAGATAAGTCTTGCAAATATTACAAGAGACGACCACATCTTGTGCATAGGCGGCGGGTTCTGCCCTTTTAGTGCGATTTTGCTTCATCAAAAAACCGGTGCAAGGGTTATGGTAATCGACAACGACTCAGCCTGCATACCCGAGGCGCGCGAACTTATTGAGCGGCTGAACCTATGTGATGCTATACATTTGGAGTGCCAGGAGGGATGTTGTAAGGATATTTCGCTGTCACAATTTACTGTTGTCCATTTTGCAATGCAGGTCACTCCTATGGAGCATGTTTTTTCAGAAGTTGAAAAAAAGGTTTTGCCTGGTACAAAGCTCTTGATTCGCAGACCAAAGGAGCGTTTGAGCGCAATGTATTGCAAATTGTCCAAAAATCTTCTGGATTGCTGCCGCTTTATAGACCATAGAAAACCTTGCAATATCGGCAGCACTTACCTATATGTGAAGGACGCCGCATGAACCGCATTTTGAAACTGGTAGGGTACGGTCTTGTCTCCGCGCTTTTGATTTTTGCTCTGACACAACTTGATTTGACGCAACTTCTGAAAAGCATAACCCGAATCCCGCTCTTAACACTCGCTATTCTTGCATGTTTGCAGCTAGTTTCGCTGCTCTTGGTTAATCTTCAGTGGCATCAGGTCGCAAACAGGTGCGCCGCTCGCCTATCCTTTCGCGACATGTTTTACATCAATTGTCAAGGCGCTGTGATCGACAGTATTACGCCTGGCGTGAAAATAGGCGGAGAGGTCACTCGCGCCGTTTTAATCGGACGCATGGGGAAGTGTTCGGGCGAAGAGGCTGCTGCTGTTGTGGCGGTTCAGAAACTTTTTAGCCTGAGTGTGTTCTTTTTTATCTGTCTGTTCGCTGCGGGAATCATAATAAGTGATTTAGCAATGTTTCAGGCGGGTCGTTTTCAACTTATAATATATGGTTTTTTGTTTTTCTTCCTTATGCTGTTTTCCTGCAGCTTCATTTTCACACGCAGGATTTTAGTGTTTTTGAAAAATCGTTGGGAAGATTTAGCTGACGCTGAGCGCGGCAATAGCGAAATCAGCATTGGAGGGACTCCGCCAAAGAAGAAAAACAGGATTCGTAGCTTTCTGATTGCCCTTTTTGAGGGACTTATTATTATCCGGAAAAACAAAAAGCTATTGTTTGTCATACTCTTACTATCATTTATTATCTGGCTGCTTTATCCCGCAAAAATTTATCTTCTGACTATGCAAATGCATAACGAAGCGCATATTGCGGTCATTGGCGCTGCGGTTTTTGCTGCCTATTTAGTGGCAATGCTTCCTATTTTTCCGGGCGGTTTAGGCGGTTATGAGGCGACTCTTTCCTGGTTGCTATTGGCGTCAGGGTTTTTGCAGAGCGACGCCGTTGCCATTGCTATTGTATTTCGGTTCTTTACTTTCTGGCTTGTAATGTTATTTAGCTTGGGTTATATTGGCTTTAGCAAGGTTATGAATAATCGTGATGTTGTGCCGGAGAGCCGCCGGTTATAGGTGCGTCATTTGCTGCCTTGAAAGGAGAGAGTGCAAGCTGGGTATAAAAAGGGTTGTTCTGACGATACTGGGGTTCGTCCTTTTAGGTTTTGGTGCTATCGGTGTGGCTATTCCGGTTTTGCCTACGACCCCCTTCGTTCTTTTTGCCGCAATTTGCTTTTCTGCCGGAAATAGCAAGTTGGCAAAATGGCTTGAAAACACCCGAGTTTTCGGTCCGTATATAAAAAACTACCGAACCGGGCAAGGTGTGGATTTGCGGCTAAAAATCGCCAGTATTATTTTTGTGTGGATTGGACTTGCTATCTCAATTGTCTCTATGCAACGTATTTGGGCAACATTTTTACTCATTGCTATCGGAATCGGTGTTACTATCCATTTGCTAATGATTAAGACAAAAGAGAAATAATCATATATTTCAAACGGATACCCATGCGGTTGCATCGGGTATCCGTTTTTTTATGAAGTTCTCTTTATTTTAGTGTGGTACGACAGGCTGTGTGATTGTTATGGTTTGGGTTTCGGCGTTCCAGTCGACAACTCCGCCTAATGATTCACTGATGAAACGCAGCGGAACCATAGTTCTGCCGCCGACAGTTCTGCCCGGCACGTCAAGAGCAATACGAGCGCCGTTGACATATGCATAGCTCTGCCCGATTGTAAGTGTCACTGTGGTATTTCCTCTTACTCCGGTAACTGTCAATGTTTGCTCATTCCAATCAACAGTCGCGCCCAGTGCTTCAAATGTAGCTCTGAGAGGAACCAGAGTTCTGCCGTTTTCGGTCATCGGCGGCACATCGTATTGTACCCAGTTGCCGCCAATGATAACGCCTATAGTGCCCGGAGCCGGCGGAGTTCCACCGGGAGCTGTCGGAGTAATAGGCGAAGGCGGTACAGGCGGAACCGTAGGAACCGGAGCAGGGTCGGGAAGTCTCTCAAAACGAGCTACGATTGTGACGTTCTCCCCATAGCAGTAAAAGAAGAAGTTCGGGTTGGTCGCTTGCTGATAGTCGCTGAAATACCATCCTGTGAATCTGTAGTTTGCGTTTGCTGTGGCATTGAGCTGTACACGCTGACCAAGGGTGTAGTACCCGCCGCCCGAAACAGTTCCGGAGCCTGCCGGATATGCAACGACTGTGATGTAATTTGGTTCGGGCGGTACGTCCGCCGGGAGTGTCTCTACGGGGGTCGGCGGTTCGACCGGAAGCAGCGGGAATGCGAGTGCTGTTGTCGATAATCCGAGAATGACTGCCAGTACTAAAGTGATTGCCAGTAGTTTCGCGACTTTTTTTGTCGCTTTCATAAAAACCCCTCCAATTATTCAAGACTTTTTTGTTGTATGCTTATATTAACATTAGCTTTAGCTGAAATCAATAGTTTAGTGTCAAAATCGCAGGTCAATTTTATCATTTGTGTCACAGGTTACTGGAGGCATTGAAACCGTCTCAGTTACCTGTCATTTAAGCGCGCAGTAAATCATAACATCATTTGTGTCACAGACCGCTGGATATCTAAAAACACAGGTCGGTCACATCTGCGGCGCCATTCTTCCGGCATTGGCTATCATTAGTTTAATGCGGTTTTCCTGATTGATTTTCGTGGCGCCGGGGTCGTAATCTATTGCGACTATGTTCGAGTTTGGATAGTCGTCTTTCAGCCTGCGTATCATGCCTTTACCAACAACGTGGTTAGGCAGACAGCCGAAAGGCTGAGTGCAAACTATGTTATTAGTGCCTGTATGTATGAGTTCCAACATTTCTGCTGTCAGAAGCCAGCCCTCACCCATTTTATTGCCGTACCCCAGATATCCCTTTATCAGTTCTTGCAGATCCGAAAATGAACCCATCGGGCGGAATGCCGGCTGTGTTTTGACCGCTTTTATCATATTTGATTGCAGACCTTCGATGTATTTTTGAAAAGTTCCGGCAAGAAGTTTTTTCAGCTTGTTGCCGTGGTAGAGGTCAACATCGACTGCGCGGTTGTTTATTTTAAAAATCATGAAGTCCGTCAGTCCCGGCACTACGGGCTCGCAGCCTTCGTCAAGGAGGAACTGTTCAAGCCCGTTGTTTCCCAGCGGGGCGTATTTTACATAGATTTCTCCGACTACTCCAACCCTGGGCTTATTTCGCTCGCCTGTTATTTCGATTTTTGCAAAATCCGCAGTGATTTGTTTCATGATTTCGCCCATTTCGCTTTTTCGCAAAGCTTTTCCTTGCCCGAACATGCCAATAAGCCTATCTGTCCACTCCTCTGTCAGCATATCGGTTGTTCCTGTTATGCTCTCATATGGCTTGCACTGATTTGCCAGCCATACTATAAGGTCTCCGTATATCATGCCTGCCGCCAAACGGCGTATTATTGGCAGTGACATTTTAAATCCAGGATTGCGCTCAAGCCCTGACATGTTTACGGACACGACAGGAATATAGTCAAGCCCTGCTTTTTCAAGTGCTTTTCTTAGTAGATGTATGTAGTTCGAGGCGCGGCATCCTCCTCCGGTCTGAGATATCAGCAGTCCGATTTTTTGCTTGTCGTATTGTCCGCTGTTTACTGCTTCAAGCAATTGCCCTATAACAAGCAGCGCAGGGTAACATGTGTCATTGTGAACGTATTTCAGTCCTGTATCGACTATGCCGCGATGCGTTGTTGCAAGCATGTCAATTTTATAGCCATATAGCTCAAACACTTTTTTCATCATAGAAAATGTGACCGGAAGCATCTGCGGCATTAGCAGAGTATATTCCTTTTTCATCTCCTTTGTAAAAAGAAGCCGTCCGTTTTTTTCATATTTCAGCTCAGCCATTATTTATTAACTCTCCTATTGTGACTACGGCGATTTGTCGTTTTCAGGTGTGACCTGGTTTCGTAGTTTTGCTAAGAATTGCTCCATATATTTTGCCCTCGGCGTCATTACTTCTATGTCGGCGTCGGGATTAACTCTGACATATTCTTCCAAGGTTTCTTTTAAATGCGAGGCAGAGAGCACGTAGTCATCTATGATGTCTTTATCAGGCGCACCTTGTCTCGTTAGCAATAGTGCCGACACCACACCGGTTCTGTCTTTTCCTACAAAGCAAAAATACAGCACGTTTGTTTGCGCATTTTCGATGGTTGAAATAATTTCCCACATCGTACTATCCACCATGTCTATATATGACGTTGATACTAAATCCTGTGTTTCCGGTACTTTCATGTCGCATGTGACAGGAATGTTCATGTAATTAAATCCCTCTATGCTGCTTAAACAGCTAGGTCTTTGCGCAACCTCTTCGCGAGTTCTCAAGTCCACAATAGTCGTTATATTGTTGTCCCGGAGCCACTTAATGTCGTCCTCGCTAAGCTCATAGACGGCATCGCTTCGTATGTAACGATGCGATCCTTTTATTGTCTGCCTGGTATTTTTTGTGCTCTTAAACAAGCTTGCCATATTTAGTAGTCTCCTTTCGCTTGTGTCATTTGGTCTATGCTCTTTGCCGGGCAAATGCCGATTATATCCGTACAGAATGTCCTTGCACTGATTACGTTGCACCGTCGCTCGTCCCCGATAATCCGCGGTTACCTTAGTATAGCGTATTAAAGAAAAAAAAGCGAGAGAAAAGAGCAAAGCAAAGCTGACAGATAGTGAATCCGTTAAAAAAAGAGTATGGAGCATATATTTTCAATTTCGCCGCTCTTTCGGTCAAGCCGATGCAAGCATCACTAATGCCCTCAGCAAAGCAAATTAAAACAAACAGTTTGCCTGATTTTGCTCGTTCTTTGTCGTTTTAAACAACATCCGCTCTGCTTTTTAGTTAGTTTTTCACAATAATTCTAGGTATTTCCAAAACTATCTTTACAAAACAAACTGTATGTGTTATTTTTCAATAAAAACAGTTTGTTTTGAAATGGGGGGCGATATAACATTAAGTTTAGCACGTACAAATCAGACCAAAAGTAAAAAAATGCAACGAAACAAACAAGTCATAGCAGAGGATTGAGTAACAAAGAATAGAAAATGGAGGAAATAAGTTATGAAAAAAGTTATTTGCCTATCAATTGCGCTAATCATGTTAGTTTTCACTCTTGCGGGATGCCAGCCGGCATCTCCTCCTGAAACCGCACAAGACCCGGCGTCTCCGTCAACACCGCCAGTCACGGCAGCGCCAACTGAAATGAGGAGAGTCGGACTGCTCGTTGCCCATATGGCTGACCAGTGGTCAATAGAAAGCCACACCTTGGTTGCTGAGCAAGGTCCGTCGAGAGGGTTCGAAATCACCCTGGCAGACTCAACATGGGAAGCCAGAACAGAAGTGCAGCATCTTGACACCTTTATGGCTATGGACCTGGATCTTCTCCTGCTCTGGCCGGTGCATGAGGTCGCCAGTGCGGGCGCAGTGCAAAACTTCATGGATACAACGGGTATCCCTGTGATCGCTGTTGCGGTCTTGCCCGAAGTCGAAGGGCTTGCAGGCTTTGTTGGTTGGGATACATGGGACGCCGGTTATTCCATCGGACAAAAAGCCGCCGATTACATTGAAAGTGATGTAGACGGCACGGCTAATGTTGTTTTGCTTTATATGCACGATGAAAATGTTCTCGTGCGTAAACAAGCATTTTTGCAAGCGCTTGACGACAGAGGCGTGGATTACAATGTCCTCTTTGAACGCAATTTCGAAGGCGTGCGCGAGACTGCACATAATATTATGGAAAGTGTCGTCCAGGCAAATCCTGATTTTGATGTTGTTTGGGCGGCTTTTGACGGCGGCGCTCTGGGGGCAAGAAGTGCATTGGAAGCTGCAAACCACCACGCAAGGATATTCTCAAGCGGAGGATTCGAACAAGAGGTCTACGATCTATTTGCAGCAAACGACTATTGGTATCGCGCGGGCTTTATTGTTTCCCCGCATGTCTACGGACCTGCCATTCTTGACGCCGCAGAGCGCTTTTTTGTCGGCGAGCAAGTTGGAACAGTACACGCACCCTGCCGGGTGGCTACAGTAGAAAACTTCAGAGAAGTCTGGCGCGGCGACCCTGAGTAACCAAAGGATTTTGGACGCGGTTTTCCGTCCGGCACATATACATCACAATCGCAACTGTGTCGGGCGGAAAAACCCGCAATGTCAACTTGTTTTTCCGGGTTTCACGAACTCCCCGATAATTCGACTTTCTTTTAGAGGAGCTTGATAATGAATACTGGTAACGTACCAAAAAGCAATTTTTCCACCGCGTTCTCAAACTTCAATAGGAATTACGTCATATTCTATGCGCTTCTTGGAACCGGACTTATACTTTCATTGCTAACGCCGAGGTTTTTAACTGTTCCTAATTTGATGATTATCTTCAGGCAAGCATCGATTATAGCTATTGTTGCTGCCGGGCAGTTCTTTGTACTGGTCGGCGGGCATTTTGATTTGTCTGTCGGCTCAACCGTCACTCTTTCCGGCGTAATTTTTGCGGGAGCAATCGTCTTTTTTGGAATCGATCCGGTTACCGCCGGCGTACTTGCAGTTATTGTGGGGCTAATAATAGGATTTATTAACGGAATCCTCGTAACAAAAATCGGTCTTCCGGCATTTATTGCAACGATGGCAACAATGATGTCCTGTGCCGGACTCGCTCTCTTGCTGACACGAGCTCGCCCTATTTCGCGGCTGCCCGACTCCATTGCATGGATTGGACGCGGAGCGATAGGCGATATCCGGACTTTCGGCGTCCCCTACATGGTGATTATCATGTTTGCGGTATTTATTGTCGCATTTATTATTACCGAAAAGACAAATTTCGGCAGATACATCTATGCAATCGGCGGGAACTCCGAAGCCGCTTACCTGTCGGGCATACCTACCACAAAATACAAAATATCCACTTTTCTAATTTCTGGCATGACAGCCTCAGTGGCAAGTATAATTTTGGTTTCAAGACTTGGCGCAGCGGACCCGCATGCCGGAACCGGATTCGAGTTTCAAGCGATAACCGCCTGTGTTATTGGCGGCACGGCAATAACCGGGGGACGCGGAAAAATATTCGGCGTATTGATCGGAGCACTTTTTCTGGCAACTTTGTTTAACGGAATGACTCTTTTAAATGTAGATACCTTTATCCAGCAAATACTTCAAGGCGTTGTGTTGGCTGTTGCTGTAGGCATTGATGCAATTAAGAACAAAATGGTCTCGCGCCAAGATTGATTTTATGAAAAATCCGGAGGTATTTTATGAGCGAAATCATACTAAGTCTGGAAAATGTATACAAGGGTTTTCCTGGCGTGCAGGCGCTCTCAGACGTCTCCATTGAGCTCCGGCGCGGCTCTATCCATGCCCTGCTTGGGGAAAACGGCGCCGGAAAATCGACACTTATAAAAATAATATCCGGCATTTACAAAATGGACAAAGGCACGATGAAGCTAAATGGGCGGATAACTGTAAACCACAACCCAAAGGAGTCTCAAGATAACGGCATAGCCGTAGTGCATCAGGAGCTCAACCTAACCGAGCCGCTGTCGGTGGCTGAAAATATTTTCCTGGGCAAGCTACATAGAAAAGGAATATTTACCGACTGGAAAAAAGTGCACAGAGAAGCGAAAAAACTACTTGACAGCATGGAAATCGATATTAACACATCCAGTATTGTCGGCGACTTGTCCATTTCACATAGGCAAATTGTAGAAATATGTAAAGCGATGACCTATAACGCAAAAATCTTCATTCTTGATGAACCCACCGCAACATTAACATCACGCGAGATAAACATGCTTTTTAAAATCATGAGGACAATACAGCAAAACGGCGGGACTATCATCTATATATCTCATAGACTGGAAGAAATCTTTGAGATATGCGACGAACTTACCGTATTGAGAGACGGAAAGTGGATAGGCACAAAAAAAGTCTCCGAGTCGTCAAAAGACGAGCTCATAAGAATGATGGTCGGACGCGAGCTGAGCGAAGAATTTCCTAAGTCAAATACGGCGATAGGTGATGTTGTTATGGAAGTGGAAAACTTCCGTTGCGGAAAAATGAAGTCCGAAGCCGGGTTTACCCTGCGGCAAGGTGAAATACTGGGATTTGCCGGACTGGTTGGCTCCGGAAGAACAGAGTTAATCAGGGCAGTATTGGGGGTTGATAAGTCATTTGGCGGGCATATAAAGCTCGACGGGAAATATATCAAGTACAAGAAATTCTTAGACGCCATTAAAGATGGATTCGGCTTCGTCACAGAGGATCGAAAGCATCAGGGGTTGGTGCTGGGTATGCCAGTTAAAAACAATATAACACTGGCTACCATGCGTAAGATTTCTAAATATGGTTTTATTTCTTTCAAGAAAGAAAAAGCTGTGGCACTTGAGTACATAGAGAAGTTGAGGATTTCCACCCCCTCTGAAAACACGATAGTAAAGTATCTTTCGGGAGGAAACCAGCAGAAGGTTGTATTGGCAAAATGGCTGTTGGTAGATTCTCAAGTAGTAATCGTTGACGAGCCAACACGCGGAATCGATGTTGGCGCAAAAGTCGAAATATACAATATCCTCAACCAACTCGTAAGCGAGGGGAAGAGCATTATTATGATTTCTTCTGTGATGCCCGAACTGATTGGCATGTGCGACAGGATTTACATCATGCACGAAGGCGAGATAAAAGGAATGCTAAACAGGGATCAGTTTTCAAGTGAAGAAATTCTTAGCATTGCCTTTTCTTAATATGCATTTACCTAATGCAGACCAAGGGGAAAGAATATGTATGATCTTTTGATAAAGGGCGGACTTATTGTAGACGGCAGCGGAAAACCGCCCTATATTGCCGACGTCGCAGTACAGTCAAATGAAATATCACTTATTTCAAAATGTATCGCTCAGCCCGCTGTTCGCGTTGTTGATGCAAGCGGTCTTATAGTATCACCGGGATTCATTGACGTACATACTCATGACGACTTAGTGCTGTTTAGCGACCCCTATAATATACCAAAGCTGCTGCAAGGGGTAACTACGGTAGTTGTAGGCAACTGTGGCTTCGGAGTTTGCCCGTACAGCAATGATACGATTTCATCACTGGTTGATTATGCGCAGCCCGTCCTTGGTAATGTATCTCCGGAACAAGTATTCAGTAATTTCGAGTCATATGCAAAAGCTCTTGACGACTTGGAAAAAGGTTTGAACATAGCAGCTTTATTGGCACATGGGGCGGTGTATATTGCCGAAAACGGTTTTAGTAATAGCCCGATGGACAATACCCAAATAGCGAGCGCACAGTCACAAGTGCAAAATGCAATGGAGCATGGTGCGGTTGGACTGTCAGCCGGATTTATGTATGCTCCGGGATGTTATTGCGATACTGCGAGCATGCGCCCTCTGACAGATATTGTTGCAGAATATAATGGTTTGTACTGTGTACATTTGAGATCGGAATCGGAGTTTATTCGCGAAGCTATAGACGAGGTGGTAGATATAGTCAAAAACAGCCGCACAGCCGCACATATCAGTCATTTTAAAAACGTTGGCAAACAATATCGAGGGAATATAAAGCATCTTGTTGCGCAGATTGAGCAAAGCATTACAAATGGAGTCGACCTATCCTATGACATGTATCCATATACCGCAGGCAGCACAACAATGTCAATACTATTTCCCAACTATGCGCTGACCCGCGGCGTCAACGGTTGCTTACAATTGCTTCAAGACCACAATATGCGCAGACATTTGGAAGATGAGCTTAGGCATATGTGGAAAGGCGAGGACAATCTCAGCCTGCTTTGCGGTTGGGAAAACGTAATCATCTCATCGCTCCACACTGAAGCAAACTCTGAGTTTATTGGCAAGTCCGTTGCGGATATAGCCGCTATCCAAAACATCAGCCCAGAAACGGCATGCACAAAGCTCTTTATGAAAGAGCGGGGAAAGATAACAATACTGCTCAACCATATTGATAAGCAGGACATGCATACTGTAATCTCATCAAAGCCTTGTATTGTTGCATCAGATGGTATTCCGGTTGGAGAGATGCCCCATCCCAGACTATATGGTACTTTCCCCGCATTTATAAGAACTTTTGTAAGAGAAAATCGTTTGCTCTCTATCGAGGCTGCCATTGAAAAAATAACTTCAATGCCGGCAAAGCGCTTCGGGTTAGGAAAACGAGGATATTTATGTAAAGGATATGCTGCTGACATTGTGGTTTTTGATCCTGATGCGATTGCCGACCGCGCTACATACAGCAATCCGCTAAAGCCCGCAAAAGGTATCTCTCACGTCATTGTATCCGGAATAATCGTATCCGAAAACGGAACAATAACAGGGAAAAAACCGGGCAAATTCATTCATCACGAGCAGTAATGTAAGAAACAAAACTACCTGGAGGAGAAGTCAAATGAAAACAGCTAAAAATGCACCGCAAAATGCAACTCAGCACAAAACTGCCGGACCCTATTCCCCCGTTTTAAAAATTAAATGCAGTGAATTAATTGTAATTTCCGGGCAAGCTTCACTGAATATGGACGGCGCCATTATCGGCGAGACAATAGAGGAGCAGACAGCTTTGACATTGGACAATTGCTTTAAGCAGCTCGCAGCGGCAAATTGTACAAAGGACGATATTTTTAAGGTAAACGTATACCTTTCGGATATAAATATGTGGAGCAGGTTTAACAAAGTCTATATAGAGCGAATGCCGGAACCATATCCGACAAGAACCGCTATAGGCACACAACTGCTTCCCGGGCTTTTGGTTGAAATTGAAATGTGGGCGGCAAAACCGTAGTTTGCAATCAAATATTCGGACGTACTGCTTTCGGACGATGGTGCGTCCCGCCACCTAAAGTGGCGGGGGACTTGCTGATTAGTAAAAGGGAGGCGCTCGATGGAGCAAAAATTGGTGTGCTATCGATGTAATGAAGAATACTTGCCAAAAATGTATTACTCCTGTCAGCTTTGTGATGGCATTTTGGAAGTTGTGCGCGAAAAAAAAGCAAGTGACAAAGAGATAATTGTAAATGGCAGCGCGCATTTTTCACAAGGCATGTGGAAGTATTTTGAGATGCTTCCGGTGCAAAACCCCGCTAATGTGATAAGCCTTGGAGAAGGCGCAACACCGCTTATCAGAGAAAGTAGAATACCGGATAAATGGTGCTGTGATGTTTCCATGTATATCAAGGCAGAGTCGCTAAACCCCTCCGGTTCATTCAAAGACAGACCCTCTTCAGTAGGCATTTCTGTAGCAAAAGAGCTAAAGCTTAATACCGTGGTTGTGTCGTCATCAGGAAACGCAGGCGCTGCAGTAGCAGCTTATGCAGCGCGGAGCGGTATGCGGTGTATCGTCATTGTTCCCGAAAATACCGACATGAACAAAGTTCTGCAAGCGCAGTCTTATGGAGCACAATTATTAGGAGTGCGCGGACATTTTAGCAATTGCTATTTTCTTGCTAAACAAATGAGCGAGTATTTTGGATGGGCTAACCTCGTTTCCACTTTTTTAAATCCCTATACAGTCGAAGCAAACAAAACAGTAGCATACGAGCTGTTCGAGCAACTCAAAGGAGAGGTTCCTGATTACATTACCGTACCTATCGGCTCCGGACCTCTTCTGGCTGGCGTGTACAAAGGCTATCGTGAACTGAGAGACTTTGGACTGAGTAAAAAGCTCCCCATTATGATCGGTGTGCAGGTAGAGCAGTGCCAACCAATAACCGAGGCTTTTCATAACCTAATGCCGGTTAGCGCATGGGATAAGCCGATGGCAACCATCGCCGGTGGAATCAGCGACCCGCTGATTGGCTATGAAAAGGATGGAGAGTTGACGATTGAGCTGGTGCGAAAGTCCGGGGGCACAATGACCTCTCTAAGCGAAGATGAGGTGCGCGAAGCGACAACCATTATTGAAACCCAAACCGGACTTTACTGCGAGCCCACAGGAGCAGTATCAGTAGGGGCGGTAAAGAAGCTCTGCCATGAGGGCTTTATTGAAAAGGGCGCAAGTGTTGTTTGCTTGATGACCGGACATGGATTTAAGTTCAGCAAGCGCACTTTAACCAGCCTAAGGATAGTAGAAGACTTTGAGCAAGCGGTAAAAATATTTAAAAATGAAAAAAAGGAGATTTGGAGATGAAAGAAAAAATAAAAGTAGGCGTTATCGGCGCCGGAGTTTGGGGAGAATTTGTTTTATGGTCTTATAGCAGCAATCCATACGTTGAGCTGGTGGGCATAGCTGATCTCAACGCTGACAGGGCTGGTGAAATGGCAAAAAAATATGGAGCTCCAAAGACTTGGACTGACTATCGTCAAATGATTGACGAAGAAAAGCTGGATATTGTATCCATAGTGACGCCGGATTATCTGCATAAACAAATCGTGTTGGATTGTACAGCAAAAAAAATAAATATTTTGCTTGAAAAACCGGTTGCCACAACAATGGATGATTGCAATGCAATTATCAATGCTGTCCGGAATTCCGGCGTTACATTTATGACAAACTATTTTCAGCGCTGGATTCCGCAAGTCTCCGAGGCGAAAGCGGCAATAGTCAGAGGAGATCTCGGAGAAATAGTAACCGGTCACGCAAAAATTGACGACGCCATTGTTGTTGCCACAGACATGGTCAAATGGGCTCAATCCAGTTCGCCTATTTTCTTCATTATGGTTCATAACATTGACATGGTACGTTGGCTAATTAACAGCGAAGCGATTGAAGTATACGCAAAAAAACAGCGCAAACACCTTGTTGGTTTGGGCGTTGAAACTGATGACGCGGTTCAGGCAATGGTTACATTTGAAAACGGCGCAACCGTTACTTTTGAATCCAATTGGATTTTACCCGCAAATTTTACAGGGCTCAATGACCACGATGTACGGCTTGTCGGCACACAGGGAACCGCATATATTGACCTGACTAATCAGGGGCTCAAGATTTTTTCAAAACCGCAAGGTATTTTTGACTTCCCGAACAAAGGCACATTATACGGCAATGATATCCACGGTCAACTCGCCGGATGCATTCTGCTATCGGTTGCGCATTTTGTGGACTGTGTCCGCAATGGTACTAAGCCAGTGGTTACCTTGAAGGATTCTGAAATGTCTACTGCAATTGCATGTGCTATTGCAGAGTCTTTGAGTCAAAATGGCGTTGTAAAACTTAAAGGGAGCGAGGGTTAAAAGATGGAGAATAAAATTATTGAGTATCAAATGTATGTGGACGGAAAGTGGACTTGCGCCCAGGGCGGAGCTACTTTCGACGCCATAAATCCAGGCACATGGGAAAAAATCGGAACTGTGCCGCAGGGGACAAGGCACGACGCCCAAAATGCGATTGACGCGGCGAGAAAAGCTTGGGAAAGCTATCGCTGGACGTCGGTTTGGGAGCGCGCAGCTCTGCTGAAAAGAATTTCTCTCACCATTGAATCACACAAAGAGGAACTGGCAAATATCCTGTCACTGGAGCAGGGCAAGCCTTATAATACCGAGGCATTAGGAGAGATTTCTGCGGTGATTGCAGGATTCCAATATGCGTCCGAGCAAATAAAGTGGCTTGAAAGTCCGGTTATTCCGGTGGAAGATAAAAATAAGCGTGTATTCAGCATCTTGCAGCCAAAGGGAGTTTTTGCGGTTATATCTCCGTGGAATTTCCCTTGCAACATTCCATGCGAATATATCACTGCAGCGCTGGCAACCGGGAACACCGTGGTATGGAACCCCGCGTCAACAACATCAGCGTGTGCCGTCAAGTTGACAGAATGCTTCCACGAGGCAGGAGTGCCTGCAGGGGTTATTAACCTGGTCACAGGAAAAGGCTCTGTTGTCGGCGATGAGCTTGTCGTCAACAAAGGCACGGACGGCATAGGCTTTACCGGAAGTACCGAGGTCGGTGAAATTATCGCAGCCCGCGGCGCCGGCAAGCCAATGATTA
>Ga0209755_10000674_pt1 | contig 60030 bp, 38 predicted proteins | sample TergutCo191P1_FD_187301 | JGI IMG/M metagenome (GOLD analysis project Ga0209755, IMG submission 187301) | Cornitermes sp. P1 segment gut microbial communities from Petit-Saut dam, French Guiana - Co191P1 (SPAdes) (version 2) | ecosystem: Host-associated > Arthropoda: Insects > Digestive system...
CAAGCCCCTGCCACTCCGTCGGGCAAAGCCCGACTACGCTTCCTCGCTGCGCTGCGGCGTCGCCCTCAAAGCCACCGCGGATAACTCTGGCAGTTTTGGGGGCAAGGCCCATAAGCTTTTTTATGGCCTCAGATGTACGGCCCTTGGCCTTGGCCTCCATGTATTTTCCAAGGACAATCAGTGTGAGAATAACCGCCGCCGTCTCGTAGTAAAACATGTTGTGCGCGTCCAGAAAAATATTTTCACCGGTTAGCCACAAACTATATAAAAATGCCACAAGGGTGCCCTTGGCAATGAGGGAATCCATATTGGGGCGGCCACGAAACAGCGTCCGGAAGCCGTTGCGGAAGCACGCACGGTTTACATACATCACAGGCAGCGTCATAACCAGCTGCGCCAGCCCGTTAAAAACGGGAAAATGCATCGGGTCTAGGCGGTGCGGAATCCACTCCAGCCCGAAATAGTACAAAGTCATGGGAAGCATTGAGAAAATCGTCAGCGGCACTGTGAATATCGCGGAAACCACAAATCGCCGCCACAGAACCGCCATTTCGCCGGCCTTGCGAAGGCCGGATTCGTCGGTGTCGGCTTGGAGGCTTGCACCCGCATCATCCGCCTCGCTTCCCGCCTGCAAATGCAAAACAAAGCCGCCTCTTTCCACCGCTTTTGCGATGCTCTCGAGGCTTGTGATATTTTCGTCAAATTCTAGGTTCAGCTTCTCCGTCCCAAGGTTTACCTGCCCGCTTATTACGCCCTCTTGCTTATTTACAATACGTTCGATATTTTTCGCACACGCGGCACAGGTCATGCCGGTTATGGTTAGTGTCATTGTTGTCATGGATTACTCCTTACCCGGCGCGCTCCGCCCGATTCCTATGCATGTTAAGCCCATACCCCACCCCAAGCAGCACAAAGAAAACACCCGTTGAGCCAATGGTGGAATCCGTGGCCATGGAGGACATTACAAACGCGCTGACGGCAGTGAGAAGCCCCAGCCGCAGGCCGTAGGAGAACAGAAGCTCGCCTTTGGACTTTACCAGCGAGAAAAACGTGGTGAAAAGATAATGCCCAAACAGAGCAAATAGAGCAATAGCAGAAATTCCGCCGGTGGTAATCCAAGTTTGCAGAAAAAGATTATGGGCTTTATCGACTATCATGTAGGGGTTGCGGTGGAAGCGGTGATTCGCCACGATATCGTGGCGCGGAAAGACATTTATAAAGGTATCGGGGCCGCTTCCGATAAGCGTGCGACTTGGCATCAGTGGGAATGAACGGGACCAGATGTGACCACGGTTTGAGCCCCATGTTTCACGGCCATAGAAGCCCCAAGCGGGGACTTCCTCGGCGAAGTCAATCATCGACCCGTCAGGGAGATAAACTCCCCAAATGCGGTCGTCTTGCATCGTGAGTAAAAACGGCACGGGGGTGCGGTGATTATACAGAAAAAACTCGGGATACTTGTCTATGGAAATTCGGCGGTATCCCGGCACGTCAAAAACGTAGTGCATGGCGGTAATCGGCTCGTTTTCCAGCATGAACATCCGCGAAGGTGCTTCCTCGCGGGAATAATAGGGCACCTCCGCGCCGCTGCCGTCTCGAACGGTGAGCCAGCCGGAAGTGTCCAGCTCGCCAACGGTAAAGCTCACGCGGGTGTTGTCTCCCAAAACAACGCGCATGGTGTCGCCCTCGAAAATATAATTTTGAATTGTGGCGGTTTCAGCGCGCATGGCAACGCCCATCCGGTTAAACAGAAACATCACTCGGTAATTAAGCGGCGGGATAAACAAAACCGCCAGCGCGACCGCCGCGACAATTCCCCCGGCGGCAATAACCAGCCATTTTGCCGAAAGCCCCATAAGCGAAAGCCCCGCGCCGGTTTTTTTGCGGTAAATAAACCCGCATACATATGTCCCCGAAAGGACTATTACGGCGGTGACAATTCCCACCAACCCGCCCAGCGACGAGCTTCCGAACACACCCAGAAGCATCAGCGCGCCCGCTGCCATCAGAAGGATATTCACATACCGCTTCCCGCCGTAAGTAAGCGCGGCCATCAGCAGCACCGGCGACAGCATGGCAGTGTATTTTCCAAAGGTATTGGGGTTGTACAGCGTACCATGGGCAATATCAAAGATTCCTCCGACTCCGCCCGCCCGGGTTCCGGCCGTTACAAGAAAATCCGCCAAACGGGTATCAAAAAAATCTCGCCCCATAAACTGACTGACCCCAATGAGCCCCATTATAATAGAAGAAAAAATCAGCCCGAATAAAATAGGTTTGGCAAACTTAGGCTCGCGCACAAATAACATTGCGGCAAAAAATACGGTGAAATAGGCAAGCCAAATAAACATGCCCTCACCGCGCTCAAAGGTGCCAATCCACGATGTCCTCGTATACGCGCTGAACAATGCGGAAATGAGCGCGAATAAAAGATACACCAGCGAAATAATAACCGGCGTACGCCTGAAAAAAGATTTAAAGTCCGGCAGTTTTCCTCTTGTGGCCATGTCGCTGACAAAATAAAACACAATTACCGCCGCCGGCACAATCAAAAACAAGCTTTTCCAATACGTAAAAACATCGGGATAATACGGCCCGTACCGCCGCACAAGGTCCTGCCGCAGGGGAATCAGCTCCGGCGGAAGCGGCCGCTGCACAAACCGCACCATTATCGGCATTATTCCCGTCACTACGGCCAGCATCGTTCCGATTAACATGTCCGCAAAAGTTAAATTTGAGGGGGATTTTTTCTTCATGCTGTCTCCTTTACATAAGGGTTAATCTGACCAAATAATCCGCTCGCCGCAAGTCCAGAAGCGGATTGTGGGAATGCCTTCATAGGGCCTGGCCGCGTCGATATATCGGATGCCGTCGCGCTTGTTAAACACAGTGGTGTCTCCCGTGGAGCTTATTACAAAAATCTCGCGCCCTTCGCCGCGTAGCTGACTCATGGCGGCGTGGAAGAGCTCGTATTCCATGGGCTGGGCAAAATTCCTTGGGTTGGCGTCCAGTAAAATTACAACGTAACGCGGATTAATTCCGCGAATATCGGCCATGAAGCGTCCCCATTGGGAAATGTCTGCCGAGGCGATGCCTCCGCCTGCGGCGGAGAGATTCACCAAGGCGAAATCCCCCCAGCGGAGAGCACTGTAGGCTGTGGGTTCGACGGGAATGCCGAATTCAATTGGGTTGGCCGCGCCGATGAAGCCGGGGGTGGCACGCTGGCGGTCGGTGAAAACCGTGCCTTGGGGAACGTGAGCCGGGGCCGTGGGCGCGAAAAGAGCCTCCATGTTGTCAAACATGACGGAATGGACGGAGGCGGCCTCCGCACCGAGAGTCACCATCCAAATCCTGTCCAAGGTGAAGGGTGCGGGTGCACCGGCGGGAATGGCAGCGGTTACCGTTTGCCATCCCACGAAATCGGCGTTTCGGGTGAAGTCAATATTGTGAAAAACGCCGTCGCCGTCACGAACGCGCCCGCGTATCCAGTGGCCGCTTCCGTCGCCCATAACATTGATTCGAAGAGCAATGGGCCTCTCGCCGGGAATAACCAGCGGCGGGTAGAAGGTCATGTACGCGGCCTGAGAACGCTCGCTCGCACTGACAGAGTAGTCCAAACGAGGAATGCCGCGCCCCGTAGCCATGCCGATATGAACCGCGCCGGAGATATATTCCCGGGGATAACTGCGGAAAGCCAAGTCGGAGGCCAGCATATCCATGGGCCACGGGAATCCGCCCACCGTAACGGGGATATATTGCCTAACCGCGCCCACGGCGGCGGCGATGTAACCCGTTCCGCCGCTTGAGGCTATGAAATAATTACCATAGAAAAATCCGAGATATGGCGGAGAAACGGTAAGCCCCGTCACCGCCGGAACGGGCACACGGGTGCCGTCCGTAGCAATCCCCGAGAAGCGCAGGTTTACCCGGGCATTTTCCAATAAATTGACACTGCTGACATAGGAGCGCAATTCCGCCAAAGCGTAAACATAAATTGTGGCCGTGGCGCGGAAAAGCCCGTAGGAAGCCTCCAGCAGGTGAAGCCCCGTGGCCAGCGGGGTATAGCGTCCGCCGTACCAGAAGCCGGACGCCCCCGGGCTTGTGAATATCAGCGCGTCGGGGTGGAATACATGGGGCACGCGATTTTGCCAAACATCCTCCGCAAAAACATTCACGTCCAGGGGAACACCCAAAATGGCGCGGCTTTCCATCGGCTCAAGGGAGATTCGGTCAATGGGCCCGATGGGGGAATTATCAAAAATCCCCAGCGCGTTGATTACCGGCCTTTGCGCGCCGTCGGAGGGCCGGTTCATTACGGAGTAGACCCCGCCCCGGTCCCGCGTGACCATAGTTGTGGAGCCACCACCATCCAAGTGCATGGCGTGGTATACATTATAATGAAGCAACAGCGCGGCCATTTCCGCGTGAGTCACACCCACGGAGAACGAGCGGCCGTCCACCGCCATCAAAATAATGCGGCCGTCCCGGGTTTGGCCGATTACAGAGCGGGGAGCCCTTCCCCAAGTCGCGGCCCCGCCGTCGCCCGTAATAGTTTGCCCGTGAGAAAGAATCATTCCGCCGCCGCCTATGGCCGCTTGAATCCGGGAAAAGTCGATTCGCTGCGCGTAGTCGTCGCGGAAAGACGCGCCCGCGCGGAAAGCTGCCACATCCCCCACTCTAAAGCGGTTCATATAATAATATGTGTTCATTCGTGGAGGAAGAATTATCAAAAAGCCGTTTTCCGGCACGGTTACGGTTTCACCCGGCGTGGAAATGCGTGTTATTATATTGTGCTCAACTATGATTTTTATTAAATTCTCCAAACGAGCGTCAAGATATGCAGTGTCATACATCGCCAAGCGGTCAACAATCATCGGCGACCACATCTGGGCCCCGATGGTGTTATACGTTCCCGCGTAAACAGTCCTCACACCGTTGATATACACGCAGATATCCGCCCGCAAATACATAAAAAACGGATTATTGTTCATGTCCAGCATAAATGTGCCAAACAACTCGCCTGCGCCGTAATAATTCACGCCCGCGTTAATCCCAAGCAGCTCCCCCTCACGCACCATCGGCCCAAAATGAACCGTGTGTGAGCCCGTCATCCCAAAAAAATCCGCGTTTATTCCGGCCACAGCCCCTGCGTCGGAAAGCAGCCGCGAGGTCGTTTCCCTCCGTCCCAGCTCCCGTGTGCTAATCACCGGCGCGAAGGTCACAAAGGACTCGTTCAAATCCACCCACAGCACATGAACGTCCAGCATTCCCCGGCCGGTCATCATCCGGTTAAGCTCGTACTCCACCCCCCGCGACACCTGCCGCCGCTGCCGGTATTCAAACAATATATCAACCGCAAAAACATTCACACTGAAAAAAAACACAGCCACAACAGCGGCACATACAAACAATATCCCCTTAAACACGAAATATCCCTCCATTTGAGTGAGGCTCCGCCCCAAGCTTCGACGATTATCAACATTAATCTTAGATTAAATCCTCGCATATGTAAACGACAGTTTATTGACATTTGTTCCGACGGGTGCGTCCGTTCTTGTCAAGGGCAAGCGGAAGTGCAGGAAATTAAAAAGCTAATAGCAAAAGAGGAATTTATATACAATGATTTTGACATCGGCAAAATGCGGTTCTTCCTGTACAATCTAAAAAACGGCAATATTGACGACATGAAGTACTGCAAGGCGTTAATTATAGACGTTTCCGTTGAAAACGCTATAGCAAACGATTGATTTACTTTTTTGAAAAAATTAACCAGCACGAAAACCCCTGTGTTTCTAGAAGTTTTACGGCTGGTTAATTTCATTAGGTCTCAGGTTCAAGTCTCTGAGGATTCAATTGTGTAAAATAAAGATTTTATACCACAGTATTAACAATATAGTCTGCGTAATCCCTGACAATACCTTCGCGCAGATAATCAATCAAACGGTTCAGCAGAGTGGCGGCTTCGGCGTTGGAAATGGCGCGCTTCGGGTGAAGGAATCCGTTTTCATCCGGCGAGATAATCCCCAGCATGTTGGCAACGCTTACATTGCGTATCGCCCAGCTGGCGATATCATCACTGTCAACGAAAGGCGTGACAACGGTGGGGTTTAGGCCGATATTAGTAAGCCCAAGCGCACGAACAATAGTAGTAATGGCCTCTTGGCGTGAAATTAAATAATCGAAGTGGAATGTGCCGCCCTCACGGCCCTGAGCAACACCTGCGTCAACGATGGCCTGAATATATCTGTATTCGGGCCTATCGAAGGGCACATCGCTGAACCGTGGTGTGGGTTCCGGCGCGCCTCTGCGTGGGCGAGCCTGCGCGGCATCTTGAACAGGTAACTTGATGGCCCTGGCAAGTGCGGTCATAAATTGACCGCGGGTCATGCCTTGCTCTGGAACAAAGAACCGCGTATCCCCGGTCAAAATTTCCATCGCGAAAAGCCTGTGAATATCATCCTCGGCAGAGTGACCCCGAAGATGGGTTAAATCAGGTGCGAAAAGCTGCTCGAAGACGTTAAAGGTTTCTATGCTGTGCGTTCCGGATGTTGGTATGCCTTCTAAAATCATAAATTGCGGCATGATAAAAATATCATAGCGAAGTCCGGCAAAGCTTTGATGCTGCTCCCTAAAATTGCCTTCGAAGCTGATGGCAAAGGGCTCGTTCCGTTCGAATTGAAGGACTTTGTTCACGGTGACGCTGGGGCGGACTTGATATGTCAAAGCCCAGTTGTCGTTTGTAACGGAGAAATTCAAACGATGGGTTTCCGTGGCCGACCACGCCGAGGTAAAGCCGTAAATTCTACCGTGCTGCTCCACTATGGTAATGCCGTCGGGCCCACCCGTAAAGAACATCCTCGCCGAAACATTTCCGGCAAAATAACTGACGCCGGGGGTCTGGTCTTCAAGGATACTGACCACAAAACTTGAGCGGGCGTGGTCAAGTGTATAGGTAGTGCCGTTGACTGTTACAGTTTCGCGCCAAGTCGCCGGGTTTACTTCGTAGTGGAAATTAATCTGCGAATCGCCCATGCGGCGATAACTTACCGTGAAAATCATGGTACGATTAATACTGACTGCCCCTGCGGGTGCGCCGGCGTGGGGACGAATGCGATGCTCAACCGTGAATGTGCCGGCTACGGAATCCGGCGCGGGTGCCCCGGCACGGATTTCCAAAATGCCCTCAAAAAGCTGGGGCCTTCCGCCCAAAAATACTATTTCGCGATATGCCAAAATCATGGCATTGCGGGCATTCGGACGCCTCGCACCCTGCTCCAGAATAATTGTCTCCGTCGTGCCCGGAAGCCGACGGCCCTCGCTTATTCCGCCAGAGAAGCCCATGTACCTTCCCGTGCGCATATTATTCCGCGCATACACTTCCAAGGGGCTGACCAAAACGGCCAGCACAGCCACAAGAAATGCCATTGCTAAATATTTTTTCGCAGTCATGTTATTTCCCCCTTTAATTCTCTACTAAGACAATATAAACATCCGCGCTCATTCCCGGTTCAATGTCGAAGTCGTCGCGGCTTTCGTTGCTGAATGCCATAATCTGCTGGCCGACTTGCAGTCCGTTCACACTAACCACCTGATTTCTGTCAACAATGATGGTGTTCGGATGAAGGTTGACCGTGCCCGTGGCATTTACAAGGCTGATGATGCTCCACTGACCGGTGCGGCCGTTGAACACATGAACATCGCGCAGGTATAAAGTCTCTCCGACGATATTGAAAATTGTGCCGCGAATAGTCAAGTGTCCCGTAGAATTTCTCAGCTGCGGAATGGGCTCGGTAAACGGTGCGTCAATTACCCTTACGGCGCGGCTTCCATCCACGATTACATTAAACACCTGCCCCAACACAGAATCCTCGGTAAAGCCGATGAAATCGTCGATGCTGGTGACCCCACCTTCATTTATAAAAATGGTGTCATGGTCAATGGTGAATTCCCTTGCAATCGGTGTGAAGTTCCAGCGCAGACCGTCAAAAAGGCTCATGGTTTCCACGCGGAAGCTGTTGTGCGGCTGCACCTGAGAAATGCGCCCGCGAACGATTTGCACACCCGATGTGGCCGGGGCCGGTTCAATGTTTACGACGGCGGCCAAGTTATGGCTGTTCAGGCTTACCCTCGCCCAATCCGGCGCGAAAATATGCCCTTGCTCCACAAGCCGCCCGTTGCGTACCACAATTGTTCCCGGGTCGGTTTGAATGACGCCGGGGATTTCCAATAAGTGAAACCCGCCCGTAGTTGTGCCTAGTACGGAACCGGCACGAATAAGCTCGTCGCGGCCGGAGCGGATACTTACCATTACGGCGCGTTCGCCGGCATGGTGGTTCTCCAGCGCGAGATACACCGTGGCGTTGGAGCGTTGCAGATATCTGTTTACATGTGCCAATGTTACGGGGCGTCCGTCATGATAGTATCTTACATTTGGCCCGCCTATATTAAAGGAAGCAAGGGGGCGGTGATTGCTCCACCCGGCCGGAGTAAGGTCACGGGCGTGTTCAATTTGAATAAGATTCTGCGCGTGATGGAAGCCGGCAATACGCCCTGTTACGATATTGGTGATGTGATGACCGCCGCTGTCCAAGGAAATTTCTCTAAGGGTTTCCATCATTACGCCTGGGGCGAGGACAGCCTGATTCACAATGATTCGCGCCCAATCCCCAATCTGGATTTGTTGTGGGCTAACGGGGCGGCCTCTGTCCATTACATGAACCGAGGTTGGCACGGAAAACCATGAGGTTTGACCGTTTTCAAATTCCATCAGCATATCAAAGAATCCGCCTTGGTCGCGGAATTCCAAAATCCGACCGTAACGCTGGAAAATATTTTCGGCAGAGCTGATGGAGACTATGAGCAACGGGTCTTCCTCGTCCACGCGGAATACGACTATATCACCGGGGATAATGGCGTCAATGGAAGTCAAACGGGGATTAAAGCCCGGGAACATTTCATGGATGCCGCCTACGGTGTCGCGCATATCAAAAAATTCGCGTCGCTGCACAGTCAGCGCGCCGGGAATATAACTGAAGCTTCGTTCGCGGCGTTGGTCGTCCAAAATGGTCAAGCTGCCCAGCAGGGGGTTGTTGTCGATTACTATGCCTCGAATTTCTGCGGCCAGCACAGGCTCGCCCACAAAGGCGATTTCGGTGATTAGGTTGCCCACAAGAGTGACATTATAATACGTGCCGCGAGGCAAGGACGCCGCCGGGCGCAAAATATTCACGAACCGGATAAATGGCTGGCCATCCGTTCCGATTCCGTACATGCCGTCAATCATCGGGAAAGTCACGATGGTGCCATCGCTGTCGAGAAAGGTCATTGTGCCTCCCTCGATATCAATTATTTGCAGACGGCCGCTGAATGTATGCATTGGAGTCGCGCCCGTCACAAGTACATACCATACCGTGCCGGTTTCGGGGTGAACAAAGTATTCGATTTGGTCACCCGGCTGCAAAGCTGTCAGGCCCACCACGTTTCCGCCACGAAATACTACTGCGTCAAGGGGTCTGTCCTGGGGCGAGGGTGTGCCGGGCAAGGTGTACTGCAAAATATCCACAAGGCCGTCGGCGCGGCGTACGCGGACATGTCTCCATGCGTAACTCGCGCCCGTTTGGATGAACTGCTCATATGAAGTGTCCATTACCGTGCCCGTCATACGCTCAATGCCAAGCAACTGGAAGTGGAAACGGTCAAGATTGCGGATGATTTGAGCCATTTCCTGGCGAGGGACACTGCTGTTTGGGGCAAAAATCGTCGGTGTTTGGCCGTTCATTATATTGTGCCGAAGTAAGGTTTCAACGGCTGACGCGCGAGACGGGGAGATTGTATTCCAGTCGTTGAAGCTTTGCAAAGATATACCCACGGTTACCGGCACTTCAAAGATGTCCTCTTCGGCAGCTTCAAGTGCGCGGACAAGCCAAAAGGCAACTTCCTCGCGGGTGGCCGGGACTGTGCTGTCAAATAGCGGAACAATGGGAATTATCGGGATTTCGATTTCGGGAAAGAAGCCGTCATAATCGTAAGGGTCGGGTATTACCGGGGGTGGAGCCGTAGCAAGTGTGCGCGCCGCAGTGAATTCATCGGCGGTGATTAGTCCCATTTGCTGGGCTAACTGAAGATAGCCGAACGCCCACACCCGCCCAAGGGGCAGGCCGGGCAACTCCCCTGCCTCGGCCATTGACTCGCCGAGTGCCCGCGCTTCGCTGCTTTGGCCGGCGGCCCGCAACGCAAACGCGATTGCTTCTTCGCGGGTCACGGCTTGCGTCGGGCGGAATTGTGCAGCTTCCGGGCGAATCACTTCCAACGCGCCGCCGCGAATGATTGCTTCGCGCACCGTTTCCCCGTCGGGTAAATCCATAAACAGCAACTGATTTATAAGCTGCGGTGCTTGTGCCCGTCCGGTGTATGTATTAGCCACCGGGTCTATATGCACCAGCTCGTCAACCCCAAAAACCACAGAGGGCAACAGCATTATCGCAACAAGAGCCAAGCATATTGCTCGCGTAAACATTCGTGTGAAAATATTTTTCTTCATAATATATAACCTCATTTCGTGGATGCTTTTTAATCGACATCATTATATCTTAGCTTGCGTGGAGTTTCTAGTAATATTTTTGGTATTTTATCTATTATCGGGTAATAAAAAGCCCTTATTTACATTTTCGTAATGAAATTTTGGTAATTGTCACACAAATGTTAAAAAACTCTTGCCATCACACGAGAACATGGTATACTGCATGGAAACTAAGAATTTGTCCTAAAAAAGGGTGCATAGCACATGGAATATATTGTAATAAATGGTCAAAACCCTTTAAAGGGAAGTATCAGCATCAGCGGCGCGAAGAACGCCGCAGTCGCAATCCTTCCAGCGGCAATCGCCTCCGGGGGCGTTTGCGTCATTGATAATCTTCCGCAAATAGAAGATGTTTGCAATTTAGTTGCCGCAATGGAGTCCATGGGGGCGAAGTGTAAATTTGAGAACCCGGATACGCTTGTTGTGGATACCTCAAAGATTACGGGTCACACCCTGGACGACAAGCTGGCCAAGAATACCCGCGCTTCATACTATTTTATGGGCGCGCTTTTGGGGCGGTTTAAGTATGCCGACGTACCCCTTCCCGGCGGGTGCGATTTGGGCTCGCGGCCGATAGATTATCATTTAAAAGGGTTCGCCGCGCTGGGCGCGACCTGCATTCAGGAACATGGAGTTGTTAAGCTTAGGGCCGAAAAGCTACGGGGCGCGAATATTTATTTAGACTGCCCAAGCGTGGGTGCGACTATTAATATTATGATTGCCGCGGTTTTTGCCGAGGGCACAACTACAATAGAGAACGCCGCAAAGGAGCCTCACATCGTAGACACCGCCAATTTTTTGAACAAAATAGGCGCGAAAATAGGCGGCGCAGGTACGGGTACAATTCGGATTGTGGGCGTTCCGGCACTTGGTGGAGGCGAGTATACCGTCATCCCAGACCCAATCGAAACGGGTACATACATGATTGCCGCAGCAATTACTGGCGGTGATGTAACCGTTGAAAATATCATTCCAAAGCATATGGATTCGCTGACCGCAAAGCTTAGGGAAATGGGCTGCACCATTTCCGAGGGCGGTGACTGGATTCGTGTTCAGGGTGCGTCGGCACTGCGCCCCTGTGAAGTAAAAACGGCCTACTATCCCGGGTTTCCTACGGATTTGCAGCCGCAAATGGCTACGCTTTTGTGCCGCGCACAGGGGACAAGCACCATTACCGAAAACATTTTCGAGCACCGTTATCGTTATATAGGGGAACTGAAACGCCTTGGGGCGCAGCTTAAAGTCGAGGGGCGCATGGCCGTCACCAAGGGCTTTTGTGAATTCACCGGGGCGCGTGTGATTGCCTCCGACCTTCGGGCCGGCGCGGCTCTTGTTATTGCCGGGCTTTGCGCAAAGGGCCAGACGGTGATTGGCGGAGTTTCCCATCTTGACCGGGGCTACGAGCGGTTTGAGGAAAAATTCCGCTCTTTAGGCGCGGATATAACACGTATTCAAAGGGACAGCTGATATGCAATTCTGCACCATTGCCAGCGGCTCCAGCGGGAACGCTTATTATTTGGGGCTGGCCGGGCAGCACTTCCTTATCGACGCCGGTGTCAGCGGCAAACGTATTCAACACGCGCTTTATGAAAAAAATATCCGCAGCCTAAGTGGCATTTTTATAACTCACGAGCACCGTGACCACATCACCGGGGCCGGGGTGTTGGCGCGCCGCCTTGGGGCTGATGTTTACGCCACGCCGCTTACGTGGCGTTATTTTTTGCGCCATGGGGTGCTTGGCGCGCTGGATGAAACCCGGATAAAATTTATCGAACCGGGGCGGCCCGTTGCCATCGGTGGCGGGTCAGTTGAGGCTTTTGACATTCCCCATGACGCCACACAGCCGGTAGGATATACGTTTTGTGCAGGGGCAGCCGGAGAAAAATTAGCTTTCGCCACGGATTTAGGCCACGCCACCGACGTGGTAAAGGAGCATTTAAAGGGCGCGAGAATTTTGCTGATTGAAAGCAACCACGACCCGGAAATGCTGGAGAAGAGCCGTTACCACAGGGATTTAAAAATCCGTGTGGCCGGAAATCGTGGGCATTTGTCCAACGCACAAGCCGGTAAGCTCTTGGCCGAGGTCATTGTGCCGGGGTATACCCATGTTTTCCTGGCACATTTAAGCGAGGAAAACAACACACCGATGCTGGCCTTCGACACGGTCAAACGTGTCCTGAGCGGAAACAATATACAGCCCGGGCGGCTGGAAGTGGCCGAGCGGCACATTCCGGGGGAGTTGGTTACATATGAATAGCCTCGGTTTCACCCCCGCGCAAAAGGCGGCCGTGATTTGCGATGCGGAGGAAATTTTAGTCAGTGCAGCCGCCGGCTCAGGCAAGACATCGGTGCTGACAGAGCGCGTTTTTAGGCATATAAGCGACGGCGTTGGTATCGACCGTCTGCTTGTTGTGACTTTCACCGAGGCTGCTTCGGCGGAAATGCACGAACGCATTACGGCACGGCTTTTGGGAGACGAAAGATTGGCGCATCAGGCCGCTATTCTACCCATGGCGGATATTTGCACGATTCATTCTTTCTGCCGGAAATTATTAAAGGAGCATTTCCAAGCGGCAGACCTCGACCCGGCCTTTAGGGTAGGAGACGAGGCAGAGCTTGCTTTGATTAAATCCCAAGTAATGGACGAGCTTTTTGAGGCCGAGTACGCCCGCCCAGACAATGATGATTTTTTGGACCTAGCCGACGTATATGGCGGAAAAACCATGGACGGACGGCTGGACGCCCTAGTGCGCGGGATTTACGACTTCATGGAAAGTGACCCCTTCCCAGCCGTAGCGGCGCAGAGATACACAGATTTTTTCAGACCACACATCACACAAGACGTGATACCCGCAGCGCAGCAAGGAAGCGAAGCGGGATTCACTCCCGCGGAGCGGCGGGGGTTTGGGGGCAGAGCCCCCATTTCATTGGATGCAACACCTTGGGCAAAAGTCGCCCGGGAAGAACTGGTTATCGGCCTTGAAGGCGCATTGGAGGGCATTCGCCAAGCAATTGAAATCTGCCATATGCCCGACGCACCTTATAAATATCTGGACAGACTAGAGGAAGAAAAATCCTTGGTGCTGGACTTAAAAGCAGCAATCAATTTGCCTTTTGAAAATATGTACGACGCCTTTCAGAATATAACATGGGGGCGGCTGCCGTCTGTCACCGCAAAGGACATGGTTGACCCGCTGTTAAAATCCCGCGTCCAGCGTATACGGGACACGGTAAAAAAACGTGTTAAAGCTTTGGTAAGCGGTATCTTCTTCGCCCCGCCCGGAAAAATGCTGGATGATTTGACCGCTCTTGCTCCCCGCGTGTCCGCCCTTATGGCTTTAGCAAGCCGTTTTTCCGCCGCCTACGCCGCAGAAAAACGCGCAAGGAATATCCTGGACTTTACAGACTTGGAGCACTTCGCCATAAAAATCCTATATCCCAACGGCCCGGAGGATATGACCCCTGACCCGGCTTTTCGCCTATACCACGAAGTGCTCATCGACGAATACCAAGACTCCAATGAAATTCAAGATTTAATCCTCTCCGCCGTGGCCGAACGCCGGTTTATGGTAGGTGACGTAAAACAAAGCATATACCGTTTCCGCCGCGCAAACCCGGGCTTATTCATCAAAAAATATAATTCCTTCAAGGTAATAAATCCGGAGGAGAAGGGGGAGTCCGAAGGGTCTGTCCGCATAGACCTCTCTCACAATTTCCGAAGCCGCCCGGAAATCCTGACCGCGGTGAATTTCTTTTTTTCCCGGCTTATGTGTCCGGAATTGGGCGAGGTGGAATACGACTCCGCCGCGGCTTTGCAGCCGGGACGGAACGACTCTGACTCATCCAAGACCCCGCGAATAAAAGTAGAGTTGCTTGACCAAACAGAAGACGGCGACGGCCAACGCGAGGAAAACGACGCGGACGAGCCAGCTGACAATGTCATTGCCGAAACCCGGGTTATTGCCGGATGCATACATGAGCTACTGGCCACGCAGAAAGTATGGAGTGCAGACACAGGGGAGCTCAGGCCGTGCCGCTTAGGCGACATCGCCATACTGACTCGCGGCCTGACCGGCATTGCCGGAACGGTATTGGAGGAACTAAAAAACCACGGAATCGACGCCGTAGCGGATATGAACGCAGGTTTTTTCGAGCAGCAGGAGGTTAAAACGGCACTGTCCTTTTTGCGGGTGACTGATAATCCGCGTCAGGATATTGATTTGATAACGGTGCTGAGCTGTCCGGTCTACGACTTCAGTCCGGATGAATTATTCGAAATCAGCAGAAACATACCAAGGACGGAAGGAGCGATGGATTTTTATGACTGCCTTGTGGCGGCGTCCGCCGAAAAAGAAAACGACCAACCAAGCCCGCTGGCGGCAAAAGCCCAAAGCTTCTTATTAGACCTTGAAAATTGGCGTGCCGCCTCTGTTTACCTGCCCGTCAGTCGTTTAATCGGCCTAATCTATGACTCGACCCGTTATCCCGCTTTTGTCGGAAGCACAACCGGCGGGGCAATACGCCAGGCCAATCTGCGCCTGCTTTTGGAGCGGGCAATCGAATTTGAGGAAACCGGCCTCAAGGGGCTGTTCCATTTTATCCGGTATATCGAAAGACTGGGCGAGTCGGGTAATGTTTCATCTGCGTCCGAGCCCCATGACAAAAACACCGGCGACCGCGTGCGCCTTATGACCATCCACAAATCAAAGGGGCTGGAATTTCCCGTTGTAATATGCGGGTTTTTGGCAAAGCAGTTTAACTTGGAGGACGAGCGGCGGCCCGTAATTCTGCATTCGGAAATGGGAGTCGGGCCCTATTATGTAAATTCTGTACTGCGCACGCGCTCGAACACGCTGGCGCGGTTCAGCCTGGCGCGAATGACCCGCCGGGAAAATTTATCCGAGGAGCTACGCTGTTTATATGTGGCGATGACCCGTGCAAAGGAAATTCTAATTTTAACCGGCCGCGCAAAAAATTTACAAGCATCCATGGAAAAATGGGAAGATTACGCCAATCAGTGCGTTTTGCCCCTATATTACCGTCTGGGCGTAAAAAGCTACCTGGACTGGCTTATGCCCTGCCTGATAGGAGAAAAAAACGAGGCCCTGTTCCGGATAAATATCCGGCGTATAGAGGAAATCCCCACGCCCACGGTTTTACCCAAAAAGCCCGGAGAAGAGCCGGAAGCTCAAGAAAGTCCCCGCATCCCCATGTTAAAACCTCATATCGCCGCTCACGCGCTTCCGTCAAAGCTGTCCATATCGGAAATAAAACGCCTCTATGATATAACCCCAGACAGCACCCCGTTTACAGAACGTGGCGATGCTTCACATCACAGCATTAACACCGCCGGTAAAAGCCCCGCTTTTGAGGCTCCTTCCTTCGAGCCGCCAGCCTTTATCCAGGCGGAAAGCGGCGTAACGCCCATGGGAATGGGTTCGGCTTTGCATGTAATCACCGAGGCTATCGACTATCACACACACACTACACAGGACGCCATCAAGGAATTAATCGCCGACTTAACCGAGAAAAATCTTCTTGACCCGGAGGATGCAGCGGCAATAGATACCGCAAAAATTCTACAGCTCACAAACTCCCCCCTTGCCGACCGCCTGCGCCGCGCCGAAAAAATTTATCGCGAGACCCCGTTTGTCTTGGCCATCCCCGCTGAAAAACTCTACCCCGGCATCATGCAAGAGCAAAGCCAAGAGAGCATTCTTGTCCACGGTATAATCGACTGTCATTTCGAGGAAGACGGCCAAATTGTTCTGCTGGATTTCAAAAGCGATAACATCCCCCGCGGCATGACCCTGTCCCAATGGGGGGAAAACCACCGCGTCCAGCTGGAAATCTACAAGCAGGCCCTAGCCAAGGCCACCCAAACAGAAGTCAAAGAGGTTCTGCTGTACTCCTTTTCCCGAGGGGAAGCGGTCTCGCTAAGAGAACCGGATATCAGCGGTGCGCTGGCCCGAAAATCCCCGTGATTGCTTCATGTTGCTCATGGTCGTGTCGGCTGGGGCGACAAAGAAAGGCGGGAATTCGCTTGCAGATTTAATCATCTGCGCGAATTCTCGCCTTTCTATATTTTGTCGCTTAATTTTTTCATATTGACACGCAAGTCAAAATACGCCATACTACATTATATAAGTATTGTGGTATAGTTGGGTGCTGGTTAAATGAAAATCAATTTTGACAGCTTGAAACCTGTTTACATTCAAATTGCAGAAGCTATTGAGGATGACATCATTAGCGGCATATTGACAGAGGGCGACGCAGCGTACTCCCAGCTTATTATCGCGAGGGGGCTGAATGTAAACCCCGCAACGGCGGCAAAGGGGATTAACGTGCTTGTTTCCAAAGGCATATTGGAAAAACAGCGCGGCTCGTCTATGGTCGTAGCTTGCGGGGCATTAGAGCGTTTGTTAAGTGAGCGCAAGGAAATCGGGGTTAATGGCCTCATATCCAGCCTTGTTTCGGAAGCTGTAAAGATTGGAGTATCAGAAAGCGAACTCATAGGCAAAATCAAGAATCACTACAAGGGTTTGGAGGGTAAGCAAAATGAATAAAATTGTAAAAACAACGAATTTATGTAAAACATTCGGTAAAAAACACGCGCTTTCCGATGTGTCAGTTTCCATATCCGAAAACAGCATTACAGGCTTAATCGGCAGAAATGGTTCCGGCAAAACCACGCTAATGCGAATACTTGCCGGGAAACTTGACAAGGCAAATGGCGAAGCCCTTGTTTTTGGCAAAGAGCCAATGGATAACTTGGCTGTGCTGAATAAGATGGTCTACACCTACCATAATGTGCAGTACGACCAAAATTTGCATCTGAAAACCATTCTTTTTGGCTATGAAGCAATATTTCTAAATTTTGATGGAACATTTGCAAACAAGCTGATGCGCTATTTTGATTTAACCGGAAAAATGAAATACAAAAGCCTTTCCCAAGGAATGGCAAGCATTTTTAACTTCCTGTGCGCGCTGTCTTGCCGTGCGCCCCTTACCATGCTTGACGAGCCTGTATTGGGCATGGATGTAACGGTCAGGAAATCAGCCTATGAAATATTGTTACGTGATTATACTGAACATCCTCGAACGATTATTGTTTCAAGCCACTTGCTTTCTGAACTGGAAAGCATACTGTCCGACATTCTGCTGATAGATAATGGTCGGGTGGTTCTCAATAATTCCGTAGATGACATACGGCAAAGTGCGTATCGCATTGACGGCACACCCTCGGCAATCGGCGGCTATGCCGCAGATAAAAAAGTAATTATGCAGAAAAAAAGTGAGTTGAGTAGTTTTGCCGTGATATACGAACAGTGTACAGAAGCGGTTATAGAATCGGCAAAGAAGCAGGGGTTGACGGTTTCGCCTGTTCGTCCTGAAGAATTATGCGTATTCCTAACGCAACAGAATAAGGAGGCTGAACTCGAATGTTTATGGTAAAAGGTGAATATGCGAACATCAAAAACCTGCTGCGGGTACGGCTTAAGACCAATGCCAAAAGTTTCAAATGGATACTCATTTTGTTGGGGCTTTTCGTTTTTGTGCCTTTCGTCGGAACGATTGTTGGAATTTTACAAAGCAATCACGTTAGATTTTACAACATTGGTGACTTTTCGCTTACGATTTTCTTCGGAATAGGGCTTAGGTATTTCGTTCTAATGCTCATGTACAGAAGCACAAACGATAAACTTTCCGTTTATCCGCAAACCAATAACAGCCGCTTTATCTCGTCGTTGCTGTATAACTTTATTGAGGTTTTTGCTTTGGCGGCGTTCGTGCTTGCGACATATTTGATTCGCTACATCATAGTATGGGTGCTGACGCTTTTTATGGATAATGTTCACTTCGCACTTGACTTCGATTTGAGTTTTATAATTGTAGGATTTTTCGTTTATGTTGCCTATAGCTTGTTGATTGTGGCAACAATCGAATTGATTGGGGTAATTTTGCGAAAATGGACGTATTATGCAATAGTGGGCTTTACGGCGGCTTTATCGTGGATGATTGCCAATTTCAGTACGGTAATTGAAAACCTGCGTCTTCGCATATCATTCCCATCGAATGTGTTGGCGTTTTTTATAGAAGAATCCTCTCTCATTAACTTTTTTATAAAAGCGATTGTACTTTTGGTTGCCATTACTGCAATAGCTGTTGTTATCAACCGCTACACCGTTTATTACAAAAATCAAGGACGCTCATTAAATAAGGGAGTTGTGCTTGGTTGCATTGTTGTCGCAATTGCTGTTATGGTTGTTCTGCCTTATATCTTTTTTGTCAGACCGATTTACATGACACAAACAACGGGAACAGTAACAGAGGGAGCAATTATCCCGGTTGATGACTTTTTTTCCGGGTTTGAAGAAATCCGCATAGACATTTCCCATATTCCTAATGGGAGCAATATTGAGGTGCGGGTTGAAAACAGGGAAGTGGTAGCCGAAGTCGTAACAGGGGCAAGGTTTTTTAGTAACACGCATATGAATATAAGTGGAGCAGAATCACTACGGAACATTCAAGGCGATACGCTTATTATTTCGTACCGTCCATCGTTTTTCCAAGCAAATGGCATTATGCTGGCGGACTTTGCAGATTCGCAGTTAATTGCAAACTTGGATGGCAATGTGCTGTTTGTTGATTATGTAATCGAAAATGTGCAAGTCGTTTTTCTGCCTATTTGGGGTATGGCAAGGCAGTTTGACTTTTTCAACGACAGAAACATTTTTAGGACGCCCATAATTGGAATCAGCGCAGGTGGAAATATTACCCCAAATGTATGGCTTCGGGTAGAGTAAACTGCAAAATTTGCCACCAATATTTTTTCTCGAAACGTCCTTGCGGACATAATAGATTATGATACAATCATACATCCATAATCAATCAGTCAATAAGGGAGGAAAACATGAAAAAAACGTATGTATTGGGGCTTTTTGCCGCGTTTGCCTTGGGGGTGCTTGTGACGGTTGGGGTGATGAATATCCCATTTTCCTTCGCCCACGACAGTGATGACATTGACGCCATCAGATTCACATGGGCTGATGCCTTTGAATCCGGCAACGAGGCAAGGATTCGCAGTGCGCGGCTTGCTACTGAGGCGGCAATTGAAGACCTACTAAGGGCTATCCCTGGCATTTTAAACGCAAGTGTCTCACTTAATATTTCACAACCACTAGCCGTAGGCGCGCTTTCGCCCAGCGCAAGTGTGGTTATCAGAGCAGAAGAGGATTTTTCATATGACAACGGATATAATATAGCTTTGATTTTGACCCGGGCCGTCAACGGCCTTGAAATGGAAAATGTTATAATTGTCGACCAGTACGCCCAAACGGTGTTTTCTTATAATTAATCGCGCTTACCGCCAGCAAAGCCTGACTTGGCAAATAGAAAACCCAAATCAGAGGAAACACGGCCGTAAGCCCCTGAGGCGCGTTTAAATACATCGGCAAATTAAACAGAAGCACATTAATATCGCACAGAATAAATAAAATAAGACCCGCCAGAATCAAAGCACGATTAAGCTTTGGAATGGGGGTCTTTTCATTTCTAAAAAATCTAAAATTCACGTGAATATTAACAGCAAACAAAATGGCATAAATCCCCGCAAGCATAGCTACCGAATCATTTATAACAGCAACAACAACGAAAGCAGAAACAATACCAAAGCGTGCAATTAAGGTATAGACGTTGACGGAATTTTTATGAGAATCCGCCCGCATGATATAGCACACATGAGTAAAGCAGAACACGGCTATGCCATGCAAATGATTATTGTGCAACACCAAAAAATAATCCGCACCAAGAGTGAAAGCTAAGCCGCCAACCAGCCAAGCCCAATCATTTTTTGAGTTGCAGCGAAAATACGAAAGAAGTGCCAGCGCGAAGCAGCCCGCGACAAACGCGAACTTCAGCTCCATTGTCATATTTGCCTAAAATCCACCACAGCCCAAATGCCATCCCGGCTGCGGGAGGTAACTTGGAAGGTTGCGTGGAAATATTCAATGCTTCTGCCCTCTCCGGCCACCCACTGAACCTCCACAACGGAGATATAATCGTAATTGCTGATTAAGTCGCCGGTAACAACCGTCGCACCGTACATGGAGCTGTACCGCGATGAATTTACGGGCGAGAAAATGTTCATTCGTTGAGGGTCATTACGCAGCTCGTCGGAAAACCCGATGATTCCGTCGGCGGTAATGTCCCCTGATTTATATGCCAGCAAGCTCAAGAATGCCTCGGTAACGGCCGTCTCCGCCATGAATCTTCTGGCATTGGGTAAGTTGTTAAACACAGGGGACATTTGAAGGGGTACGCTTATTTGCGGTATGCTGTATTCTACCGAATGAATGAGCAAGGAATACTGCGAAATATGCGCTTCCCGAATGTACATAGAATAAGGAAGCAGGTCAAAAAGCACGTCCGTCCCACGGGGTGATGGGCGTGCTTCCCCCGGCAAATCAAAATTTCTGCCGTTGGCGTTTATGCGCACGGTCATTTGTGGAATGGTTTCTCGGCGACGGCCGTTTTCATCCAGGCCGTGAAGGGTAAGCACCAAATGCCGCCCCTGCTGTTGCATGGCCTCCAGGTTCAGGGTAAACATCCCTGTTTGAATCGAAAAAGGCCGAGATTGGTCGTTGCCGTAAAGCATTTGCGGCGTGACATCGAACCTGGGGCTGGGATAAAAGAATGTCAAGTCATTAAAATTTACATTCATTGGGCCGTCAATGGTAAGAAGCGTGCCAAAGGTGGCGGAGCCGATTGTAATGTTAAAATCTTCATAGTAAACGGCGGACAAACCGTTCGTCAGGCTATTAATTGTAGAGAATATATCGTTAAGTGTCACAAAAGTGTCACCGAAGCCGGGATTCATGCGTAGCCCGGGCTTTCTTGGGTCGTGGGTGAAGCTGTAATGAATTTGACTGCTGGTGTTGTCAAAAATGGCATGGCGAACCTTAAGTCCCGGAAAACCGTCATCACCCAGAGCGTACACGCCGCGTGTAAGATAAAGCGGCGGCGAATGCGTCGGCGGCGAAAGGAAGCGGTATTCGAACCGCACATATTCATATGTGGCGCGGCACTGAATATGCAAAGTCAAAAACAGCGTATTGCGTTTAAGCGAGCCGAACTGTAAAACGGTTCCGCCTCCCGGTGCGGGCCGGATATTAAATGTCGTGATAGGATAAAGATACCGCGCCTGATTATACAGTAGGATAATGTAGTCGTCGGGGTCAAAAAGCTCGTCAAAAAAGAAAAATGTACCCGTGTACCCGGCGGAAATACGGTTAAGGGTAAGACTGCGATTACCCAAAAGCATTGGCTGGCTGATAAAAACGAAGTTGGCGTTGTTGGCAACATTTGTGGGCAGCTCGATGGGTACGAAATGGGAAACCGCCGCAACGGCTACTTGCTGGTTGCGAATGGCCGAGGTCGCGAAAATTACCGAGGCCGCGCCCACTAAGATAAACAAGGCTCCGATTATGGCCGTGGCAAGTATTTTTACAAAGGAGATGTCGTCAAACAGCTTTGTACTGGGTTTTTCATCCTCAACCTTGAACGAGCCTTTTACATACTGAACCATCCCCATTCCCTCAACTTCGGGGTCATACACCGACTGGGTATGGGTAGATACGGACATGTCCCTGATATCGAAATCCTCATCCGCGCTTTGGTCGGCGTTTAAGAGGGCTTCGAGCTGCGCGTCCAAGTCCAACGAGTCGCCGTCCATGGCCGTAGAGGCAGACGCGGAGTCCGAGCCTCCGCTTTCTCCCATAGTCTCAAGCATTGAAAAGGGGTCATCGTCATCGCCGCTAAGCAACGCACTCAAGCCACCGTCGCCGTCGTCAGAGCTGAACATTCCCAACGCGGCCAACTGCGCCTCTAAGTCATCCATATCATCTGTTAATTTATCATTATCATCAGGCATAGCATTTCCCCCCTAAAACATGAAAAATCCCGCCACTGAGCCCAGCAACAGTAAAAACGCCATCAGTATTGCTATTATCATCGCTACGATTCTTTTATTTCTTCTAAGCCATCGACTCATATATAAGATACCTCCTTATAAACGGGGCTCTGCCCCAATCCCGACTACACTTCCTCGCTGCGCTGCGGACTCAGGAATCGCGAGGGTTTCGCGGGTTTGTCATATCTTGATTTCACTGTGGACAGGTATAGTTCTTGCTTTGCACGGGTTACGCCCACGTAGAACAGGCGGCGTTCTTCTTCTATTTCGTAGAGGGTTTTACTGTGCAACGAGGGAAGAACCTCCTCCACTACCCCGGCGATGAAAACCCGCTCGAATTCCAAGCCCTTCGCGCTGTGCAGAGTAGTGAGGGTACAGCAGGGGCCGGTTTGATTATGCTCCTTTGCCGCCTGGGCCGCGTTTTTTGCGTGAATCATAAAATCCAAAGGGTCAGGGAACTGCTTTGCGGCTTCTTGCAATTCATCCGCGATTTCGTTTAGCCCCGCCGGGTTTAACTTTCGGTATTCGCAGGTGTCTGCTATAAAGCCATTATACCCCAATCCGCGGCGTATGTAACGTATCGCGCCAACGGTTTTCTCCCGGGCTAGGCAAAGCAGGTCGTCGTAAAGCTCTTCTATGCGGGTTTTTGTGGCCATGTGAAGGGCTGAATCCCGTTTATAGGCCGTGAATAAATCCTTGTCGGCTTTTTTTATTCCCTGCAAAAATGCCTTGCCTATGAAGCGGTAGGGCTTGTTGATGATTCGTGCCGCATCCGGGTCATAGCCTGATTTTTGCCGCAGGCTCAGCCGCCGAGCCAGCCGCATGTAGGCCATCAGGTCTTCCGCTATCCAGTGTTCGTATATTGTGGGAATTTCGTCACGGCTTCGGAAGGGTATGTTCATATTCAAAAAAGCGTCAATGAATGCGCGGGCTTGCATGTTCAGCCGGAAAGCCACGGCAATTTCATTCAAATTCGCGCCACGCTTCATCAGGCTGCGGATTCGCTCGGCAATTTGTACCGCCTCGCGGTTCTGGTCCTCCGCCGTCAAAATCATGGGAGGCTTGCCGTCGCGGCCCGTCCCCGATATGGTTTTACCGTAGCGTTGCTCGTTTACGCTGATTAAATTATTGGCGTAGCCGATTATATTATCAGTTGAACGGTAGTTTGTCGAGAGAGTGACTTGTTTAGTTTCGGGAAAATCTTGAGGAAAGTTTAGCAAAAACTCCGGCCGCGAGCCCCGAAAGCGATAAATGCTTTGGTCGTCATCACCCACGATAAACAGATTATTCAGCGGCGAACTTAGCAGCTTAACCGTTTCGTACTGCACCCGGTTTATGTCCTGAAACTCGTCTATCATAATATACTGATAACGCTCGCGCCAGAATTTCAGCTCCTGCGGATTGCTTTTAAGAAGAGCATAAGTCCGGCACAGCATGTCGTCAAAATCAATTTTATTTTCGGATTTTTTAAATGATTCGTACATGTCGCAAAGATGCCGAAAGTCCGACGCGCCGATGGTTGCCGAATGATAGTGCTTCAGCTCTTGCAGCTCGTTGCGCACCAGCGACATTTCGTTGATTACGGAGGATAGGAATTCGTCCTCTAAGTCATACTGCATCTCCAATAAAAATCCGCGTATGGCAGCGCGGCGTTCGCCCTCGCCTAAAATTTGTCCCAAATCGTAGCCGCCGGCCCGCCGAAGCATCCGGAAAAATACCGAGTGGAATGTCCCAAAAGTAACCGGGCTGGGTGAGATTGCCTTAAAACGACGCTCCATTTCCCCCGCGGCGGCTTTGGAATAAGTAATGACCAGGATATTCGACGGCGAGGCGGGCCCGCTTGACAAAAAAGCCGCTCTTGCCGTGATTACAGCGGTTTTGCCGCTTCCCGGGCCCGCAAGCACCATCATTGGCCCGGTTAAATGCCCCACAGCCGTTTTTTGATTCTCATTCAAATCATTCATGTACCAATTATACATGAAATGGGGTATAATTTCACTAAACATTTGACAATTTCTAAGGAGAGTGTTTATGGGATTTTTAAACATCTTGCTGGTGGTTGCTTCTTTGGCGGTTATTTTTGTCATAGCGTATGCGGTACGCCGTCACACACGGCAACAGGACGAAATAAACCGCCGTTTTCTCGAGGAAGAAGAGGCGGCTAATTCCGTCCGCAAAAAAGAGATTGAGTCGGAGCTGTTTTACACGCCTGACCTCGCCGCGCTGCCGGCAATTCCCGAGGGCGACCCGCACAGCGTGAAGCGGTGTGCCAAACGCACGATGCTTCGTCTGCCTCGTCCCATGACAAATCTGGAATTAAAAAAACAATACGGTCTTGCCCAAATGGATTCCATCGCCCAGTACGAAGAAAATTTTAACGAGTATCTAAAAGCGATTACCGCTTGGGCCGGCGATTTGGCTGAAGCTGGAGAGCTCAGAGACGCACTTGTTCTTTTGAATGAAGCTGTTTCGCTGGGCTCGGAGTTCCGCAACAGCTACAAGTTGGCTGCGGATATCCATGTAAAAAACCGGGATGAAATCAAATTGCAGGAGCTGCGGTTTAAAGTCACCGCAAATCATTTTAAAGACCCGGCGGTTCGCAACCATGTTGTGGAATACATCGACAGCAAGCTGGCGTCGGAGTGGTAGAAGGAGTTGTTTATGAGCCAAGCGGATTTAACTTTTATTGAAAATTGCAAGTTTATTTTACAACAGGGCGTTTCCGACGAAAAGCAGGCAGTGAGGCCGCGTTGGCCGGATGGCTCACCCGCGCACACCGTCAGGGCTTTTGGCATGGTGAATCATTATGATTTGGCTACGGAGTTTCCGGCACTGACCCTTCGGCGGCTGGCTTTTAAAAATTGCATAGATGAAATTCTGTGGATTTGGCAGAAAAAGAGCAATAACATCAACGAGTTTAGCTCAAAAATTTGGGATTCCTGGGCGGACGAAAGCGGTTCGATTGGCAAGGCGTACGGCTATCAGCTTGGGATTAAGCACAAGTATCCCGAGGGCGAATTCGACCAGGTGGACCGGGTACTTTACGACCTGCGCAATAATCCCGCATCCCGGCGGATTATTACAAATATGTACAATCACGAGGATTTACACGCCATGGGTCTGTATCCCTGCGCCTACAGTTTGACATTCGGCGTGGCGGAGGGGCGGTTAAACGCTATTTTAAATCAGCGTTCTCAGGATTTCCTTACGGCCAATAACTGGAATGTGGCGCAGTATGCCATTCTTATTCATATGCTGGCACAGGTAAGCGGCTTGCAAGCGGGTGAGCTCATTCATGTAATAGCCGACGCCCATATTTATGACAGGCATATCCCTATCGTCAAGGAGCTTCTGGAAAAAGAACCCCGCCCCGCCCCTACGCTTGCCATTAACCCCGATATAAAGGATTTTTACAAATTCACCGTGGATGATTTCAGGCTTGAGGCTTATAAGCCCCATCCGTTTAATAAGACGCATAAGATTCCGGTTGCGGTATAGCAATGATAACCCCGCGCCCAAGCAGTAGGAATTTCTGAGGGGCGGCGGGAGTGTGCAAGCGCGCCTAGCGAAGGCGCGTGATTAGTACGGCGGACGAGGGCAAGTGTCACCGCCTGGCTTGCGCAGCAAGACGGGCACAGGCACTGGCCGACGGAATCATTACGTGTCGAGCGTTAGCGCGGCACACTCCCGCCGCCCCTCAGAAATTCCTACTGCTTGGGCGAGAGGTTATAGAAAGAGGGCATCCTGATGACAAAACGAGTGATTTCCATGTGTGTGGTGCTGGCTCTGATTGCGGGGCTGGCGGGGGTATATTTTTGGCAGATACAGGCGCGAGAGGGGAACGGCAACGAAAATGAGCTTCCCGCACTCCAGACCATAAGCCTGATTCAGCGCGACCAAGAGGAAATCCGGGAAATCGTTGTTTATCGCAACGACAAAAGGTCAACTCTGCGGCCAAGCAGAATCGGCGGAGAAATTGTATGGACCTTAATGGAGGCCGGCGGCCATGCTCTTCACCCGGCGCGGTTGCAAGACAAGGCGCGTCCGGGGTGGGTACTGACCGCGCTGGAGGTTGCCCACGAGGACACGGCCGTTTTGGATTTATCGGAGTTCGGCCTAAGCCCGCCGCAGATAACCATGGAAATCAGCTATACCGACGGCACGGGGCATACTTTGCGGCTGGGCGGCCAGACGGCGGATATGCAGCGTCATTTTCTAATGATTGACGACGACTCCGCCATGTACTTGATAAGCTCGCTGATTGCCGAGCGTATGTTATTCGGGCTGGAGGACATGCTGGACACGCGCCTGCCGGAATTCCATTTCGAAGCGGCCTATTATATCCGGATATCCCAGCGGGGAAACCCGGCTATCCGCATTGGCTGGCCCGACGAGGCCGAAATATTTCCTGAGATGATTGAGCCATACCCCGGGATGGACTTAGATATCCAAGGTATTTCGGATAGTATCCTTAGCCCCTTGGGCGCGCTGCAAATCGGGAATTTGGTGGAATTCCACGCAGAAAATCCGGCGGATTTTGGATTTGACAACCCTCTGCTGGAATTTGAATTTGTAAGCGTACCCGGTCACGGCCTGATGGATACCTTTCTTGTTTTCGGCGATATTTTCGAACAGGACGGTATTGACTATATATATGTAAGATTTGCCGACCGCCCCCATGTGTTCAAAACACAGCTTTGGCAAATTGATTCCTTGCTGGATATCCATATCTTTGACATTTTGCAGAGGTTTATCGCCCTTATTGACATTCGCGATGTGGAGCGCGTTATAATCGACTCAGCCGAAAATTCCTTTGAAATGGTCATGAATCATTCCGGGGATTTTAGTGAGCTTGACCCCACGATTAATGACATGCCAATAGAAGAAAGGGTTTTCCGGATAGCCTATCGCACATTGATATCCACCAGCGCGGACGCGGATATCCCGCTTTTTGCACCAGAGGGAGAACCCGCCGTAACCATTACCTTTTATCGCATAGATAACCCCGATACAGAGCTGAGATTCTTCGAATTTGATGTCAATTTCTTTGCGGTTAGCGTAGACGGGGAAGACGCTTGGTTCGTGTCCGGCCGCCGTCAGATAGATTTGTTATTTTCCCATTTGCACGAGCTGCTTGCAGATTAACGGCTTATTCGTAATAATCGCGTCCACGCCCAAGTTTTTTAAGAAGTCAATGTCTTGTGGTTCGTCAACTGTCCAGACATTGACTTTTATTTTTTCCTCGCGACACTTCTGCACGATTTCCGGGTTGAACTGTAACACAGGGAAGTGCGGATGGATTGCCGCTGCGTTTAAATGCTTGGCGTACGCCCACGGGTCAACGAGATTTTCCATGTAGAGCAAACCAATTTTGGCCTGCGGGTCGATTTTTTTTATAGCCACCAGGCTGTAATGATTAAAGGACGAATATATCACTCGCCTCGTCATGCCGTATTCGCGCTCCAAGGCTATGAGCTTTTCGGAAAGCTGCGGATACAAAAACCGCGAGGTTTTCAGCTCCACATTTACGATAAGACCGGTGCCGGCTACCAGCTCGTAGACCTCCGCCAAGGTCGGAATTAGACAGGGTGGCAGGCCCGGGTGTAATTTGCTAAACGATAATTTTCGAAGGGCTTCCAATTCGTAGTCGCACACATTTCCCGCACCGGTGGATACTCTCTCCAGCACTTCGTCATGGGTCACTACAATATGGCCGTCCGCCGTCAAATGAACGTCCAGCTCAAACCCGTCCGCGCCTTGCGCCATCGCAAGCCGAAACGCTTCCATTGTGTTTTCCGGCATGTCATACGACGCGCCGCGATGCGCAAGGATTTTCATGAGCGTGTCCCCAAAACGAAAATTACAGTCGTATTTATAACAATATAATCGGCAGCGGAGCAAAACGCAAGGCTGTTGTTTTCTGCACAAACTTCAAAATGTCGAAATTGCTTTCGCATATTTTTGCGCCACTGCTTCAATATGAAATTTGCATGTTGAACCTACGCGCTAAAAACTTGTGTAGTTCAAAAATACTCCAACCTGACAGTTCGCCACTCGCCCCGCTGTTCCGCTATAGACAATTTCATCGAGAATGGGCTCAGTCATCGCGCAAAAACGCCGCCGACGCAGTCGCGGCTTGCGCTCGACTTCACCGTTCTCGATTGAAATTGCTATATACTACCTCTTTACTCCGCACGATTTCTTTCCTTGCTTTATCTGCATCAACTCCACCACGGTATAAGAATTGCTGTATAGAATATGGCGTCGTATCACCCAGGGCTTCTGCCATCTGCCATCCGTTTTTGCGTTCTATTTCGCTCATCAAATCCCTTATATACCTTTGTCCGTTCTTAAATCCCGACTCTCTTGCATACGCTTCGCCCATACGTCTCATGATTTCGTTAAATTCTCTTTCTTCATCTTCTACCTTCGGTTTCCATTTGTCTCCACTCCTCAGAAGCAGTTTATCTCTTTTGGTAAATTTAGACAACTGTAATATTAGATTGACGTGAGTACATACGATTTTTCTTGACTTTTCCAAGTGCGGATGATAGAATCCCTTCGTTTTCGGGACGGGTGGGCGTACGCCCGCTTTTTAGTGTTTACGAAAATATTGTCGCGCAAAGCGCGGCCCCGCAACGAAATGAGGAAGCGTAGGTGGGATTCACGCCCACCGGAGCGGCGGGGCTTGGGGCAGAGCCCCATTTAAATAGGAGGTGACTATGCTCACATTCAACCAACTGGTGAAGCAAGGCAGGCGTTCTAAGACAACCAAGTCGAAATCCCCGGCCTTGCAAAAGGGTCTGAACACGATTAAAAACGTGCGTACAGACAAGAGTTCTCCGCAAAAACGCGGCGTTTGCACCCGTGTGTTTACGGACACGCCAAAGAAGCCGAACTCGGCCTTGCGCAAAATTGCCCGTGTTCGCCTGTCCAACCAAATGGAAGCCACCTGTTACATCCCCGGCGAGGGCCACAACCTGCAAGAACACAGCGTTGTGCTTATGCGCGGCGGCAGGGTGCGGGACGTTCCGGGTGTACGGTACCACATCGTACGAGGCACGCTTGACACCGCAGGGGTAGCCAACCGTAGGCAAGCACGCTCCAAATACGGAGCAAAGCGGCCGAAAAAAACTTAATACGACCGCAGGCTCCGGAAGGGGCCAAGCAAAAATCGCGGCTCTATATATATGAAAAAATAGTATATAGGCGCGAAACGTGTACTATCCGCGCAAGTTCTGAAATTTGCGCCACACGAGTACCTGTGAATTAATTTCTATTATTAAGGAGGGAAGTCTCGTGCCAAGAAAAGGACATGTACCAAAACGCTCGGTATTACCCGACCCACTGTACGGAAGCAAAATCGTCACCAAGCTGATAAACGGCATTATGCTGGACGGCAAAAGGGGCGTAGCGCAAAAAATCGTCTACGGCGCATTCGAAAAGGCGGCCGAAAAGAAAGGCCAGCCAGCCATGGACGTTTTTGAAGAAGCGTTGAATAACATTATGCCGGTGCTGGAAGTAAAGGCTCGCCGTGTGGGTGGCTCGACCTACCAGGTGCCCATCGAAATCCGGCCCGACCGCCGGCAGACGCTGGGCCTGCGCTGGCTGGTGAATTATTCACGCAATCGCAGCGAGAAGAATATGATAGACCGTTTGGCCAACGAATTGCTGGACGCATCCAACAATACCGGCGGTGCGGTCCGCAAAAAAGAAGAAGTCCACAAAATGGCGGATGCCAACAAAGCATTCGCGCATTATAAGTGGTAGCCGCCAACGGCTTTAACACCGATTAAATACACGTTAAGCTCACATCCTCGTCACGAGGCCGTGAACAGCGTGCAGGTAAGAAAAGAGGATAATCATTGAGAGCATTCCCACTGGAAAAAACAAGAAACATCGGCATCATGGCGCATATTGACGCGGGGAAAACAACCCTGACCGAACGTATCCTGTTCTACACAGGCCGCAATTACAAGCTGGGCGAAACGCATGAAGGCACAGCCACGATGGACTGGATGGAGCAGGAGCAGGAACGGGGCATTACGATAACTTCCGCGGCAACAACAACGCAGTGGGAGGAGCACCGCATCAATATCATTGACACCCCTGGGCACGTAGACTTCACGGTAGAAGTTGAACGTAGCCTTAGGGTGTTGGACGGCGCAGTAGGTGTATTTTGCGCAAAAGGCGGCGTAGAGCCTCAATCCGAAACGGTGTGGCGGCAAGCGGATAAATACGGCGTGCCACGGGTTGCCTATGTAAACAAAATGGACATCTTGGGGGCGGACTTTTTAAATGTCGTGGACATGATAAAAGACCGTCTGGGCCACAACGCCGTTCCCGTGCAGTTGCCCATCGGCGCGGAGAACGAGTTCAAAGGCGTAATCGACCTTTATGAAATGAAAGCGTATACATTCTCCGGCGACAGCGGTGAAATTATCACGGAGGAAGAAATCCCCGCGAATATGACCGCCCAAGCCGAGGAATACCGCACCAAGCTTGTGGAATCCATTGCTGAAACAGATGAAGATTTAATGGAAAAATACCTTGGCGGTGAGGAATTAGATATCCCCACTTTGAAAGCTGCCATGCGTAGGGCTTGCATCTCTACCGCAGTCATTCCGGTGTTCTGCGGCTCTGCGTATAAGAAGAAGGGCGTTCAAAAGCTATTGGACGGTGTAGTTGACTACCTTCCCGCACCCACGGATATCCCGGCGATTAAGGGCATTCTGCCCGATTCCGAAGAGCAGGTCGAGCGTCACGCCTCCGACTCAGAGCCCTTCTCCGCACTGGCGTTTAAAATCATGAATGACCCCCACGTTGGCAAGTTGGCGTTTTTCCGTGTGTACTCCGGCACCCTTGATTCGGGTTCCTATGTTCACAACTCGGTAAAAGACAGAAAAGAGCGCATGGGCCGCATTCTTCTTATGCACGCCAACAACCGCGAAGAAGTAACAAAAGTATATGCAGGGGATATCGCTGCCGTTATTGGTTTGAAATTCACAACAACCGGCGACACCCTTTGCGATGAGAAGCACGAGGTCATACTTGAGTCAATGAACTTCCCTGAGCCGGTAATTTCTGTTGCGATTGAGCCAAAAACTAAGGCTGGCCGCGACAAAATGGGCATTGCTTTAGGTAAGCTGGCCGAGGAAGACCCCACATTTAAAACCTACACCGACGTTGACTCAGGCCAGACGATTATCTCCGGAATGGGTGAGCTTCATCTGGAAATCATCGTTGACCGCCTGTTGAGGGAATTCCGCGTAGAGGCCAATGTGGGCAAACCGCAAGTGGCCTACCGCGAAACCTTCCGCAAGGCCGCGGACGTGGAGGGCAAATACGTGCGTCAATCCGGCGGACGTGGCCAATATGGGCATTGTAAGGTTCTCTTCGAGCCCATGGACGCCAACGATTCCGACAAGCCCTTCGAATTTGTTGACAAAATCGTGGGTGGTGCGGTTCCCAAGGAATATATCCCGGCAATCAGCAATGGTATTCAAGAGGCCATGCAGTCCGGCGTAATCGGCGGGTATCCCGTGCTTGGGGTGCGCGCAACGCTGTACGACGGCAGTTACCACGATGTTGACTCGTCGGAAATGGCTTTCAAAATCGCCGGCTCGATGGCTTTCAAAGAGGCCATGCGCAAGAGCGACCCTGCTCTGCTTGAGCCTATAATGAAAGTAGACGTCACCGTCCCCGAGGAATATATGGGCGATGTCATAGGCGATATCAACAGCCGTCGGGGCAAAATCGACGGCATGGAAGCCGTAGGCAATGCCCAGGTTGTCCATTCCTTTGTGCCGCTGGCCGAAATGTTTGGCTACGCCACCGACCTTCGCAGCAAAACCCAGGGGCGCGGCATTTACAGCATGGAGGTTCACCACTATGAGCCGGTTCCCAAAAGCGTCCAGGATAAGGCCGTTTCCGGGAACAAGGAGTAACACCTGAAGCAGAACCGGCTTCGAGCCGCCGTGCAAGTCTTCGGATGCATGTATGCGGCGTTAAATAGGTTGCATTATTTGGAAAATTGGATATACTTGTATCCATTATGAACAAGGAGGAAAAATCACATGGGTAAGGCAAAATTTGAACGGAACAAACCCCACGTAAACATTGGTACCATCGGCCATATCGACCATGGTAAAACAACTCTGACGGCGGCCATCACAAAAACTTTGGCCGAGCGTTACAAGCTGGGCTCTGCCGTTGATTTCGACAAAATCGACAAAGCCCCAGAAGAAAAAGCTCGCGGCATCACAATTTCCACCACTCACGTTGAGTATGAAACCCCCGCCCGTCACTACGCTCACGTAGACTGCCCCGGCCACGCCGACTATGTTAAAAACATGATTACCGGTGCCGCGCAGATGGACGGTGCTATCCTTGTGGTAGCCGCCACAGACGGTGTTATGAGCCAAACCCGCGAGCATATTCTGCTTGCCCGTCAGGTAAACGTGCCCAAAATCGTTGTTTTCATGAACAAATGCGACATGGTTGAAGACGAAGAACTCCTTGACTTGGTTGACATGGAAATTCGCGAATTGTTGGACAAGTATGAGTTCCCCGGTGATGATACACCAATCATCCGCGGCTCTGCCCTTCAATCTTTGAATGACCCGTCAGGCCCATGGGGCGACAAAATTGTTGAGCTCTTTGACGCTGTTGACGAATTCATCACCACCCCCGAGCGCGACAACGAAAAGCCCTTCCTTATGCCTGTTGAGGACGTATTCTCCATCTCTGGACGCGGTACGGTTGTTACTGGTCGTGTAGAGCGCGGAACCCTTAAAGTGCAAGACGAAGTGGAAGTTGTCGGCTTCACAGAAGAAAAACGCAAAGTCGTTGTTACCGGCATTGAGATGTTTCATAAGCTTCTCGACCAAGCCACCGCAGGCGACAATGCCGGATTGCTTCTTCGTGGTGTTGCCCGCACAGACATCGAGCGCGGCCAAGTTCTTGCCAAGCCCGGTACAATTCAATCTCATACAAAATTCACCGCTCAAGTTTACGTTCTTTCCAAAGACGAGGGCGGACGCCATAAGGCTTTCTTCAGCAACTATCGTCCACAGTTCTACTTCCGCACAACCGACGTAACCGGCGTTATCACCCTTCCCGACGGCGTGGAAATGTGTATGCCTGGCGACCACATCGAAATGACTGTAGAACTGATTTCCCCCATCGCCATGGAAGAAGGCTCCCGTTTCGCCATCCGCGAAGGCGGCCGCACCGTTGGCGCAGGCTCTGTTGTTAAAATTATGGAATAAAAGGTTGTACCAAATCATCTAAAAAGGTTTGTCCAAATCATATGTAATGTGAATGATTCAAAATCTCATTCACTAATAAGCGGGCGATATTAGCCCGCTTTCATGGAGAAGTACTCAAGTGGCTTAAGAGGCACGCCTGGAAAGTGTGTAGGTCGTTAATAGCGGCGCAGGGGTTCAAATCCCCTCTTCTCCGAGATAGGCTTTCTCGACTTAAATGTTGAGGGCGAAAAAGTCCAGTGAATCTGGGCTTTTTTCTTTACATAAAAGTTTATTACAGTTATTGTTTTCGTCGGTGTGTAACGTAATTCATATCCGCAATGGCGTAAAAATGATATGAAAAATGTAGAAAAAAATTGTGGGAACTGACTTGCCCGATGCCTTGAATTTCTGATAATTCAGTTCCCACAATTTCAGCGAAGGAAAGACATAGATTTTGGGAAGTTTCAATGTCTGTACCAAATTTATGGATTGATATTTGAAGCATTGGATTCATTTTCTTTCTTGTACGCCAAGCAACACGAAAACAACAGGCTCTGTATTGCTCGACCAAGTTGTCACAATACACATTCAGACCTATTTTAATAATAGCAGAAACGGATAAGAAAAAGCCTACCGTTTCTGCTATTATTTTTTTAGAGGGAGGTGAGAAGCACATGGATTATTTTGACTTTGTGCGCCCCTTCGCGAGGCAGTCCCTTTGTTTGTTACCTTTGTGTGATTACCACGCGGCCATCACTATCCAGCTTTGCAAAATAGGAGGAATCGGTAATTTCCAATGTCCATGTGGGGGCGGTGATGATTGTGCCGCTATCATTAATTAGGATATCTTCATATAGGCGCACATTGATGCCGGTGTTGGGATACCAACTTGGGCTGATAAAGCCACCACTTACGGACAGATGCCAATTTGAGCCGATATAGGCAAATTCGCCATAGAAAATCAAATGAGTCCAGCCATATTGGTTGGGGACGAAGAATGACTCTACGGAAACGGCGGATGCAGTGTCCATAAAGGAATCGCCGGGAATCAGCGTCCAAGGCTGGGCAACAAAATCCTCCGCGCCCTCCAGCATTCTTTGGTATTCGATTACCCAGGCGCGTTGAACGGGTGCGATTTCGAAATAACCCAAACGTTCAAGGTCAAGTTGGTCAAAGGGCGTGATTTCTATATCCAAAGCATCCTGTAAAAGAGCCGCCAAATCGGTTTCAAAGGTGATGCCGGTCTGCCAATCTGCGTCCGTGTCCATCAGCAAGACCGCATACATAGCCCCCGAGAAATACAAAAACATGCTAAGCCCCGTGGACTCTTCGCCCGCAGTTATCCACGGCAGATAAAATTCCATTAGGTCAAGAGCATTGCTGAAATACAGAATCTCTGTAAACATGGCAAGCCCCTCATTGATTTCCTGGGCATTTTCACTTATGGCGGCTTCCGGAAGCAACGCACGGCGATGTGCCCGAACGGAAAGCGCGTCGTGAATGGCTTGGATACGCTCGTCCCCCTCGCTTCTTACAGCCTCGGCCAAGGCATAAACCTCCATAAGAACGGTAATTCGTGCATCTGCCGAAAAGTTCAGATACTCAAAGCGTTGGTCTGCATATCGGGGCCAGTCCCCGCTTACGATTTCGATGAATTGGATGGCGTGGAAGCCCTCATGAACCAACAGGCGAATAATAGCATCCATATGGTATGTTATGATGTACTCCATTCCCGGCTCCCATGCCATCATTCCCCATGTTAAACCGGCAAAATCCGTAATGGTGTGGCTGATGAATACATGGCCGGGCAAAATGCCGACATAAACGCCGCCCATCGGATGAAAATTGCCCTCCGGGTCGGGCATATTTGTCACGGCATGGCGGGTTAGCGGGTCTGCAATCATCAGCGGAGCGTGCAAGTGGAAGCCCCATAATTCCCCGGCATCGGCATCCCAAAGAGCCGCTGTCTCCGCCAATAAATCTGCGGCTATATCCAGTGGGATGGATGATTCAAATTGAACGACAGGCACATCAACGGCAAATATTCTTACAGCGTATTCATATGGAATCCATAATGTGCCGTCCTCGATAAATCCGCCAACGGCATCCACCCGGACAATATATGTATTTCCGGACGCAAAGGTAATGTTGACGGAGTGTGCCAGGCCGTCCCATTCCACGGCGGCATTATTGGCATAGGCCGTTAAACGTAGTGGGACAAAGGCTTCACCCTCAAAAATTCTTTGCGGCACATCGGCCCATGTGCCGGCGATTGCTGGCACGGATACAACCAAAGACAGCAACAAAACCGCAATCAGTAACTTTACTTTTCTCATAAAACTCTCCTTTTTTCATTTAGTTAGGCCCACAACAAAGGGCTTATGTGTATACATACGGCAGGTTATATTACATGTCTGTGGTCGGTGGGGAATGTTGAAAAATCCCGTGAGCTGTGCCATCACCGCAGGAAAAGCGGCGGCTTTAGGCCGTTTTCCGAGGTGAGGCATATGCAAACGGATGATTTTTCAACACTCCCCTGTGGTCTTCCGCAGCATACTATACCGGGACACGGGGACATCAATTTTTAGCCTAAGTTTTTGCTTGGGATGGGGGGCGGAGTGAACTTCAACTCCGTCCTCGTCATACATAGCTTCAATTGTTTGAATATAATTTTCGTCGGAAGCGCGGAGGATTTCCACTTTGTCGCCCACTTCGAATTTATTGCGCTGCTCGATAATGGCAAAGCCCGTGGTTTGGTCATAGCTTTCTACGATGGCTAGGAAATCCTGCATTTTTGCGTGGGTGTCGCCACTGTAACAGTGGTCATTTTCGGTCATGGGGCCATAGTAAAAACCCGTGGTGTATTCCCGGTGGCTGATTTTTTCCAGCTCTTTTAAATAATCGGCGCGGTTGGCCGCATATAGTTGCGGGTCGGTAAAATAATCGTCGATGGCCCGGCGGTAGGCCTTTGTAACCGCGCCTACATAATATGATGTCTTCATGCGGCCTTCGATTTTGAAGCTACCAACTCCCGCTGTTATTAAATCGGGCAGATGCTCAATCATGCACAAATCCTTGGAATAGAAAATATATGCCCCGGTTTCGTCCTCATAGACGGGCATCAGCGCGCCGGATTTCTCCTCCACCAGCGCGTAATTCCAGCGACAGGGCTGGCTGCATTTTCCCCGGTTGGCGTCCCGGTTATTCATATAATTGCTGATTAAACACCGCCCCGAATAGGCCATACACATCGCGCCATGTACAAATGTCTCCAGCTCCATACCGGAGGCTTTTTTGTATATTTCCGCAATTTCCCCAATGCTTAGCTCCCGCGCCAAAATCACCCGGCTTGCGCCAAGCTTGCGCCAGAAATTAACCGATGCGTAATTTGTGCTGTTCGCCTGTGTGGATATGTGAATCTCCATGTCCGGCAGAATTTGCCGCGCCATCTCAAATATTCCCAAGTCCGAAATAATCAGCGCGTCCGGTTTTATTTTGCCAAGCTCTTGGAAATATGCTTCTATTCCTGTAAAATCTTCGTTGCGGGCGGCTATGTTAGCCGTGATATACACCTTTTTGCCCAATTCATGTGCATGACGAATGCCCTCGGCCATTTCCTCCATTTCGAAATTACGCGCTTTGGCACGCATTCCCAGGGTTTTGCCCGCCATATACACCGCGTCTGCTCCGTAGGCAAAGGCAACCTTTAATCTTTCCAAATCCCCCGCAGGGGCGAGAAGCTCCGGTTTTTTCATATGCTCCGTCCTTTCGTGAGTGAATTTTGTTCGTCGTCAGGCATTCTGTCAAGGATTTTTGACGAAAATTTTGATTGACGTATTACAGAGGTCTGCATATAATAACGACAACAGGGCCCCGCGCACCTATCTCGCCTATTCGCGATGAAGTGTCCAATGCGGGGACAATTTTTTTTCAGGAGTTTTTCAATGAAAGTTAAACAGCCGACAACCTACTATGAACAAATAGAGGTCATGCGAAGCCGTGGGTGTGAAATAAATGATGATGTAGTCGCAATTGAATTTTTAAAGAAGGTAAATTATTATCGTTTTTCAGGATATTTTTTTGCTTTCGAACAAGATGACGATACCTTTGCGGAGGGCGTAACTTTTGAAAAAATTTCTTCTGTGTACGCCTTTGACCAAGAACTGCGCATTATGATTATGCGAGCAGTAAGTGCAATAGAATTGTCGGCAAAAAGTATTATTTCCTATCATCACGGGCATCAATATGGCGCACTTGGCTACATGGATTCTGTGAATTTTGGTGACAAACATGACCATGGACGTTTCATTGCTCAGCTCGAAGTCGCCATGCGAAACAACAAAAACGCCCAATTTGTAAAACATCATTTCCACAAGTACGGAGGAAACTTTCCAATATGGGTGGCAGCCGAACTGTTCACGATGAGCATGATTTCAATTGTCTATGCCGACCTCAAAGTCACTGATAAAAAAAAGATTGCACAAGAATACAGCACGGACTATGTTCATCTCGAATCGTGGCTACATAGTGCATCTGTTTTGCGAAATATCTGTGCCCATCACGGGCGGCTTTACCATGTTTTATTTCATCAACCGCCGAAACTGCCACGCGCATACGTTAAAAATTCTGCCATTGGTACATATTCGTTGGGCAGACAATTATGTATGCTGAAACTTTTATATGCAAATTGGCGTGATGAATGGGATAATGCTTTTGTTTTGCCACTTTCTGCGCTTGTGGAGAAGTATGGAAAGTCTATAGATATACGAAAAGTTGGACTCCCTGAAAATTGGGAGGATGTTTTGACATGGTAAATAAAATGGATAATGAGAAAAACGTACTAAAGCGGCAGCACGGACTGTTTGTATCGGTGTGCTTCGTAATAGGATTTTTGGTGGGCACGGGGATATTTTTTTTGCCGGGGCGCGTGCTGTACGAGGTCGGCGGTAGCGTAACCCTGGGGATATCGGCGTGGATTATCGGGGGGCTGATGATTGCACCCTGTGTGTATATGTTCAGCGTATTTTCCGGGAAATACGAAAAAATCCACGGGTTTGTGGATTATTCGGAGGTTATTGTCGGCAAAAGATACGGCTATTTGGCGGGCTGGTTTTTTGCCGTGATGTACCAGCCGGCGGGATATGCCATTATTGCGTGGATAACCTCGGGATTTACGGCCACAGTGGCGGGGATGTCTCGCGGGGATGAGATTTATTTGCCGTTTAGATTCTTTATTTCGGCATTTTTTATGGCGATGACATTTTTTATGAATTACTTCGCGCCGAAAATCCCCGTTAAAATGAATGTAGTGACCACGGTGGCGCGGATGATTCCGCTGGTGTTAATGGGAACGGTTGGCGTAATCGCCGGATTGATAACAAGAGGCGCGTACCCGGCGGAAGCGGCGGCAATAACGGCCGGGCCGGTGACAACGGGAGGCGCGTCCCTTTTTGCGGCAATCTCGGCGACGGCCTTTGCCTTTAACGGCTGGCAGGCCGCGCTGGCCTTTAACACGGAGATAAAAAACAGCAAGCGAAATTTCCCCATTGCATTGATGCTGGGATTCGGGTTAATCATCGTGGTGTATGTACTTTATTTTATTGGCGTGGCCACGGCGTCTCCCGCCGCAGTGGAACAGATGATGCAGGGCGGCGGCGAGAATTTCGCCCAAGGGACTCACAGCGCGTTCCGAAGCGTATTTGGCCCGGCCGGGGGCGTGCTGGTTGGGTTTATGATAATTTCCGGGCTGGGCATTTTAAACGCCTGCTGCCTGGGAATGAGCCGTGCCATGTATTCGCTGGGGCGTCGCGGCGTGGGCCCTATGCCGGAAAGAATGGCGGAACTTGACCCCACAACCAATGTGCCCAATAATTCCATGGTAATGGCGGTGGGTATCGGATTCTTGTGGCTATTTGTAATTTTTGCAAATCAGGCGGGCTGGTTCAATGAATTTTCGTTCAGTCTGCCGGATTTTTATAATTTCAGTTTCTTTGCATTGCTCGTGCCGATTTTCATTTGCTTTGCTATTAGGGCCAAGGATATTCACCCGGTAAAACGCTTCGTTGTGCCCATTTTGGCCACTGCCGGCGCGGGTTTTATGTTTACTACGTATTGGCTTGGCAGCTATACACACGCGATTGTGTATACGGCCACCTTCGTGATTTTGGCCTTAATTGGCTTTGGCATCCGTCCCCACTTTCGTGATATTGTTTAAAAAAATAGATGAATTGTCAGAAAATTTTTACTTTTGCTATAGCAAGAATGGTTTCTTTATGATATTATCTTAACGCTATGAAGGAATCTTATGTGAAACAAAAGCTCAATAAGCATATAATTTTTTACGCAGTGGTCATCTTGGCTATGGCGGGAATGATTTGGTTTGGGCTAAGTAGGAATAATCAACCACGGGGGGCTGAGGGAGTTTCTTTTCTTCCCGCACGGGTTGTGGAGGTAGTTGAGGACAGAACTCAGCTAAACGCAGTGGGTGCCCGGGTGGGAACACAGTATCTTAGGGTGCGACTGTTGTCGGGGCCTCGCAGGGGCGATGTCGTTGAAGCCCGCAACATGCTGTTTCCCATTGAACACGCCGTATATGCACGGGAGGGGCTGCGGCTACTGGTGTTTTTTGAGCAAAGGCCGGGCGCGGCGGATTATGATTATTTTGCCCATGTACAAAGCTATGACAGGTCGCTGGGTATTTATATAGTAGTTCTCGGGTTCTTTGGTTTGTTAGCATTGGTTTTTGGGAAAACCGGTATAAGGTCTGCGTTCAGCTTGGTTTTTACATTTGTTGTTATTATATTTCTTTTGCTGCCCCTGATTGTAAGCGGCCACCCGCCGGCCCTAATGACAGTTTTGCTCTCACTTTGCATCATCGTGGTTTCGCTGATTTCCATTATGGGGTTTGAGAAAAAAACCTTTGTCAGCATTGCGGGAAGTAGCTTGGGAATTTTATTTTATGGCATATTTTACTTACTAATCAGCGCGGTGCTTCGTATTACCGGCTTTAATGTACAAGAAGTTGATTTGCTTATCGTCGCCGGGCTTGGTGTAGGGGTTAGTGAGTTGCTGTTTTGCGCAATACTTATCGCGTCCTTGGGCGCATTGATGGATGTTTCGGTTTCCTTGGCCTCCGTTACGGCGGAGATTAGCGCGACCGATAAAACCGCCGGATTTAAGGAGCTGTTCAGCTCCGGCATGAAAATAGGAAGGGATATTATAGGCTCTTCTTCCAACACTTTAATATTGGCGTTTACCGGCACATTCTTTATTATGCTTATACTGTTTAATATCAACAATGTTCAATACGCCGTGCTTATAAACCGCACGGACATTGCCATAGAAGTGCTGCGCGCCATTTCGGCATCCGCCGCCATGGTCTTGTGCGCACCGGCAACGGCTTTCATTGGCTCTCATGTTTTTGCAGCTAAAAAAGGTTTGCCCAAATCATCTAAAAGAAGGGTGTAACTGGAGGCTTGAAGTATATGGAGAGATTTAAGAATCCTATTTTCATGACCAATCAAGAAATTAATAAAACCTACGAGGGCAAGTTTGTTCTGGTGGGAAAAAAGGACGCGAATGTCACAATTTTTGATGGGGGGTATGTCCTTGCCGTTGCTGACGATACCAGTGAAAACCACAGAAGCTTTATAAAAGAAGTTAGATACAATTTACAAGGCACAGGGTATGTACACTACGCATACATCGATAAGGGAGACGACTTGCGTGTTGTATTCAGTAACTTTAGATAGCGAGGCCCACCCATGGCAAGCAGCTAAATAAATTTTCTGCCGTCATAGTAGGTGGCAGGTCCTATGGAGCTGTTGCATTTAGTTTCGATAATGTATATCTGGGAGGCTTTCATATACCTAAAATGCTTGCTTTCTCAGCGAAGTATGAGGGAACTTTAAAAAACAGCGTTTTGCTGGGATTAAACGTACTTAACAATCTTGAGTTTACTGTATCCAGGAATAAAGGTGTATTCGAGTTCAAAGAAGATGTCTGGAATTTAGTGGCGGATAAAGAACACCCGTTTACAATGTTTTTCGAACAACCAAGCCTCAAACCAGTGTATCCCTCGTTGCTGATAGAAGGGATGTGAAATAGTGACAAAACTGGAGCCTGAAGCAGATGCAGACAAGAAAAAGTCAGAATAATAACAAACATGTGGAAGTAAGAAAGGGAGGATTTTAATGCGAAGACTGGTTAATCCAGCAAGGCGTTGTATGGCTGTATTGATGGCTGCCATAATGACGCTGAGTCTAGCGACAGGTTTATTTGTCGTTGAAGCAAGCGCAAGTGAGCCGGCCCCGTTTTCAGGGACGCCGGTTAGGGGTTCGAATTACAGGAACCTCAGCCTAAACCCGGGGGCTAATAACTCCGAAATGCGCTTTACATGGCATTCGGGCTCGCCTACGGGTGCTATCTTTATCGGCGGGGATATTTACCGCGAGGTAATATTTGACGCCACAGGGGGCACTATCGTGCAACCCTTAATCCAAATGATGGCGGCAAATGATTCACAGACATGGATGCTTGTTTCCGAAAGCACAACACGGGTGGAGGCTCATCGCGGCCTAGGCGCGATGGGTGTTGACACAACAATGGTGCCGACCCGCCCGGGCTTTACGTATTATTTACATCAAGTGTCGGTGTATGACCTTCCCTTTGATACGGAGTTTGCATACCGTATTTTGTGGGACATCACCTTTGACGGAAATGGGGACGCAGAGTCATGGGACGGAGAATCCACCCCCAAGACCTTCCGTACGGGCGGAAGCGACAGCTTCCGGTTCCTGATTGCCGGCGACCCGCAGATTGGTGTGGGCGACGGCTTGGCACCATCAGGCACTTATGATGCCACTATAGACGGCCGCGAGTGGACGAATACGGTGGATATAGCCACAAGGACATTCCCCGATGCGGGTTTTATTTTGTCCGTAGGCGACCAAATTCATTCCTCTAACTATGTTGCCAATCACGACCATGTGGTCATTTCACAGTACAGGCATGACCGCATGTTCTCACCAAGGGGACTGCACAATCTGCCTCTTATAGGGGTAGCGGGCAACCACGACGGCTGGTCATCTCTCTCTGCTGGTGTGCCCACGCACAATAATGCAAACCCCAGATTATGGCCCATGCACTATAATATCCCCGCACCGGATACAGTAGGTGTGAGTCCTACTCACCCAAACGTATTCCGCCATCGCACTGAGTTCTACACTCAGTTTGACTATTGGGTACGCTGGGGCAATACGCTGTTTTTTGTCATAGACTCCAACGGTGCCGACAGCGGAATCCACAGGGTAATGAGTGGCGATAGACTGCAATTTTTGGAAGACGCAGTTGCGTACAACACCAACCCCAACCACCCCGATGGTCCTGTAGATTGGTTGGTTGCAACATTCCACCACCCGGCATTTTGCGTGTACCGTATTTCCGGCGCGACAGAGAAAACACAGGTTATCCAAAACTTTCTGCCCCATTTGCATGATCTGAACTTTGACCTTGTGCTTACGGGACACGCCCATGTTTACGCACGCACGCACCAAATGATTTTAGGCGACTATCAGCTGGAGCAATACTGGCTGGACGCAAACGCCAATATTGTAGGCGGCGGACTCAGCACCGAAGCCACTAATGCGGTGCTTGACCCCACAGGCATGGTGCATATCACATTTAACTCGTCTTCCGGCAGCGGTTATTACAACGTTACATGGATGGCGAACCGCAGTTACATTTCTACTTTTAACCAAAACTTCCGCCGTAACTTCTCCGTAGCGGAAGTGACCCCATACTCATTCTCCATCAGAACGTATCAAGTCAACAATAACGGCTCACATACCCTGGTGGACGTGTACACCATCGTGCGCCGTGTAGACGACCAGATTCCTGTTTCATCAACGCGGCAGATGGATGATGAAATTTTCGAGCGCATCACCCCGATTGCAAGGATGGACGCAGAACATGGCGTACCCGCCACACCCGAAGGCTTGGGGCTTCCTTTGACGGTTGGCATTGAAACCAACCTGATGAACAATGTTGGAGGCAATACGGGCAATATCCGCCCACCCAATGCCCAAGCGGCGGCAGACCCCTACCATCCCGGCACAGCGGCTTGGACCCAAAGGGCCGACGTAGTTTGGGATATTGTGGGCTCGGGATATAACCCGGCTTATACGGGCAGGCAAAACCTTACCGTAGTAGGCACAGTAGCGACCTTGCCCCCGGGTATAGCACCCCCGGCAAACATGCCGCTGACTATTGAAGTGCAAATTAGGATTTTGGCCGACGGTGAAGTGTTCCCGGGGGATATTGCCCGGTGGATGGCTTATGGCCGGCCTTTCCCGAACCCGCTTAACCTTCCACCTGAACCCGGAGGGATGGATTACTTCTTCTGGAATCATGACCCAAATGAAGTTGCGGCACGGGTTCCAAACATTCCGCCCACTTATGGTGCGGAAAATGTCCATGTCCCGATGCAATTTTGGGTTGGCACCACCCAGCGGCTCTTTAATTGGGAATCCGGTGCGCCAACCGTAACAGCACAGGAAGTAGGCGGGCCGCCTGTAGCTTGGGGAGGTTTGGGTACCCCTAGGGCTATGCTCAATGACCTTTACCCAGCTAATAATGTCCGCTGGCAAACCGTCGTTTCCACCCAAGGCCGCGCCGGTATTGAAGTGCAATTCGACTGGCGTTCCGACGCTACCGGCCCCGGTCACTGGCAGTTGGAGTTTAGCATTGACGGGGATAACTGGATTCCCGCCGGTGCGCCTATCACACTAACGGGTACTTGGCAAACCAATTTTGAAAGGACATTACCCGAAATCGCAAATGACCAAGAGAGGTTGTATATCCGCTGGAGGATGACCAGCAATACAACTGCTGCCGGCGGGGCGATTCTACAAGACGCACGGCATCACATGCGCAATATTATTATTCGCTCCACAGTGCCGTTGATTCCATGTGACCCCGATTGCGACTGCGAGCTTTGCTTCGTTGACGAGCGTATGCGCATCGATGTCTTGATGTTTACAGACTTCCACGGGCACATTGAAGCGGGCGAGCCTGTTCCGGAAAACCCGGGGGCGGCGCGTCTGGCCGCTTACATTGAGTATCAGCGGCAGCAGAACCCCAGCGGCCCGGATAATGTTATCGTAGTCGGCGGCGGAGACGAGTTCCATGGTTATTCCGTATCCACTCTAACAGGCGGCGCGGCAGTGCTTGAAATGATGGGGCACTTGGCATACCATAGCCCCGCGCAAAATGAATCCGGTATCCATATGGCATTAGGAAACCATGAGTTCTCCTTTGGGCCGGAACGTGCCAGATATTTTGGCAATCATGATAACGTAACACTTTTGGCGGCAGACTTGTTCTACACCCCCAACTCCGCGGCTTACAATGCCAGCGTAGCCGCCGGGCGAGGCGGACGCCCAGACTTCGTCCGCCCATTTGACGTTATTGAATTCCCAGACCATAATATCACCATAGCCTTGGTTGGCTTGATGACGGACAACATGCATAACTTGGTCAGCGGATGGGCAGGGCATGGCTTTGAAGCCAGAACCCCGGCTCCCGGTCGGCCTCTTGCATACAGAACCGCCATTGCCGACTTGATTAGCTATCTTCGTAATACCCGTGGTGTTGCCGCAGTAATCGGCGTCACACACATGCCCGGCAATTCCGCCGCAATGAACTATGTTGCAGACAATCTTGGATTCGACGCACTTGTGGGCGGGCACTTACACGTTCTCGTAAACCGCACACGAAATGACGTGCCGATTATTGAAGCACAGCACCATGGCCGTACCCTTGGCAGATTCAGCCTAATGTTTAACGAAAGCGGCCAATTGGAAGACGTTGTGCCATGGGTAAGCCCGGCTAACGCAATCAGGGACTTTACCCGCCCGGTTGCGGCCGCGATGGGAGTAGCAGACCATTATGACACGGTTGCGGGAATTATTCAGCCATACCTTGAAAGCACCTATGATTATCTGCGTGCCCCTCTCGGCCCCCATGGTATCTATTTTGCAGACCGTGTAGGGCGTAATGTGTGGGTCAGTCGGCTTGTGCTTGACTACGTAACCCGCTGGGCACAAGCCACCCCCAATGAGTCACCTTACTGGATTGGTATATCCAACTACGGTGGCTGGCGCAACACGGGATTCTGGCCCAGAGGCGCAGACCAGTCAACAAACCGGGCACAACTGATTTCCACCATGCCCTTTGACGGCGGTATTCTGCTGTTTGAAATGTACGGGCGAGATGTTCTTGAATTATTGGGCACAACTGTCACCGGCGGCGGCGGCGTTCCGGTAAATTCCGGTATTCATCAGGCAGGAAACTATTGGTATCTTACCGCCACCGGAAACAGAATTACAGATAACGGAATCTACAATGTCCTCAGCCGCAACTTCACCTTCGGCGGCTTAGGCGTAGGTGGCGGCGACGGCTTCCCATTCCCGGGTAATAACCAAGGAATTGCCGCCGGTATGACAGATTTAAGCGGTGGGCAAGGGCCTCGCGTTCTTATGCAAGATGGCTCTACCATGACCTGGACCGAGCTAATGAGCACAGGGCTTGAGACTTCTGATTGGGATTACTTTGGCGTATCCTCTGTTCGCGGTGCCTTGATTGACTCCACCCTATGGAGAGAGGCAACTCCAAACGACCAGTGGCAGGCCGAGCTTACCGTCGTTAGCGAAGACACCGACTACGGCACAGCCGCAATAACCTTCCCATTTGCGCCGGGCGACCGCTCGCGCAATATGAACATCATCCCGCAGTGGGTGACGGTAACGGCGACGCCTCGCCCGGGATATCAGGTTGCAGGCTGGTTTAATGTAGGTGATGCGGCAGACGCAACCCCGCTTTCTACAAGCACATCGTTCTCTTTTGCCATTGCTGGAGACACAAACCTTGAGGTGCGCTTTGAACCAGGGGGAATTCCACCAATTAGCATTGCTGAAGCGCGTTTGGCGGTTAATTCTGGTGAGCAAGTAACCGTCCAAGGCTATATCACTGGTACTGTCGGTGCGCCTGCCGCCGGAGCTATGCAAGATGTTGGCGCAAGCGGCCCGAATGACGGAATCATTGTATCACTGGGATCTGCGGCCGGATTTATGGGGCAGCGCATCCAAGTAACGGGATATGTGCAAGAAATCGCCGGAAACTTGCGGATTACCAGCCAAAACACCACTGCCGTAGGCAACAACGTGACGGCACAAGTTGTAAATGCAAACCGTATTCAGATTACGCCGATTCCCGTAACGCTGGCAGATTTAGCGAATGGCGGTTTCCATGGGATGCTTGTATCTGTGGCTGGTGTGGAACTGCAAGCAAGGACTGACGGAGCTACCGTAAACCATCCCCTTGTGGGAAGCGGCGTTATGTTGCGCACGAACTTAGGTTCTCCGACCGAGCTTGCATCCGCGATAGCGGGTACTGTGCTAGATGTTCATAGGGGCAATGTGGTGAATGCTCTGGGTGGTGCAGCCTATGCTGGTGTAACTCTGGTTTACTCCACCACGTTTGACGCACAACTACATTACGATTTGACAGAGATAGCGGTTGCCGACCGCGTCACGATTGTGATCCCGGACAACGCCCCGCCGAGCATCGCTCCAAATCAGACTTTTGAGTTTGATGTGAATGACCCGGACGATGTGGAGATTAATTTTAATCTTGGTATTGGCAATTTGGCAGCGACCACTATAGCGTCTGTCGCCCAAGGTTCTACTCCGCTTCAAACTACAGACTGGAGCATTGATGGAACAACATTGACCATCTACGAGGATTTCTTCACAGGTATTAGCCCACCCCTCGAAGGTGGCGACACGGTGGCACTGACAATAACATTCAACGACACCGCAAGCACAGCACCGATTGTCAATGTCAATATAATTGACAGCGCAGTTGACAAAACAGCACTGGAGGCACTGATATCAGTCGCCGCAATACGGGTTCCGGCAAACAACACTGATGCAAGCTGGACTCCATTTGCGGCAGCCCTTGGCGAGGCACGGGCAGTAATTGGAAATTCCGCAGCAACACAGCAACAAGTGGATAATGCGAGAACCGAGTTGCAGACCAGGCTCAATGGGCTACAAGCCACACTTGCGCCTGCTGCAACGGTAGCTTGGGCAGGTACGCGCTTGAACACATCCCACGGTAATGACTATGCTGTTCTCGCGACCGGCACGGCATGGGCCGACCCTCTACGCTACGATACCACTACCCGTACAGTAACTTCTGCCCCCGGCACCGCCGGATTGCGTTTTATCGTTGATGGTGAAGCGCAACCCAGGGTGCTAACTATTGGCTCCGGCGGTTTAAATGTGCGCAATGCCGCTGACTCTGGTGCTAGTGGGCTGGATGGCTTGGCAGGCAGAGCCTATTGGATTACCGAAGTATCAACGATTGGTCTTACGAATATTGAAGTGTTGTGGAGTATGCGTTCCACAGCCACAGGCCCGCGTGATTGGCAGCTACAATACAGCACTGATGGAATTGCATGGCACAATGTGGGTGCAGTGAGTCAAAGTGCCGCCCCGGCTGCTGCTGATGGTGTAAGTCTAGATGGTGCGTCACACAATGCTCGTACCTTGCCGAGTACAGCTGAAAATCAACAGAATTTGTGGATTCGTTGGCTGATGACATCAGATACCTCTGTAAACGATGCCACGACAGGTGCTGGAGGTACACACCAAATAGGCAACATCAGAATCGGCCAGCCAGCAATAAGCGGATCATCACTCCCCCTTGAGACTCTTGCCCTGACAGACGACTGCGACTGCGAGTATGACGAATACTGCGATTATTGCAAAGATGAGCCCGCGGTAGACGACACTGCAACAGATGACACCACAACAGACGACACTGCAACAGATGACACCACAACAGACGACACCACAACAGATGACACCACAGCAGACAACACCACAACAGATGACACTGCAACAGACGACACTGCAACAGACGACACCACAACAGACGACACCACAGCAGACGACACCGCAACAGACGACACCGCAACAGACGACACCGCAACAGACGATGACAGCCCAGCAGTATCTTGCTGTGACCCGCCTGTAACAGTCGATGATGACGAAAGCGGCGACACCACAGCCACGGGCGGCCATGAGCTACACAGCGCGTTTATTTTGACACCGCTGACCGCAGGCATTGGCGTTTCCGCTGTCAATTCCCCGGCCACAAGGCTAAATTTTGCATCACCATTTAGTGCCGGCAATATCATCATAATTGATGAAAGCACAGCCGCAGCCCATGTCCTTCACGGAACGTCCGTGGGCCTGCTGCCAACGGCAGTACGCACGGGTTATCGCTTCCTCGGTTGGTTCACGGAGCGGGATGGCGGCGGCGTCCCCTTCACCGCAGATACCGAAGTCACCGCAAATATAAGAGTATTTGCGTATTGGGTCAGCGAAGATGTTCTTGAGGCATGGATTGAAACAATAACATCAATTTTTGCCATTGCCGACGACCTTGCGGCAACTACGCGGATAAGCGTAAACGGCTCGGATGTTGCCCCCGCTGATTTCTGGGTGACTCAGCAGCAAATGAACACTTTCACAGGTATACTGGAAGCTTTGAGGGACGAATTTGAATACGTTGTCCACTGGCTGGATAGCATATTCATAGCACCAGGAGAAGTGTTAGCTGCGTGGTGGTGGTTGGTATTCATTTATGACGACTTGGTTTACGCAACATTAATGTTTGCAGACCAGATGCGGCCTGGAACCCGTGGAGCCCAGGTGGGCAACGGTGACCCCCCGTCTGTGACACTCCCGCCACCGGCAGCTACACCCGATGACGACTTAGCCCCCGCCGTACCCCCTCCAACAGAGGAAGAAAACCACGATGAAATCATGGACCAGTTGGAAGACCAACTGGAAGAACTGGAAGAGGGCGAAACCCCAGAAATAACACTCACTTTACCCGAGGGCGTTGACGATGCGTTACTTTCTGCCGAAACCATTGAAATGCTGGTTGAAGCCGAAGCAACCCTAAGCATCGTAAGCGGAATCGTAACCGTGACAGTGGGATATGATTTCCTAGACGCTCTGCTGGAAGAAGAAAGTGTCAGCTTCATCGTGCGCATTGCAGAAACCATTCACGATGAAGACGAAGCTGAAGAACAACCCGATGAAGACGAAATTCAAGTATTTGTTACTGCCGAAATAACCATAATACGCGATGGCGAAGAGGTGGAGGGCGTAGGCATTCCCTACACCATTACCGTGGATATGACGGGCTTTGACCTCGAAGACCTCAACCCCGCCCGAATTGTATTACTGGTTGACGGCCAACCCCTTGGCGGCACCTTCGACCCAGAAACAGGGCAATTCGTAATCGAAACCGTCTTTTATACGGGAACCTTCGAAATAGTCTACGTGCCCACCCTCCGCAGAATCAACATGGCTCTGGACTCTCCGCTTATCACGGACGTTGTCTATGGCGACACTACTGTAATGGACGTATTCCCAGCCATCGTTGATGGACGCACAATGATTCCGGCGCGCTTCATAACCGAAAGCCTTGGCGCGGACGTACAATGGGATACCCACAACCACAGGGCCGTAATTGTTCTCAACGGCCGCGAGCTCATCCTCGCCCCCGGCCAAATGCTACCCGGCATGGATGTCCCCGCTTTCATTGAGGACGGCCGCATGATGCTTCCCCTCCGCTTCGTAGCCGAATTCTTCGGCGCGACCGTCATCTTCCACGAAGACTCAAGAGGCATCGAAATTATCCTGTAACAGGCAAATTCGCATCATCCAAAGCACCAACAGAGAGGGCTGTATCGCCATTGATACAGCCCTCTCTTGTTGGATTTGCAAAAAAAACAGACTACATATTATTATGTGTGCTGTGATGGGTGGAAATAACGCTGATTCAATCATGTTATGTTTCCACCCTTGACGTTTTATGTCGAAAAATCATAGGAAAGCAACGTGAAGTTTCTGATATTGTGAGTGTGTTGACATTTGATAACTTTTCAGCATAATATAGATAAATGAGGCTATATTATGGATGATGAATACAAACACGATATTCTTTTTTATGAGGATAAAGACGGGAACAGCCCGGTATTTTAACTATATCGAAGGTTTATCAAAGCGCACAGACAAAGACAGCCGCATTAACCTTACGAAAATTCAAGACTATATGCGGATATTGCGCCGATACGGTAAAGCCGCCGGGGAACCTTACATGAAGCGTTTGGACGGCGATATATGGGAACTTAGACCGATAAGGGCACGAATATTCTTTGCAAGCTGGACGGGGAGCGATTTTATTCTACTCCACCACTTCTCGTTTAAGAAAACGCAAAAGACCCCAAAGAGCGAAATTGACAAGGCAAAGCGTAACCTTGACGATATGAGGGAAAGGAGCGGGCTGCAATGAGAAAATGGAGCGAGGTAGAACCAGCAATTTTTACCGCCGAGGAAATAAGGGAAAGCCGGTTACGGATAGACATTATAGGCGAACTGATAAAAGCGCGTAATGAGCAAGGGCTATCCCAGCGGGAACTGGAGCATTTAAGCGGAGTAAAGCAACCTATTATATCCCGGATGGAAGCGGGGGAAACCAGCCCACAGCTTGATACGATTTTGAGGGTACTTGCACCGCTGGGCAAGACCCTATATGTAGGGGATATTTCAAAAGTAGAAGCCCGTGCATGAGGGCAAGGAGAATCTTATTTTCAATTGGATAAGATAAAATTACCAAGGCACCAGAAAAAGAGGCTTTGACCTCGAAGACCTCAACACCTGCAGAATAGTGTCGCAATTGACAACAGGGTTAAAAGATAATAAGATGACCGCATGGCTAAGATAAAGCAGGCAAAAAAGCAAAAAATATCCCTTCCAAACATTCCCAAGCCGGGTGACTTGTTGCGTTCAGGTCGGCTTTGGTTAGGTCTGGCTGGGATTATTTTTTGTATAGTAATTATTTACATGTCTGACTTTTCGGCTCTTGGCTTGCCACCCTCGTTTAATGTAGAGCGAGCCCGCGTAATTTCAGTGCTGGATACGAATATCTGGCCCGACCACTATATACCGTCCGTATATGTAGGTTCGCAACGGGTAGAAATTGAGATTTTATCCGGCGAGTTTGCCGGTGAGCAGCTTGAGGTCATAAACACCCTGTCACGTTTTGCAAACCTTTATATGCGTGATGGCATGGAGGTACTGGTTTCAATTTTGCCCGATATAGAATATTTGGAAGCGCATTTTATGGGAATATACGGCCCGTCACGGGGCCCTGTGGTGATTGGGTCGGTTGGCCTGCTTGTTGTCAGCATGTTAATCATGGGCCGTAAGAAGGGCTTTTTCGCGGCTCTCGCGCTGGGATTTACAATGGTCTCGGTTGTGTTTTTTCTGGTTTCCTTTCTTGCCCTAGGGTACAGCCCTGTGGTGTTTTCACTGCTTACGGCAATTATAACCACAACTTTTACACTGCTTATGGTAAGCGGATTTAGCCGGCAAAGTCTTGCCGCCGTTGCCGGAACGTGGACGGGACTGGTTTTTGCCGGCCTGCTGAGTGTTCTGCTTGGACGGCTGGGCAATGTTTCGGGCTTAAATCTGGAGGACGCCCGACAGATGCTGTACAATTCGCCTCCTGATATTTTTCTGCGAATCCCCGACATGTTCTTTGCGGGGGTCATAATCGCTGCCTCGGGTGTGGTGGTGGATGCGGCGATGTCTATTTCCTCATCGGTGTTTGAAATTAAGGAGCAAAGCCCCGGGATTACATCAAAGCGCCTCTATCGAAGCGGTATGCACATAGGCGGCGACATTTTGGGAGCAAACTCCAACACATTGATTCTGGCTTTAACGGGAGCTTCACTTCCGACTATGATACTGATTGTCCTGTTTGGGTTTCCGTATTTACGGGTTATCAATTTGGATTTTGTGGCTATTGAAGTCATTCAAAGCGTTTCCGCAGCAATGGGGATGATTTTTGCAATCCCCGCCACCGCGCTTTTTTCATCACTGCTTGCAACGCGCAACCAATAAAAAATGCCCCCATGACCATAATCACATAGGGGCATTTTCTACTGCACTGCTAACAGTTATATCCGAACCCAAAGAATCTGTCAAATCCGCCATTGTTACGGTCTTGGATTCGTCCTTGTAGTAGTGATAACTCAATAGGAGATTTATTCTCTTTCCACGATATAATGGCCACTTCGATTGCGAAGTACAAACCCACTGTTTAATTCCAATATCCAACCGAGAGCAGAAAAGCGATTGCCGTCAGTTGTCATATCGGTGGCCACCACCATTCCGTCATGAGTTCCATCACGCCTCACGAAAAATCCATCATAGACAGTAAGATAACCAAAAGCACCGGAAACAATCACGGTAGGCCCTCCATATGCGATACCCAACCTAGTAACAGGAAAAGTACGCGCCAGATTAATTTGCATCGAACCGCCTTCAAGTGCAATTGGAATACGCAGAGTGGGCTGCGTGGTGAACGCTTCCCGAATATCGACTAGCATTCGTTCATGATTTTGCTGACGCTCTGTTTCAAACGCTATAATTTCATCATATCCATATGGCGTTAAATCAATATCATCAAATGTCACGAGGTCGGTTATTCCAAACGCATCAGCAAGCATCCTCCCTAAGTCAACGCCATAACGCACATCATCACGCCAATGAGAGCCTGCTTCATCTAATAAAAAGCCATACAAGGAGCCGGTTACATAACCAAAAATCCCGCTCAACGTTGGGTGATAGCGCATTGATAGCGCAAACATTTCACGGTTGTTTATTATTTCATCAATTCCAAGTCCTACCATGCGAATGTCCGTATAATCTGCCAAGCCTTCATGAACCTCAAAAATATTTTCCGACCTTGCCCCACCCGGGAATAAACGCCGCCGTTCGGTACGGATAGACAATGCATCGCGTATAGCCGTATACTGTTCCTCCCCCGTAGCCCTTAACGCATACACAAGGGCATTAGCTTCTAATTGGATTAAAATGCGCGCGGTTTTGTTCCCCATATGCCCATTGTCCCAACCGCCGGGAGTTCCAAAAATAAACGGTTGATGGACATGCATGGACATGTGTGCCATTGTACGCAATGGCATATAACCATCCACCCCAAACCATTCGTGCCAAGGGAGCATAGCCCATTGTCTGTCCCCAATACGAGGGAATGAATACATGGCAGGGAACCGCTCTGGTAATAATCCAGTATACACATTACCGGTTCGCGTTAAAATCCCCAACGAGTCAGGTTGATTTGCGACGATGCTTCGGGTTTCAGTATGCAAAAATATAAACGGTGTGTGCAGAGAACGCCCCCATAAATACCCGGCATCCGCCGTTGCTAATGCACAATATTCCGCAAAAAATCGTGTCACTAAATCAAGAGGAAGGGGGAAATCATTTTCAATATATTCTTCATTACCATAATAAAAGCATGGAATGTTCGGTATGGGTTCTGGTTCTGGCTTTGGCTCAATCTCCGGTTCTGCTTCCGGCTCGTGTTCGTACTCCGCTTCACCAAGCAGCTTATCTTCAGGAACATATTCCGTGATAATTATGCTATCCTCAACGATTTTCGTTGGCATGTATTCCAGCGCATCGGATTGCCTACCACAAGATGAAAGCATGAAAGGCACAAACAAAAATAATCCCATCATCTTTTTCATTTAGGTTGCTCCTTGTCAGAATATTCGCACGGTTGTATCATCAGCGTTTCAATTGCATGAAAGAAGCCCTTGCCGTAAGGCAAAGGCTCCAAAACTTTTCCACGGCATATTTGTTATTCGCATTGCCGGTAGCGAACTACTTTTTGGCGGTTCACCACCATCTGTTATTATGATACGCATTGTCGCCCATTATGTCAACAAATTTTTGAGCGACAAAACAAATCCGAACGCCTCGCCGATTAACTTAATATCAGCAGGGTTCGGATTATCCGTTATCTACTGCCCGGAACAGGATTTGAACCTGCACAGTCTCCCGCCAGAACCTAAATCTGGTGCGTCTGCCAATTCCGCCATCCGGGCGCGTTGCGGAAGCTATTCTACGGGAGACGGGGCATTGTGTCAAGTGTGGATTTGCGCGTTACGTCGCGGCAGCTCTGTGCTGAGCCAAAGCATGGCGGTGTGGCCGTATTCTTTTTGGAGGTCTTCGGTGGTTTTGTCCAGCCAGTCTTTGGGGTTGACAAAAACGGGTTCATGAGGCGCGTTAAACGGGCAGACATCTTGGCAGATGTCGCAGCCGTATAGTTGATTGCTTGTTTTTATCAAAGCTGATTCCGGCGGGGTCAGTTCTTTTTTTTGCGTCAGATACGAGACGCACCGGGAGGCCTCCAATTGTCCGTGCTTTAGCGCGCCACCGGGGCAGGCCTCCAAGCACCGGCGGCAGCCGGGAGGGCATTCCGATTCCGGAGGATTTTCTTCGTTTTCAACCCGGAGGTTTTTTAGAGGGATATCCGTCAGCATACATCCGATATTAAACCTTGAGCCGAATTCACGAGAGATAATAAGCCCGTTTCGCCCAAAGAAACCAAGTCCCGCGCGATGCGCCAAAGCGCGCTCGTCCAGGCCGGGGCTGTCCACGAGGATTTTATACCGGAATTCCCCAAAATGGGATTTTAATTCTTCCGCCAAGAGCTTTAACAGGTTTTTTACACGCGGATGGTAATCTTCGTCAGTGCCTAGGGAGGATAAAAAACAATTTGATAAAGGCTTTGGGGGATGCGCGAGGGGCTTTTCTTTTTGTAATGGCGGCACTCCGATTACGATTATGCTTTCCACATCCTTTAGTGCCCTTGCGGGATTCGTTCTTTTTTCATGGTCACGGCTGACGAAGGGCACAAAAGAGCCTGCCATAAGCCGCGGGTTTTCTAATGGCGCGGCATGACAAGCCCCTATTATGGCGTTATTTTGTTTTGCGAATTCGCTTACCATTCGAATTTGAATTCTGTGTAAAAGTGCTGGGTTTCGTTTTTGACAATGGGTGACGGAAAGTGGGGTTTATTAATGGCATCGGGGAAAAGCTGGGTTTCCAAACAGAAGCCGCTGTGCTTTTGATAAGTAACGCCCTTGCCGGAAACCGCGCCATTGAGGAAGTTTCCGGAGTAGAATTGGACGCCGGGGCTGTTGGTGGAGACGGTCATGGTGATGCCTGTTTTGGGGGAATGGACGACGGCGGCGACACCGGGGGCGCGCAGAACGTAGTTATGGTCGTAGCCCCCCGTGGCGTTTACCTCACCGGCAGCGTCAAGGTCTTGGATAATGGGTTTGGGCACACGGAAATCAAAGGGTGTGCCGGCCACGTCGGTGAATTCTCCGGTGGGAATTAGCCTCTCGTCCACGGCGGTTATTTTGTCGGAGAAAATTTGTATCAGCTGGTCGTAGATGTTGGGCGCGTCATATCCGTCCAGGTTGAAATAGCTGTGATTTGTCATATTGCAGATTGTCTCGGCTTTTGCGGTGGCGTAATAGTCAATTCGGAAGACATTTTCGTCAGTCAAAGTGTAAACCACGCGGACGTCAAGCTTGCCGGGATATCCGCTGTCGCCTTTGGGGCTTTCCAAGGTAAAAACAACTTCATTTTTCTCGGCGGACTCTATTTGCCAGATTTTTTTGTCAAAACCCTGACTTCCGCCGTGAAGATGATTGTCGTTATTGTTGGTTTCCAATTGATAGCTTTTGCCCGAAAGCATAAATTTGCCGCCTCCGATGCGGTTGGCCACACGCCCGCACACCACGCCGAAAAAAGGGTGCGCTTGCTTGTATTCCGCCCCTAGGTCAAAGCCAAGCACCACGTCCACAGTTTGACCGGGAGTCGGGATTTCCAGCGACATTATGGCGCAGCCGAGATTTGCCACAGTAAGCCCCATACCGTTTTTGTTGCGTATTCTCATGGTTCTTATAGCTTCCTTCTGAGTCTGTTGAGTAGCCATGTTAAAATCGCCTCCTTGGTTTTCGTTGATTATAATTTCGTTTTCCCCAGCTGTAAACTCTGTCCGGCGGCGTGCTTCGGCGCGCTCGGCTTCCATTTCCGCCACCTCCAGCGCGGGGTCACGGTCCATTTCGGGGCGGTATCGCTTAAAAATCCGCATCAGCATATATGATGCCAGCAAAGCGTAAACTCCCGGCGCGGCAAAAAAAATCAGCGGTTGCATAAAACTTGCCAGAATCACTGCCGCAAGCAAAGCACTGCATATAACCGACGTCAGCAGATGCCGGTTGGCCATAAAAAAACAAGTTTTAATCGTCTGCCCCAGCCCCATTTCAAAGCGGGCGGTCATGGGAAAAACATAAACCGTTATGAAGATAAGCTCCACAAAAAGGATAATTTGCACCGGCAGAATAATCGCGGCCAAACCAGCCCCAAATATTTCGATAGTTCTGATATTAAAAATCATTAGAAACCCGCCGGCGAGAATAATCACCCACAAAATAGTGGCGCGCGCAAAATTTGCCTTAAACGACGCCCAGAAATCCGAGGTGATATAGCCCTCACGATTGGAGATGCGCCGCGTGGACACATAAAACATTGCCGTCGTAGCCGCCCCAATAGTAATCACGGGAAGGCTGAACAAAATCCACATAAGGCTTAAAATAATCATGTCGGCAACAAAGCCGCCGTACCTGTTAAACGCCCCGTCCAGGCTGAAAAATTCGCGCATAAATTATTCCATGCCTCCTTCGTCGGTGTCACAAAAAAGTAATAACCCCTCGCAAAAATGGGGATAATATAGCAAAAGACGTTTGCTATAGATGTTTCCGTTGAAAACGCTATATTAAGTGCGAGACTTTTATTGAAAGGAAGAAGCTTATGCAAAACTGCAAAAAATATAAGGCAAAAGCCTCCGCCATGCAAGACCATCACCGCCAGCCCAAGGGCGAATGCAAAGGCTGTGTGTACTTCTCGCGGCAAAATTGCAGGGCTCACACCCCTCCGGAGGGTGGCTTTACGGCGTAGGCGACGCTCTGTTTCAACCGGAATTGCTATAAACCATGTAGTTAAAATACGCTCCGGTGGTTACGGTTATGGGCTGCCCGCTTAGTGTCCCGTAAAATTCCAGATTCAGCTCATGTCCGTGCCGCAAATTGCCCGCCCAATGTATGGGCCTTGTGAATTCCCGTGTTTCTCCCGGCGACAGGCGAATGGAAATTTGCCTCCAGGTAGAGCTCCCCCTGTGCCCGATGTTAATAACGGCATTTGACGGCCCTGTGTTTGTGACGCTGATTAAAAACTCCATTTGCTCCCCCGGGGGCACATTTAAGCCGGAGGGATGGCTTGAGGTCACGGTCATGACAATATCCTGAGCGGCAGTTTGCTCCGGCCGACTATTTTCGGTAGTAGGAGGCGGAGGGGGCACAGCAGGCACGGAGGGCTCACCTCTGGACATGAAGTAATGCACAACCCCAAACTGGAAATGACTAACCGTAGAGCCAACTCCGGCCCTGGTAACTCCCCGCCGTAAAACATTGTCTCTGTGTGCCGGGGAGTTCATCCAGCCCTGAACTACACTCTGCGGGGTTTGGCTTCCCCACATGCCGTTCGCACCGCTGCGATTATCTGCGCCAAATGCGCGGGCAATTCCGTTAGAGCCGCCATATGGCCCGAAGGAATGCATTGCGCCGGAGCGAGCCGATTGCCGGTCAAAGCTTAAGTCCGTCAGCATCTGTGTGAAATATCTGCTTGCCATGGCCAGCTCGTCGTCCCATATAAGCTCGTTTAGGCCGTGGCTGACTCTGATTATATTAATTTCCGTTAAAATTTCGCGCTCGAAGGAATTCGCGCCGCCAAGAGCGTGGTATTCCGCTATCCACTCCTCGCGTTCGGTTTCTGTTAAACGCCTGTTGGTTAAAGTGCGCGCCGACCTCGTTGCCACTATTGACGCGGCCCATTCCTGAGTCTGTGCGGGCGGGCTTGCCGCTATATCCTGCCCCGGCTGTGCATAGGCCGGCTGCGGGGTTGGGTTATTGCTTTTTAGCGAATAATGAAATACGCCCCAGTCTCCGCCAAGCTGAGACCCTAAACCGATGTATCTGAGATTGCTATTCAAAATATTGGCGCGATGCCCGGGGGAATTCATCCAGCCATCAACTAAATTTTGAGGCGTACGATTGCCGGCTGCGCCGTTTGCGGCGTTCCAGCTTGCGCCAAAGGCATCGGCAACCGCGCCGGAGCTCCCATACGGCCCTTCATGATGCCCAAGATTGCCGGTCACATTTGACATAGTTTGCGCGTAGAAACGCGAGGCGTGCATCAGGCCTTGGTCTATTTGCAATTCAACCAGCCCATGCTCGCGCCGGACATTGTTAATTATTCGTATTGCCTCCAGCTCAAAGGCCGACGCGCCGCCCATGTCCGCATATTCGGCAATCCAGTTTTGTCTTTCGGCATCCGTGAACCGCCTGTTTGGCAAGGTGATTGCGGAGGTTGTGTATAGAAACGGAGCCTGCCAGGCTTGATATGCGGGCTGCTGAGGCTGCTGCACAGCAGGGGGTGCTTGCGGCCCCGCCGGTGCGGTCGTGATAACCACCGTCCGTGTCGCTCCGTACCAATATACTTCTGTGCCGGTGGCTTCGGCGATGGCGCGAAGGGGTAGCATGAACCTGTCATTAATTATTTGCGGAGGAACATCGGGCGTGTTTTGCTGTCCGTTTACGGTGAAAAATACGTCCCCTCGACGTATGGCCACATTATGCCCCTCCCGAGATAATAAAGCCGTATCGGTGTAGCTGTCCCAATGTACGTAAAAGCCCATATGTTCAAAAAGCCCCCGAACGGGCACAAGCATCCGGTCGGCAACAATTATTGGCCGGACATCTGCGAAATGCACCGCCACGCCGTCAACCGTTACATTGATAGGCTGATAATCAGCCCTTACAACCCCTTGAGGAAGTATCAAAAATAAAATTACAAAGACTACGGCAGTTTTAATAATACGTTTCATACATACCCTCCCTTTTTCTGATTCAAAGCAAACTTAATTCCTAGGAAAAGCTGATTGTTTTCATTATATCACGTTCGCTTTCACCATCAAGAACCGTTTTTCTTGTAAGAGAGTCCTTGACACTGCTTTGGATTTTTGCTATATTACCCCTCGCGCTAATGTAGCTCAGGCGATAGAGCAGCTGATTCGTAATCAGCAGGTCGGGGGTTTGAGTCCCCCCATTAGCTCTTCCCATATTGGGCTGTCGCCAAGCGGTAACG
>Ga0209755_10000675_pt1 | contig 59912 bp, 52 predicted proteins | sample TergutCo191P1_FD_187301 | JGI IMG/M metagenome (GOLD analysis project Ga0209755, IMG submission 187301) | Cornitermes sp. P1 segment gut microbial communities from Petit-Saut dam, French Guiana - Co191P1 (SPAdes) (version 2) | ecosystem: Host-associated > Arthropoda: Insects > Digestive system...
CAAAAAAAGTTCATGAAGGAAAAACTGGACACAGACATCGACTGCCTTGAAGCCTACAATACCGGTTACAATCTTGGAATCGACGGGCAGAAATGTTACCAGATTCTTCATGACATTCAGGAAAAAAATTACGGGCATCCAATACTTACGGTTCCGACTTTAAACCCGCAGAAAACCCACACTTATTACGCCGAGCTTGAAACTCCGGTAAGAAATCACTGCGTAGTTCCGTGGTGCCAGCTCAATGTAAATTACAACGGTGACGTTCATTTCTGCGCCGATTATCCCGATTTTATAATCGGTAACATCAAAGACACGCCGGTAAAAGAAATCTACAACGGGGAACGAGCCAACAAATTCAGAAAAGCTTTGCATGAAAGCGAAGGCGGAATGTTCCCCGGCTGTTTGCGCTGTTACCAAAATATGCTGTTTGGAAAGAAAATAAAAGGGTTTTAGTCTCACATCATGGAACAAATTATCTGGGTCTGGAATTACATGAAGGGGAAGAGAGCCGTATTTATGTTCGGTCTTTTCCTCGACATTGTTACAGCCGCAATGCGCGTAATCAACCCCATGCTTGGGTTAAAAATAATCGACGAAGTAATAATCGCGGGCAATAAAGAGCCTTTAATTCCCCTTCTTGTCATAATGATGATAGTACAGCTCTCCCGTCTTGGTCTTTATTACCTGATGGTAATAATGATGGAAATCGCCAGCACGGACGTAATGACACGCCTGCGCCGTGATATGTACGAAACCGTTCAATGGCAGGATTTTAAATTTTTAAGCCGCTTCCCCACGGGGAATTTAATGACCCGCATGACCCAGGATCTCGACAGGCTGCGCCATACTGTGGCGTGGGTATCCTATCAGTTTATAGGAGCGATTGCGCTTTTTGCCGCTACTTTTATTTTTTACCTTTATTTAAACTGGAGACTCGCTGTTTGTCTTGTCGCGGTTACGCCTTTTATACTTTTTATAAGCAGAAGATTTGTAAAACGGATAAGACCGCGCTTCCAGTTACTGCGGCAAAAACTTACAGACTTGGGAACAGCGGTAACGGAAAATATCGACGGCAACCGCGTTGTAAGGGCGTTTGCCCGCGAAGAACATGAAAAAGAAAAAATCGAAAAACACAACGCGAACTTCCGCGACATTAGCTGCGAGAACGCATTGATTGCGGCAAAGTATCAGCCGTTTCTTGAAACGGCAAGCCAGTTTTTAATGGTTATTATGCTTGTGGTAGGAGGTTTTTTCCTTATCAAAGGCTGGATGACGCCCGGCGAATACATGGCATTCTCTTCGCTTACATGGGCTTTATCCATGCCCATGTGGATGTTAGGTCCGCTTCTCGCCGACCTTGAACGCTATACATCTGCGGGAGAAATGATCCGCGAAGTTGTTGAATCCGATAAAGGTATCAGCGATATTTCGGGAGCAGTTGAACTTTCAGAAAGACCGCAGGGAAAAATTGAATTCAGGGATATTAAATTAACGATAAACGGCTCTGTTATTCTTGAAGATATAAATTTTACAGCGCGAGCGGGTTCTACTATCGGACTTTTAGGCAGCACGGGATCTGGGAAAACATCTTTAATAAATCTTCTTGCGCGTTTTTACGAGCCGGATTACGGCGCGGTGCTTTTGGACGGACAGGATATCAGGCGTTACACGCTATCGTCGCTGAGGCGTTATATCGGACTCGCGATGCAGGACGTGTTTTTGTTTTCCGATTCCGCAAAGGGAAATATCTCTTACGGAAGACCTGATATGAGCGAAGAGACAATCAAAAAAAGAGCCGAACAGGCTGACGCGGACAGTTTTATAAGCGCCATGGGCGACGGTTACAACACTCTTGTCGGAGAGCGGGGAGTCGGAATATCAGGCGGACAAAGGCAGAGAATCGCTCTTGCCCGCGCTCTTGCCGTGGAGCCTGCAATTCTTGTGTTAGACGACACGACATCCGCCGTAGACAGCGAAACGGAGGCGTACATTCAGCATCAGCTTGAAAAACTGGATTTCCCATGCACGAAAATAATTATCGCGCAGAGAATTTCCTCTTTCAGAAAGGCTGATTTAATTTTAGTTATGGACAAGGGAAAAATAATCGAGCGCGGCACCCACGAAACGCTTTTAGCGCAGCATGGTTACTACCATAAAATATGGTCGTTGCAAAACAATGCCGGAATAGAAGCGATGAAATAAGAGAAGGATCAGGTAATGTTTTGGCGTAAGAAGAGAGAGCAAAAGACAGCGAAAGAGCGTAACCGCTATGATGTTGATGAATACCTCGATGAAAAGGTAAGTCTTTTTAACATCAGGCGCGTTGTTACATACCTTTTAAAAGCGCAGGGAAAACTGAAATTTGCCCTTATCGTAAGCATCCTCGCTTCCGTCGCGTCTCTTACAGGACCCCTCTTTATCCAAAGAGCGCTTGATGAGGCGGTTCCCAACAAAGATGTAAAGCTTCTTTTGATGATGGGCGTGTACCTTACAGCGACAATTATTATCAGCGTGGCGTTAGGCGCAATACGCAACATACTTGTCGCGAAAGCGGGCGCGGGAATCATACACGACATCCGCCAGGATTTGTTTTCGCATCTTCAGAAATTAAGTTTCACTTTTTTTGACGGACGCCCTCACGGAAAAATATTCGTGCGCGTAGTGCCGTATGTAAACAGCGTATCGGACGCGCTTTCAAACGGAATTATCAACTTTGTAATAGAAGTTTTAAATATCTTTTTTATTATTTTCTTTATGTACAAGGTAGACCCTCACCTTGCCACAATTACCGTTTTGGGGCTTCCGCTTTTGGCTCTTTTTATCTGGACGATAAAACCGGCGCAAAGAAGAGCATGGCAGGCTGTAAGCAACAAGGGCGCGAACTTAAACGCCTACGTTCAGGAGTCAATCGACGGGGTAAAAGTTACGCAAGCGTTTGACAGACAGGAAAAAAATCTTGGAATAATGAATGAACTTACAGACGAGCGCAACAAAGAATGGATGAAAGCGATTTATATTTCCAACACTGTCTGGTTTTCCACGGAATCAATCAGCCAACTGGTCTGGTCTTTTGTGTACATCATGGGCGCGTACTGGATGAATCCGATGGCAAGTTTCGGAATGCTCCTTGTTATGGGAAACTACGCGTGGCGTTTCTGGCAGCCGATCATAAACCTTGCGAATATTTACAACACCTTTATTACGGCGATGGCGTATCTTGACAGGATTTTTGATACAATAGCCGAGCCTGTCACGATTCAGGATATTCCCAACGCTGTTGAATTTCCTTTTGTGCGCGGGCATGTCTCGTTCGAAAATGTAAGTTTCAGCTATGACGGCGTTAAGAAAGTTCTAAGAAATGTGAACTTTAACGCGCACCCCGGTCAAAGCATCGCGATTGTAGGTCCTACAGGAGCGGGTAAAACCACAATCGTTAACCTTTTATCGCGTTTTTACAACATCGAAGAGGGAAAAGTTTTAATCGACGGACAGGACATAATGAAGGTTACGCTCTCCTCTCTTCGAAGCCAGATGGGCATTATGCTGCAGGACAATTTTTTATTCACCGGTACAATTGCAGATAACATCCGTTACGGGAAACTTAACGCGACAGACGGAGAAATCCGCGCCGCGGCTGAACTTATAGGCGCAAACCATTTTATCGAAAAAATGCCGCAGGGGTACGACACTCCAATCACGGAGCGCGGAGGAGGCATTTCCGCCGGAGAGAGGCAACTGCTCGCCTTCACGCGCACATTAATTTCAAGCCCGCGCATTTTAATTTTAGACGAAGCGACAAGCAGCATCGACACGGGAACAGAGCAGCTTGTGCAGCAGGGCATTCAGACATTAATGAAAGGAAGAACATCTTTTATAATAGCGCACCGCCTGAGTACGATAAGAAACTGCACCCGCATAATGTTCATAAACAACGGCGAAATAACGGAAAGCGGCACCCACGAAGAGTTAATGGCTCTGCGCGGACGTTACTACGAACTATGCCTCGCGCAATACCAGCAGTAAATTATTAGAGCTCAAACAATCTTTTTAATATCAAAGTAAAGGGATAAGGCGAAAGGTATGTGAGTAAATAAAAGCAGTCCGAAGCCGATTAGAGTGTATTGGGAAAAGAATGCCCAGTAGGCGGCAGATGCCGAAATCGGCAGAATTATCATACAGAGAACTGAAAGAATGCCAAGAAATACATTGCCGCAATTTTTAAGCCAGTTGATTAAAAACGAAATGCCCACGGCAAGGGCAGTCCATAACAGAGGCGTCATTACAAGCAGAATTGGATCCGAAAGCGAACTCCAGCCAAGAGCGCGAAAACCGCCGACTGGAATAAGCCAAAGTAAGGTGAAGCCTGTAAAATCCGCCTCGCCCGCAAAACCGCGGATAATGTTCATGAATATATAAACCAAAATCGGAATTATTACAGGAAGGCTTACGATATCGACAAAACCAAAGAGCCAGCGGCTTAAACCAAAACCTCCCGGACTAACCACGTAGCCCAGGAAGAATTGAAGTATCGCCGTTATGCTTCCCAAAAGCAAAGCCCATACCCCGCCAAAGGAGCCGCCGCCCCGTACAAAAGAGCGGCGCAGCAGGTAAAATAAAGGAACCCATAACAGACAAAAAAGACTCATACTGCTCTATATCATGAAAATTTTGCAATTGGTAAAAACAATTCAGTTTTTAATGAAGCGCCGCCGACCAAAGCGCCGTCGATGTTTTCCATCGCCATCAACTGCGCCGCGTTGTCGGGCTTTACGGAGCCGCCGTACTGAATAATGATCTTGTCCGCCGCGTCCTGACCATACAGGCGCGCAATCACTTTGCGCACAAACGCATGAACCGCTTCGGCATCCTGAGGCGTCGCTGTCTTTCCGGTACCGATCGCCCAAACAGGCTCGTACGCGATTACTACATTGTGCAAATCTCCGGCGTCTACGCCTTCAAGACCTTTAACAGTCTGTCTTTCGCAAACTTCTTCCACTTTACCGGCTTCGCGCTCTTCTAAAAGCTCCCCGATGCAAAGAATTACTTCAAAGCCGTGCTTAAGAGCAAGTTTTACTTTCTTGTTTATAAGCGCGTCATCTTCTTTGTAGATATGCCTTCTCTCCGAATGCCCTAAAATGATCGTCTGCACGTCAAGTTCTTTCAGCTGTAAAACGGAAACTTCGCCGGTGTGAGCGCCCTGCTCTTCAGGCGCACAATTCTGCGCACCAAGACGGATATTGGAGTTTTCGACAACAGCGGAAACAGTTTCGAGTAACGTAAAAGAAGGAGCTACAAGGTATTTGTGTTTTCCGTCCGCGAGTTTATTTACAAGGTCTTGCGCAAGAGTCGCAGCTTCGCTGCGGGTCATGTGCATCTTCCAGTTACCTGCCATATAATAATTTCTAGCCACGGCACACCTCGATTCCGGGGAGCTTTTTGCCTTCCAGCAGTTCAAGCGACGCGCCGCCGCCTGTGCTGACGTGGCTCATTTTAGCCGCCAAACCAAATTTGTTAACAGCCGCAACTGAATCGCCGCCGCCAACTACGGTGATGGCGCCCTTTCCTGTCGCCTCAGCGACCATTTTGGCAACTTGTTCTGTTCCTTTTGCGAAGGCGTCGAATTCAAAAACGCCGACAGGTCCGTTCCATACGATTGTTTTAGCTGTCGCAAGAACTTCTTTGTATTTGGCGAGAGTTTTAGGTCCGACATCCAAACCCATAAGATTATCGGGAAGATCAAGTCCGTCAACGGGAACAGGAACGGCGTTTACGTCAAATGAAGTGCCGCCGACATGATCGAGCGGCAAAAGAATCTGCACATTAGCGGATTTCGCCGCTGTCAGAATTTTATTCGCTGTGTCTATCTGATCATCTTCAACTAACGACTTGCCGATTTTATGACCTTGCGCTTTTAAGAACGTATAAGCCATGCCGCCGCCGATAACCAAAGCCGCCGAATTTTTTAACAAGCTTTCCAAAACCGCTATCTTGGAAGACACTTTCGCGCCGCCGATAATTGCAACTAACGGCTTCTGCGGGGATGTGACAATCGGTTCAAGGTAATCACATTCTTTCTGCATTAAAAAGCCCGCGACAGCAACAGGCACAAACTTCGCGATACTCGCGGTTGACGCGTGATCTCTGTGAGCTGTGCCGAATGCGTCATTTACAAATATTTCGCCGTAGGTCGCAAGTTCTTTTGCGAGCTTGTCCAAATCCGCCGCTTCTTTTGCGGTTTCCTCTTTATGGAAGCGCGTATTTTCAAGCATAATGACGCTTCCGTCCGCCTGACTTTCGATAAAAGCTTTTTTGCCGTAGCAGCTATCCTCACCTGCGAAAATAACAGGTTTACCCAGCTTGTTCTGCAAATAAGCCGCGACAGGCACCATGCGGTGCTTGCCTTTAATATAGGCGGCTTCGTCGAAAGAAGCTCCGCTCTTTTCGGCTTTTTCTTTAGCCTTCTTCGCGTCCTTTGAAGGATCGCCTAAGTGGGACATCAAAGTGAGGGATTTTGCGCCCTGCTCTAAAACATACTGAATGGTAGGCAGAGCCGCCGTTATGCGTGTATCGTCCTGCACCACGCCGTCTTTCATCGGCACGTTAAAATCAACGCGCATAATAACGCGTTTACCCTTAAGGTCTACGGTTTTAACAGTCTTAATCATGGATTTATCTCCTAAAGATTGGTTCCAGAAGAACTCACACAAAGGCGCCAAGGCACAAAGTTTTAGCCTGTTATCTTCACCTAACTCCCAAGAAATCTTACTTAGCTCTCCAAGATTTCCGGGATCAAAGGAAAAGAAGCCGAACAACAACTTGCCTTTGTGCCTCCGTGTGAACCTCTTTGGGTTTTATTTTCTGCTGTCGATGTATTTGAGCAGGTCGACTACCTTGTTTGAATAACCCCATTCGTTGTCATACCATGAAACTACTTTGAAGAAGCGTTTTTCGCCGGGGAGGTTGTTCTGTAAGGTCGCGAGGCTGTCGTAAATCGATGTGTGCGTATCGTGAACGATGTCTGTTGATACGATTTCATCCTGCTGGAATTCCAGTACGCCCTTAAGATAGGTGTCGGCTGCTTTTTTGAACGCGCCGTTGATTTCTTCGATTGACGTGTCTTTGGTTGTGCGGAAAACAAGGTCAACAACCGAGCCTGTCGGTGTGGGTACGCGGAAGCTCATGCCGGTGAGTTTTCCCTTTGTTTCGGGGAGAACTTCGCCTACTGCCTTCGCGGCGCCTGTTGTCGAAGGAATAATATTGACAGCGGCAGCGCGTCCGCCTCTCCAGTCCTTCTTGGAAGGACCGTCAACGGTCTTTTGAGTCGCTGTGTATGAGTGAATTGTGGTCATAAGACCGGTTTCGATGCCGAAACCTTCTTTTAAGAGCACATGTACGATAGGAGCGAGACAGTTTGTGGTGCAGCTCGCGTTGGAAATAACATGATCCTTCGCCGGATCGTATTTTTCGTGGTTTACGCCCATTACAAATGTGTTAATGTGCTTATCCTTGCCTTTCGCGGGAGCGGAAATGATAACTTTCTTTGCTCCGGCTTCCAGGTGGTCGAACGCTTTGTCGTCACAGAAAAGACCTGTGCATTCGAGGACGTATTCTACACCGTATTTGCTCCAGGGAAGATTTTTTACTTCTCTTTCTGCCATAACGCAGTGAATTTCATTGCCATTTACAACGAGAATATCATTGTGTTCGGATCCTGCCGATTTTTTTGTCTGGATATCAGCCTTCATCTTACCCTGAGTTGAGTCGTATTTAAGCTGATAAGCGAAATAATCAGCGTCAGTAACGATATCTGTGACCGCTACAACGTCTATTTTGTCCTTACCAAGCAGATTTTGCCCCACTAAAGACTGGAAAACGAGGCGTCCAATGCGCCCAAAACCATTAATTGCTACTTTCATCTTGACCTCCATTCAATTATTGTCAATTTGACTCATTTTATCATAAAAAACCCGAATTCGTCAAGCAAAATTTATATGGTGTCAGTCACCTACGCTATATATGGTGCCCTTTATACATGAACCTGCGCTATCTGTAGCGTAAGTAACGGCATTTTAGACAATCTTCCATAGACGTTGCTTAATATCTTTCTCTGCAAATATTTGTAATATCCCCATGACCCGGATAGACTACGGTGTCCCCGTCCATTTTGCACAAGCGCTTAAGGCTTTCGAAAATCTGTTTTTCATTGCCGCCGGGGAGATCGGTTCTGCCGCAGCCGCCGGCGAAAAGGGTGTCACCTGAAAAAAGAACTTTATTTTTTTTATCCCAGAAAGCGCAGCTTCCGGGCGAATGACCGGGAACGTGTAAGACTGTAAACGGACCTATCACGCTTCCTTCGCTTAAAAGAATGTCGGCAGGGGGCGTTTCATTCCAGAACGCGTCTAAAAACGAAGAGCCTCCCATTGCCGCTTTAATGCTTTTATCATGAACATCGCGCGAGCCGGGACCGAGGTACTGAGAATCCAAGCTGTGAATGGCGAGTTTAACGCTGCCTTCATACGCGTCAAGTAATTGCTTCACCGCGCAGATATGGTCAAAATGCCCGTGAGTGAGTAATATGTATTCAGGCGAAAGAGATGTTTTTTTTATAGCGGCAATAATTCTTTCCGCTTCGTCTCCGGGATCGATAACGGCAGCTTTGCCGCTGTATTCGTATATCCAGCAGTTTGTCGCTACAGGTCCTACTACAAGATTATTTATATTTCCTTTATTCATGGAGGGATGATAACACGAGGCTTTCAATTTTTCTAGTCATTTTCCTGATTGTAATTCTCTGCTTTGCGGTATTTCCGATAACAGGAGGTTTTATCAGCCGTTACAAATGGAGAAGATTCAGAAATACGTTTAACAGTCTGCGTCTTCGTCCGGTTTTAGATTACAGCTTTTACAGAAAACTCGATGAAAAAGGAGGCATATTCCAATTTACAGGCGGCATAGAATCAATCACAGACGGACACACCCTTTGGGTCAGGGGAAACAATCTGACTCTGCCTGTCTCTTTGGAAAAAACAGCCTGTTTCCTTTTGCCCGCAAACGAAGGCACAGGTCTTCCTCAGGCGCCGCAGCCGATTAAATGGAACCGTATTTCCACATTTACAGAAGGAGCGAAAGTTTTTATCGGCGGCAGAATAAAATCAAAAAACAACAGATTGAGTTTTGAAACGGAAAAAGAACAGCCCCTTATGGTAATTTTTTACAGCTGTCAGGACGAGGAACTGCCGTCTTCCATTATCCGCGCGGCAAGAACGCGCAATGAATACTGGAACGGCATCACGCCCATCTCGGTAGTAATCGGAGTAATGGCTCTGATTTATATAGCGTCTACATACCTCGACAGACCTGCTTTCCGCCTTACGGTAATAAGCGCGTTAGCCGCGGTTTTTATTCCGGTTCTGCCGATTTTTCCGCCGGGTTTTTTATTTACTCTGCTTTACAGAAGGCTTTCGTGGAACGCGAGAAAATTAAGGTCCGATTTTGATCTTGCCCGTCTTGGTTTTTTGCCGGAATCATCGGTGCGCAGCGTAAAAAATTTCGCGTTAAAAGCGTACGCGACGGAAGCGCTTGCGTGGATTGTAATGTTTCTTGGCATCAGCGTGAATCTGGTCTTTATTTTTCTGATTCTTTATTTGTTCAAAATTATTTCATTCTGATTCATTTTCGCCCGTTTTTGGTTTAGCGAAATTGACCGCTAGAGTTCTGCCGCGGAATTTCATCCCGTTAAGAGCGTTAATAATCTCATCGGCTTTTACGTCCCTTACCTGCACGAATGAATAATTATCCAGAATGCGAATCAAGCCGATGTCTTCCCTTGCGCTGGAAGTTTTTGACATGATAAGCGTAATAACCTCTCTTGGAAACAGACGGCGGTTTTTGCCGATGCTTATAAAAAGCCGTTTCGATTCTTCTTCAGAAAGACTAATCTCCTGCTGAAATCCTGATTTTTTTCTTTCGCCGCTGTCAGAAACATTTTTGTTTCCGGCGGACGCTCTGACAGGATGCATATCCGGCATTTCTCTTTTATCATAGTACATCAAAAGCCACGCAGCCGCCCACGAACGCCTGAAAAGCGAAACTTCCTTCTTGTAAATTTTACGATACTCATGCAGTTCACTAATATCGCTATCGGCATGTATTTTCTCAAGAATTGTCTCAAGGTTTTTTTTTGCTCTATCTCTATCCAACTTTTTAATTCCTTTTAAGAATATTAATTATTTCTCCCAGTATCCGCCGCCGTCTATCGTCTGAATTGTACCGTCGCCGTTGTATTTTAACTCGGTAACTTTCAGGCTGCGAAGCCATGTCTTGCCTCCCGAGGGAACGCAGTCATGATGAAAAAGATACCACTTGCCTTTAAACTCCGTTATGCAATGATGTGTTGTCCATCCGCAGACAGGAGTTAATACAACCCCCTGATACGTAAAAGGACCATATGGGTTATCGCCTGTCGCATAGCAAATAAAATGAGTGTCGCCTGTTGAATACGAGAAATAATATTTACCGTTGTATTTGTGAATCCACGGAGCTTCAAAAAATCGGCGGTTGTTGTCTCCCGCTGTAATGGGTTTGCCGTCTTTATCCAAAATAACTACAGGCTTTGAATCTTCTGCAAACTGAAGCATATCGGAACTTAATTTCGCAACGCGCGGGCAGATGGCAGGCTCGTTGTCTTTAGGATAGGTTCCGCCGTTTTCAAGAGCTTTGTTGTCTTTGTAACGCTGAAGCTGTCCGCCCCAAATTCCGCCGAAATAGAAATAATATTCGCCGTTCTCTTCCAAAATGGAATAATCGATGCTGTAACTTCCGCGCATGGGATCAGGCTGCGGAATAAACGGTCCTTCCGGGCGATCGGCGATTGCGACTCCGGTGCGGAAAATATCATTTTTGTCTTTTAACGGGAAATACATGTAATATTTGCCGTTTTTACGGGTAACTTCGCAGTCCCACAGTTGGCGCCCTGCCCAGGGAATATCTTTTACATCGAGAATCTTACCGTGATCGGTGACTTCGCCGTTTTCAACATCGTCCATTGAAAAGACATGGTAGTCTTTCATATTAAAATGATCGCCTGAATCGTTTTGCGGAACGCCGCTTTCCCAGTCGTGGGAAGGGTAAATGTAAATTTTACCGTTAAAAACATGAGCCGAAGGGTCAGCCATATAGTAGTCTGGTGTCAAATATCTCATGCGCTTAAGATAACAGGAAAGCCGGGGTTTTGCAAGGGCATTTCGCCGGGAAGGTGATTTTATCTTTACACTGTTTCCCTTTGCATTTTTTTATAAACGGTGGTATTATGTACACATGGATAATGAAATTATTTCTTGGGATATAAAATACGCGACCGGGATTGGGTTAATAGACGCTCAGCATAAACAGCTTGTAATATTGGCAAACGAATTGCATGCCGCGTGTCTTACAAAGGGGGATAATCTCCATGACCATTTCAGAGACGCGATGAAGCGTATGGTGGATTATGTTCACTTTCATTTTGACGCCGAGGTAAAACTGCTTGCCGCGATTAACTACCCCGATTCCGCCAACCATAAGAAAATGCATGATACTTTAATAAAAAATATTATTGACGCTTCAAAAGATTACGGCGACGGTAAAAAATTCGTACCGAACAATTTTGTCCGCACCCTTGTTGACTGGGTCTTCAGCCACATCGCTTTTTACGACAAACAGTACAGCCTCTTCGCGGTGGAAAAGCTCAGAACAGGTTCGCTCACGCATGAAAAACTCAAAGAGATAGAAAAAGCCATCGCTTAACTTAACGCAGTTTGTAATTTAATATTTCTCCATCTGTTGAAAAATATTTCCTAAAAATGTAATATCTGTGAATGAACTCTATTGAACTTGCGAAGGCTTATGACCCTGCTTCCTTTGAGGACCGCATCTACGCAATGTGGAAGGAAAACGGCTGTTTTGCGCCTGTCTCAGACGGCAAAACCTCGGAAAATTCAGCAAAACAGCCATTTGTCGTTGTTATTCCTCCCCCGAATGTAACAGGCGTCCTTCACCTGGGGCACGGACTTAACAACAGCCTTCAGGATATAATAATCCGCTTCCACAGAATGACAGGAGACCCAACCCTTTGGGTGCCCGGAACAGATCATGCCGGCATCGCAACGCAGAATGTAGTGGAGCGCAAATTAAAAGAACAGGGAAAAAGCAGGCGCGATTTAGGGCGCGAAAAGTTCCTTGAATATACATGGCAGGTAAAAAAAGAACATCACGCGATCATCACAAAGCAGCTCGAAAAAATAGGCGCCAGCGTTGACTGGAACAGGGAACGCTTTACCATGGACGAGGGGCTATCACGCGCGGTGCGTGAGGTTTTTGTTACTCTTTACGAGCGCGATTTATTATACAAGGGAAACTACCTTGTAAACTGGTGTACATCCTGCGGCACTGCTCTTGCGGACGACGAAGTCGAGCATGAAGACACAGCCGGAAAAATGTATCATTTAAAGTATTTCTTTACTGACGATAAAGATAAATACATTGAAATTGCAACAACACGCCCTGAAACTCTGTTAGGCGACACTGCTGTAGCCGTTCACCCGGAAGACGAGCGCTACTCTGCTTTTAAAGGTAAAACGCTTCGCCTTCCTTTAACAGACAGGGACATACCTTTAATTTTTGACTCTTATGTAGAGCGCGATTTTGGAACAGGCGCGTTAAAAGTAACGCCTGCCCACGACCCTAACGACTGGGAACTTGGCAAAAAGCACAACTTGGAAGTAATCAATATTCTCAGTCCCGACGGAACATTGAACGAAAACGTGCCCGAAAAATACTGCGGGTTAAATGTAAAAAAAGCAAGGCAGGTTGTAATTGAGGATTTAAATTCAGGCGGCTGGTTTGTAAAAGACGAGCCTATAAAACATTCTGTAGGACACTGTTACCGCTGCCGTACGGTAATAGAACCCTTTCTCTCCGAGCAATGGTTTGTGCGCATGAAGCCGTTAGCCGACAAGGCGTTAGACTGCTGGAAAAAAGGAGAAATTGTTTTTTATCCCAGAAAATGGGAGAACACCTACAAACACTGGATGGAAAATATCCGAGACTGGTGCGTCAGCCGCCAATTATGGTGGGGGCACCGCATTCCGGCGTGGACATGCGAAGACTGCGGCAAACTCACAGTTTCGCGTAACGACATAACGGAATGCCCGGAATGTAAAAGTAAAAACATTGCGCAAGACCCTGACGTTCTTGACACATGGTTTTCGAGCTGGCTTTGGCCTTTCAGCACGCTTGGATGGGAAAAACCGGGTTCAAGTACGCCCGATCTTGAAAAATACTACCCCACCACGGCGCTTATCACAGCGTACGATATTATTTTCTTCTGGGTAGCTAGAATGATCATGGCAGGTCTTGAGTTCACAGGCAAAGCGCCGTTCAGAGACATTTACATTCACGGGCTTGTGCGCGACAAACAGGGACGCAAAATGAGTAAGTCGCTTGGCAACGGACTTGACCCTCTTGAATTGGTAAACGAGTTCGGCTCTGACGCGATGAAATTCACCCTTGCCTTTTTGTGCGCGCAGGGACAGGATGTTCTTGCCGACAAAGATTCATTCAAACTTGGTTCCAAATTCGCGAACAAGGTGTGGAACGCAAGCCGCTATATTTTAATGAACATGGAAGGAAGAAAATTAATTGACAATCCGCGCCTTAATTCCGCGGACAAGTGGATTTATACGCGGCTTAACAGCGCATCCAAAGCCATGAGGGATGCTTTTCTTTCTTACCGCTACAATGACGCAGCCCAGACAGCATACGAGTTTTTCTGGAACGATTTCTGCGACTGGTATGTGGAAGCGACAAAACTTTCAATGAAAGGCGGAAACGACGAAGAAAAAGACCGCGCGACTACTGTGCTTTTGGATATTCTTTGCGAATCGCTGAAACTTCTTCACCCCTTACTGCCGTTTGTTACGGAAGAGATTTACCAGACAATTAAAGGCACAGGGTTATTGATCTCTGAACGGTATCCTGATTATAATGAAGCGCGTAATTCGCCTGAAGAAGAAAAGAAATTTGCTTCTCTTCAGTCTTTGGTGGGAATGATACGCACGTTGCGAAGCGAATGCGCCATAACGCAGGAGAAAAAACTCCGCGTTCTCGCTCACCCCGGCAAGGAACTGGAAAAACCGTTCAGGGAAAATGAAGGGCTTATCAAACTCCTTGCGGGAATCGGCGAATTGTCTATTGAAGAGACGCAGCAGCGTCCAGGCGGTTCCATCGGTATGGCGGGCGCGGGGTTTGAAGTCTTTGTGTTTGTCGCCGAAGCTGTCGACACTCAGGCGTTAAAGAAGAAATTCCAAAACGACCTTGAGCGCGACCGCAGGTACATTGACGGGCTTAAGGCGAAACTCGCGAACGAACAGTTTGTCAGAAACGCTCCGGCGGAACTTGTTGCCGAGCAAAAAACAAAACTGGAAGAAACTCTTTTGCGCACGGAAAAGTTTGAAAACTATTTAAGGGATCTATAATGGATACAGAACAGACCGATAAACTCAGCGGCACCCGCCTTGCTCCGTATATACAGGTTGCGACATACCTGATCGGCAAATCGCGCGAAGGCGGCGGAAACATGTTCCGCCATCAGCTTGATACCATGTCTATCCTTATTGATTACAAATACATAGACCCAATATTGCTCAAAGCGTCCCTTGTTCATGACGTGCTGGAAGACATTCCCGATTTTAACCATAATATTTTATTATCAATTGATTTTGACAGCCATGCCGTTTACGAACTTGTTCAGGAAGTTACCCGCCGCCACGGCGAGACAAAGCCCGCTTTTCTTACGCGCATTATCGAAAGCGGCTCCAAAAAAGCGAAGATATTAAAAGTCGCGGACAGAATTTCCAACATGATCTCTCTTGGCTTTGTAAACAACCTTGAATTTGTGGAGAGATACATTAACGAAACGGAAAAATATCTGCTTCCGCTCGCCGCCGATGTAGATCAGAATATGCTGATAGAATTAAGAGACCTTTGCGCTTCCAGGCGTAAATTCCTGCTGGATTATCGAAATCTTGAACGTTTTATAATAAATTATACGACAGAAGTTTAGGCTTTAGATCATGCTGGAATCAGAACTCTTGTTAAGCAAAATAAAAACGCCGTCCGACATAAAAAAATTAAATTTAAAAGAATTAAACAGGCTAGCGCAGGAGATACGGGAGCGGATCGTCTCTACAGTTTCAACTAACGGCGGGCATTTGTCTTCCAATCTTGGAGCCGTAGAACTAAGCGTCGCCCTTCACAGGGTTTTTAATTCTCCTGATGATAAAATAGTCTGGGATGTAGGGCATCAATGTTACGCGCACAAAATGCTGACAGGGCGCTTCGGCTCCTTTTCTTCGCTTCGCAGGCAGAACGGGCTTTCCGGTTTTCCCAAACACAGCGAAAGCGCTCACGACGCTTTTAACACAGGACACGCGTCCACTTCAATATCCGCAGCGCTCGGTCTTTTAGCCGCTGACAGATTATCAGGAAAAAAAAATCACGCTATCGCAGTAATTGGCGACGGCGCTTTAACAGGCGGAATGGCATACGAAGCGCTTTCTCACGCGGGGCATCTTGGACTTCCGTTAATAGTTATTTTAAACGACAATAAAATGTCTATATCAAACAATGTAGGCGGGCTTTCAAAATATTTAAGCCGCCTTTCCATGAAAGCAAAGTATCAGACTTTCCGCCGCCGTTTCGACGCTATGGCAAAAAAAATCCCATTCATAGGCGAAGCGTTTTTTAATCTTGTGGTCAGATTAAAGCGGGCGGTAAAAGCCGTATTTTACATCGATAACTTTTTCGTCGACCTTGGTTTTGAATATGTCGGTCCCATACCGGGTCATAACATTCAGGCGATGATCAATGTATTTGAAGACGCAAGAAAACTAAACAGCCCTGTAGTAATTCATGTAAATACGCGCAAAGGCAAAGGCTACAGTTACGCCGAAGACGACCCCGACAGTTATCACGGCGTAGGTTCCTTCCCTGTGGACGGCGGCTTAAACTCAGGCGAACAGACAAAAGCGCGCGCAGGCGGGCTTAAGAGTTTTACGGAATGTTTTTCCGCCTCTCTTTTAAAGGCGGCGGAAGAAGACAGCCGCATCGCCGTAATAACAGCCGCCATGAAAACGGGCACAGGACTTTGCGCCTTTTCCAAATTATACCCCAAGCGTTTTTTCGATGTCGGCATTGCCGAGGAACACGCCGTAACCTTCGCCGCCGGTCTTGCCGCTAACGGAATGCTCCCTGTTGTCGCGATGTACTCAACATTCATACAGCGTTCGGTGGATCAGGTGATACACGACATCGCCCTTCAAAAATTGCCTGTAATTTTCGCGCTGGACAGATCCGGTTTTGTAGGAGCCGACGGAGAAACTCATCAGGGGTTATACGACATCGCGCTTTTCCGTAGCGTTCCATGCATGACAATTCTGGCTCCGGCAGGCGAAACGGAAATGAGACTGATGCTTGAATGGGCGGTTGGGTTAGGAGAAGAGGTTAACACGCAGGACACAAAGAGGCACGGAGGCGATAAGGGACGTGTTTCATGCCCTGTTATAATTCGTTATCCGAAAGCGTTTTGCCCGCAGGAAGTTCCGGCTTTTTCTAAGCCGCTGGAAACAGGGCGCGGGGTTTTGGTTTATGAGAACGGGAACGCGGATGTTTGTCTGGCGTTTACGGGGAGCCTTTTTAAAGAGGCGTCAGAGGCTGCGCAGCTATTAAAGCAGCAAAATATTGAAGCTGACTTATACAACCTGCGTTTTTTAAAACCAATTGACGAAGACTATCTTGTTAACATAATGAACAATTATAAATTAACAGTTTTTATAGAAGAAGGCATGCGGGAAGGCGGCTTCGGCGAGTACGCCGCTTCCCTTGCTTTAAAACACAGCGTAAAATCAAAAATATTAATCCTCGCCGCCGAATCCCGCTTCCTGGAAGAAGACAAGGCATTGGGAACCAGAGAAGAACTCATTAAAGAAAATAACATGGACAGCGAGAGCATAACAAACATAATTAAAAAAACTTATACAAACGTATAGGCGTATAGCGCAATGTTGTTTAAATATTATTAATACAATTAAATTTTCATTTCCCCCGCGCTTGAGCAATGAACACGTCTCATGTTATAATAAGCAAATGGCTTGGTTCCAATGGCTCAGTTCAATATACGACTTTATCCGCCCTATACTGGATGTCGCCCTTCTGGCTTTTATCCTTTATAAGGGCTACGAACTGCTGGAAAAAACTCAGGCGCTTCCGCTTGTAAAAGGAGCGGGATTTCTTGCTCTCGTTTACGGTATTGCTTTCCTTTTTAACCTTTCAACCCTTAGATGGGTTCTTACAACAATCGCGCCGGGGCTTTTTATCGCCATTGCCATTGTTTTCCAGCCGGAACTCAGAAAAATATTTATGCGGCTCGGGCAGACTGAGTTTTTCAGACCGAACGCCACTGTTCAAATCGGAAAACTGGACGCGGTAGTTACCGCGGCTGAACTTTTGTCGCAAAAGCAGCGCGGTATGCTGGTTGTTTTCCCCCGCAAAATCAATTTGAAGCATATAACAGACACAGGCACGAGAATCGGCGCGGAAATATCGTCTGGTTTGATCGTGGCTATTTATGAATTTGACGGTCCTCTTCACGACGGCGCGATGATTATCCAGAACGGAAAAATTACTGCGGCAGGGTGTTTTCTGCCTCTCTCCGAAAGACAGGATATCCGCAAGAATTTCGGAACCCGTCACAGGGCGAGCCTTGGCATGGCTGAGCAGTCCGACGCTGTTATTCTTGTCGTCTCGGAAGAATCAGGCGCAATCTCGCTCGCCTATGATTCCAAACTTTATTACGATATGACCGTAGCGGAAGTTACGCGCAAATTAAAAGAGCTTTTAGACAAGGGAAGCAGAAAAGAATCTGTGCTGTTATCGGATCAGAAAGTATCGTCAGATAAGGAAGAAAGGGAGGTTCTTGTTGACTAAGGCAAAACTCGTCTCGGTAATCGTTGAAAAATGGCCTGTTAAAGTTCTCTCCCTCGCGGCGGCGATATTGATTGCCGTTTTTCACAGAATGAATACTTTAGAAACAAGATTTTTCACGGCTCCCCTGCTTATAGAATCCAGCGAACATTTTATACCGGCAAGTTCTTTCGCAAGAGCCGTAAGGGTATCCATACGCGGAGAAGGCGCGCAGATACATCAAATAATGGAAGAAGATATCGAAGCCTATATCGATCTCGGAAGATATTCACACGAAGGAAGCTACAGGGTGCCTGTTCAAATCCGAAAAAAAGGAAGCGCGCTCGGCGTTGAGCCTCTGGAAATAACAGTGCTTCCAATCGACATACCGATGCTGCTTGAACAGAGAGTGACACGTAACGTGTCAGTTTTCCCTGTTTTGCAGGGGACAGTGGCTGAAGGATATGAACTGACTTCTCAGGAACTAATCCCGGGAAGCGTGGTCACGGAAGGTCCGCGCGGCATTCTGGATAATCATCTTGAGTTTAATACGGAAATAATTAATCTGGACAGACGTTACGAAAACTTTTCCATTCTGGTAACCATTATAAATGAAAATCCTTTAGTTTCGATACATGGAAGCAATATTCTTGAGTTCCGCGGCTCAATCCGCCGCATTGTCCGCGAAGGACGGGGGACAGTTCAGCGGTCTTCAATAACGGCAAATCCGCCCGGCGTTCAGGAGACAATAAACGGAGACAGCGAAGAATGATCATTGGAATCGGAATAGACATTGTTCAGATTAACCGCATGGAACGCTGGCTGAATAACTCAAAGCTGCTGGAAAGGTATTTCCATCCTGAAGAACTTTCTCTCGCTTCATCGCGGAAAAACAACGCAGCCCTTACGCTCGCGGCAAGATTCGCCGCAAAGGAAGCGTTCGGAAAGGCGCTTGGAACAGGGCTTGCCGATATCTCCCTGAAAGACATTAAAATTTCCAACAGTGAAAACGGAAAACCGGATATAATACTATGCGATTCGGCGCAGACGGCGTTTGAAAAATCCAGCGCGAATAAAATGCACGTTTCTCTTTCGCATGAAAGAGAAAACGCGATAGCCATGATAGTGCTTGAAAGGGTTTAATCATTATGGGAAAAAAGAACACAGACGATGAAAAAGAATTAAAAATCACTTTTCAGTCAAAGAAGGAATTTCAATGCCCTTCGTGCGGCGCCGTTTTCAGAAAAGAAGAGCTCCTTTCAGGCGGCGGCAGACTTATAGCTGGAAAACTCACGGAGGAACTGCACCGCCTTTACGAGCCGTCGGCGAAATACGGGCAGATTTTTCCGCTTGTGTATTATACCATTGTCTGCCCGGATTGCTGGTTTGCTTCTACGGAATCTGACTTCCCGATCCTGCCGAAAGAAAATCTTCAGGTTGTAAGAAAAGATACGGAAAAACGAAAGAAAGAAACTCTTCTTATATTTCCCGACGTAGACTTCAGCGACAGCCGCACTTTAATGGACGGCGCGGCTTCCTTTTATTTAACGCTGAGCTGTTATGACTATTATAATAAAAACGCGTCTCCCACGATTAAACAGGGGCTTGCGGCAATCCGCTGCGCATGGCTCATTGACGAACTTCACGCGAAATTCCCCGATCAGCATTACGACTGGCTTGGAACTCTCTTCCGAAAAAAAGCGCAGTACCTTTACAACGAAGCTCTGTCCCGTGAGCAAAGCGGCAGAGAAACATTGTCAGGTTTAAAAGTCTTCGGTCCTGATACGGATAAAAATTATTCGTACGAGGGAATGCTGTATATGTGCGCCTATCTTCGCTATAAATACGGACCCTCGGACGATGAGACTCAAAGAACAACATCGCTTGAAGACGCGCGCAGAACAATAGCCAAATTATTCGGCATGGGAAAATCATCCAAAGACAAACCCGGCGCCTTTCTGGAAATCGCGAGAAAACTTTACGACACCATTAATGCGGAACTTACGGAAGAACAGCCGTAAGCTTTAAGTCATGGATAGAAATATAAAACTTGTTATCGCCTACGACGGCACGGATTTTCACGGCTGGCAAAGGCAGGACAATGAGCGCACCGTACAGGGTGAAATTGAAAACGCTCTGGAAAAAATGCACGGCACTCCCGTAAGTCTTGCGGGCTCAGGAAGGACAGATTCAGGCGTTCACGCGGCGGGGCAGGCGGCGAATTTTTACACAAATATTGACAGTATACCGGCGGAACGTTTTACACAGGCGCTAAATTCGCTTCTCCCGCATGATGTGCGCATCCTTAACGCGCAGGAAGAAGGCGCCGATTTTCACGCCCGTTTCAGCGCAAAATCGCGGCTGTACCGCTATCAATTTATAAGCAGCCCTAAAAGACCGCTTTTACCGCACGAAAACCGGTACAACCTGCGCCTGCTTCGCCGTGTGCGGCTTGAACTCTTAAACGCATACGGAAGGCTCCTCCTTGGAGAAACAGACTGCTCCATTTTCGCGGGCGCGGGAGACACAAGCAAATCAAAAAACAGGTACGTTTACAGCGCGTACTTTTATATGGAAAGAAAAAGCCTTATTTTTGAAATCCGTGCCAACGCCTTCCTTAAAAACATGGTACGCTCCGTAGCCGGCACCTTCCTGCACTACGAGGAGCAATCAGCGCCGCCCGAAAAACTGCGTGAAATCATTGCCTCAAAAGACCGCTCCCAAGCCGGTCCCACTCTGCCCCCTCAAGGACTGTTCCTCTGGAACGTGGAATACTAGCTTGTCTCTCCTCTGTGCGCTCAGTGTAACTGCGTGCCCTTTGCGTTAAAAAATTGCCTTTCCAATCTATTGACATAATTTAAAAAAAACCCCATTGTAGCCTATAAACAAATTTGCGCGGCATGGGAGGCTGGAAGGAACGAGTTGATAGGAAGTAATGTTGTCATCGGGGGAATTTGCAAATCTTTCGGTGATTTCGAAGTTTTGAAAAACGTGAGCTTTGAGATAAAAAAGGGAGAGTTTTTTTCCCTATTGGGACCGTCCGGATGCGGGAAGACAACTTTACTGCGCATAATTGCCGGGTTTGAAGCTCCTGATAAGGGGATACTCACCCTTGACGGCGACAATGTGCTTCCCCTGCCTCCGAACAAACGTCCGACCAATACGGTATTCCAGAATTACGCGCTTTTTCCCCATCTAACAGTATTCGAAAATGTCGCTTTTTCCCCAAGATTAAAAGGCGAGACAAGCGCGCAGATTAAAAGCAAAGTGGAACAATACCTTGAGCTTGTAAGTCTCGAAGGTCATGCCGATAAAAAACCGAATCAGCTTTCGGGTGGGATGAAACAGCGCGTAGCGATTGCCCGCGCCCTTATCAACGAACCCCGCGTTCTGTTACTCGACGAGCCTCTTTCCGCGTTAGACGCAAAACTGCGCCAGCACATGTTAATAGAACTCGACCGCATTCACGATGAAATCGGCATCACTTTTATTTACGTTACCCATGATCAGCAGGAAGCGCTTTCCGTTTCCGACCGTCTTGCGGTAATGAATCAGGGCGACATTCTGCAGATCGGCACTCCGCATGAAATTTACGAAAGTCCGTCTACGGATTTTGTAGCGAAATTCATAGGAGAGACAAATCTTTTCGACGGCACAATAACGCACGTGGAAAAAGTAAAACTCCACGATTTTGAAGGCGTATCCGAGTACATGGCGGAAGTAGAAATCCCCGAGCTTGGAAAAATTAAAGTAACCGACGTTGATGAAATCCACGCGGGGCAAAAGGTGAGCTTTACGATAAGACCTGAAAAAATCGTAATCACAAAGGAAAAGCCCGCAACAAATCGGGACGATATAAATCTTTTTCAGGGAACTGTAGACGAGCCGATATATTCCGGTTTTCAGACAAAATTCTATGTAAAGGTTGATAATACCCTCATCCGCGTGATCAAGCAGCACGCGAATTATTCAGACGAAGGTCCTGATATCCGCTGGAAGGATTCAGTATACCTTTCATGGAGCGCCCTGGACGGCTATATTGTTGAGGTAAAAGGGTGAGTAACCGGACAGGAGGGGCGGAAGCAAAAGTGTCGCTCTTGAACGCCAGCAAGACCAGAAATCTGGGAACGCTCTATTCAAGCCCTATGGCGGCATGGTTCACTCTCTTTTTCCTCGCGCCGATTGTAATTATCATTATTTACAGTTTTATGAAAAAGGGATTGTACGGCGGCGTCGACAACGAGTTCTCGCTCGACGCGTACCGCTATCTTTCAGACCCTGTTTTCTTGCACATCACGCTGCGCACGGTAACCACTTCGCTGATTGCGACTATTATTACAATCCTAATCGCTCTCCCCTGCGGATACTGCATGGCAAAGAGCAAAAGACAGACTCTTTTACTGCTTTTAATTATTATTCCGTTCTGGACAAATTTTTTAATCAGGGTTTTCGCGTGGATGACAATTCTGGGCAACAACGGATTTTTAAACGACATGCTTTTAAGGATGGGAATAATCAGAGATTTTATTCCGTTCCTGTATAATCAGAAAGCCGTTATATTGGTTTTGGTTTACATGTATCTGCCCTACGCCATTTTGCCGCTTTATTCCACAATCGATAAATTTGATTTCTCTCTTTTGGAAGCGGCGCGCGACCTTGGGGCAAACAAGCTTACATCAATGGTAAAAATACTGCTCCCAAATATCCGCGGCGGCATTTTTACCGCTGTATTATTTACGTTTATACCCATCTTCGGCGCGTACGCGGTTCCGCTTCTTGTCGGCGGCAAAGATTCGTATATGCTTGGAAACATTATCGCCGACCAGCTCCTGAAATCGCGTAACTGGCCGCGCGCCGCCGCGATTTCCATGGTGCTTACCGTTGTTACCACCATCGGCGTCCTTTGGATGATGTATGTCCAGAAAAAAGACGCTTCCAAACGCAGAGAAGTAAAAGCGCAGAAGAACGCGATGGAGGCAGCATAATGGCAAGTTTGGCGGCAAAAATTATCACCTCTTTAAAGCCGTTAAAAAATCAGGGGGAAGCCGCGAGGCACGCAAAACGCGCGTTTAAACAGCGTTTTTCAATGTCGCAGACAGTGATGGCTGTTACCCTTGTCTTTCTTTTTCTGCCTCTTCTGGTTTTGGTTGTCTATTCTTTCAACGGCTCAACAAGCATGACATGGACGGGATTTTCATTCCGCTGGTACGAAAGGCTTTTCAGTTCGCGCGAGCTTTGGCGCGCCCTTAGAAACAGCCTGATAATCGCTGTGTCTTCCGCGGCGACAGCGACTGTGCTTGGAACAATCGGCGCGATAGGGGTTAGCTGGTACAAGTTCAGAATACGCGGCTATGTGCAGACTGTCTCGTTCCTTCCGATGATTCTGCCTGAAATTATAATCGGAGTTTCTCTTTCCATATTCTTCGCCGGTATCGGAATCCCGCTAGGTCTTTTTACAATTTATGTCGCGCATACCACGTTTAACCTGCCGTTTGTATTTTTAATGGTAATGGCGCGCCTTGACGAATTTGATTTTTCAATTATAGAAGCGGCGGCGGATCTAGGCGCGAGCGAAAGGGAAACCCTTTTTAAAGTTACGCTTCCTATTTGCATGCCAGGCATTATTTCCGGGCTTTTAACGGCGATTACATTATCGCTCGAAGACTTTGTAATTACATTCTTTGTGGCGGGTCCCGGCTCTTCAACACTGCCGATTTTTATTTATTCGGCAATCACAAGGAAAGGCGGCATCACGCCGTTAATAAGCGCCCTTTCCGTAGTTATGATATTTGGAACTGTCCTTTTATGCGTTATGCTGAGGAAGTTTCTTAAATATATCGCGGCAAAGTAAAAAATATTTCTTTAGAAATGTTTTTTATAAATAAATTCAATGGAGGAAATTATGGAAAACTTGAGGGAGGAAAAGATGGAACTACCCAATTCGGGCGCGATCTCGGGATTGACTCAAAGAGATCCGCGTTCAAAAAACGGAAAGCAGTCCGCAGGAAAATTTTTAAAAGGAAATTATTTCTTAAGAAATTATTTCTTAGGTATGCTTGCAGCGAGTCTTGTCCTGTTTATGACGGGAGGATGCGATAAAAAAGAGCGTCTTTACATCTACAACTGGACTTATTACACGCCGGAAACTGTCATCGAAAAATTCGAGAAGGAGTACAATGTCAGGGTGATTTACGACGAGTTCGCATCCAACGAAGACATGTACGCGAAACTCAAATCGGGAGGCAGCGGATACGATATCGTATTCCCGTCGGCGGACTATGTGGAAATAATGATAAATCAAAATATGCTGGAAAGAATTGACAAATCGCTGGTTCCCAACATTGTAAATGTGGATCCTGTTGTGCTGAATTTCGCGAAATACGATTCCAACATGAATTATTCAGTTCCCTATTATTTCGGGGCTGCGGGCGTAATCGTAAACACGTTAAAAGTGCAAGAATTTGAAAAAAGCTGGTCTATCTTCGCGAGAGATGAATACAAAGGCCGCATGACAATGTTAGACGACATGCGGGAAGTAATGGGAGACGCGCTGGCGTTCCTCGGCTATTCAATCAACACAGAAGATCCGAATCAGATAATCGAAGCCAGAAACCTTGTAAACAATTCATGGAAACCCAACCTTGTAAAATTCGACGCTGACGCGTTCGGAAAAGGATACGCCAACGGAGAGTTCTGGATAGTGCAGGGTTACGCGGAAGTAGTCTTTGAAGAAATCGCCGAAGATCCAAGAATGATGGCGAACACGGTTTTCTTCTTCCCGGAAGAAGGCGGACCCGCTTACATCGACAGTATGTGCATTTTAAAAGGATCAAAGAATATCGCGCTTGCGCACAAGTTTATCGATTTTATTCACAGACCGGAAATATACGCCGAGTTTGCCGACACGTTCGGTTTCCCGGCTACGGCAAATGTGCCTGCCCGTCAGTTAAAGACAGGGCCTTCATGGTACTCAGCGGAGGATTTGGCGAATGTTGAAATCAAGTTTGATCTTGGTCCCGCGCTGGACCTCTACAATGACGCATGGTTCAACTCAATAAGAATTGGGGATTAAACCATAGATTAATTTAAAAAACGGAACCCTGCCCGATTCCGGGCAGGGTTCTCGTTATCAAGGGGTATATGGTGAGAAAAGAAAACATCATCTTACTTGCGGTTTTGGCGGCGCTGTTAATGCCTGCCATTATTTCCTGTAGTTCAAAAGAAAGGCTGTATATTTACAATTGGACGTATTATACGCCGCAGTCAGTTATTGAAAAATTTGAACGCGAATACGATTGCAGAGTAATTTATGACGAGTTTACGTCTCCAGAAGACATGTATGCAAAGCTCAAAGCTACTCAGGGAAAACGCGGAGGTTACGACGTTGTGTTCCCATCCAAAGATTATGTTCCAATCATGATACGTCAGGGAATGCTTGAGCGGATAGACAAATCAAAAATGATTAATCTTGGAAATATCGATCCGGAAGTACTGCGAATCGCAAGTTACGATCTGGACATGGAATATGCGGTTCCTTATTTTTACGGCGCGGCATGCGTCATCGTTAACACGGAAAAAGTATCAAATTTTGAAAGAAGCTGGTCTATCTTTGAAAGAGAAGAATTTAAAGGCCGCATGACAATGCTCGACGATCTGCGGGAAGTTTTCGGCGGTGCCTTGGCCTATTTGGGGTTCTCCGTTAACACGATAAATCCGCAGGAGTTAGCGGCGGCAAGAAACCTTATAAACAATTCATGGAAGCCCAACCTTGTAAAATTTGACGCTGAATCATTCGGCAAGGGTTACGCCAATGGGGATTTCTGGGTTGTTCATGGTTTCCCGGAAGCGGTTTATGAGGAAATCGCGGATAATCAGCAATTATTGGAAAATACAGCCATTTTTATCCCAAAAGAGGGAGGTCCGTCCTATATTGACAATATGTGTATCCTAAAAGGAGCCAGAAACGTCGATTTGGCGCATAAATTCATCGATTTTATCCACAGACCGGAGATTTACGCCGAATTTGCCGATACTTTCGGCTTTCCCGCTACCGTCAATATACCGGCGAGACAGCATAAAAAAGGCATAAAACTGTTTACAGAGGAAGAACTGTCTACCACAGAACTTGTGGAGGATTTGGGCGATTCTTTTGAACTCTACACAAACGAATGGTTTAACTCGATTAGGGTAGGAAATTAGCAAAAAGCTCTTTACATTTACCGCGATTTTTGGTATATAAGGTATAAGCACATTTAATTGCCCCCTGGGGCTTTTTTTGAAGGAAGGATAATATGTCACGGAGTTGTGATATTTGCGGAAAACATACAATCACGGGCAATAAGGTCAGCCATGCCAAAAATCGTACACGCAGAACATGGAAGCCCAATCTGGTAAATGTAAAGACCGAATTAGGCGGCACAACCATGAAGTTAAAAATTTGCGCAAGGTGCCTTAAGAGCGACTATATTGCCAAAAAAGTATAATTCTTTTAATGACAGACCCACGGCTGCTGCAGGCGCTTGATTACATTCTTAATCACAGTGACGAAGCGTCGATAGAAGCGCTCGCGGAAGCCGTGGCAAGACGAAGACGCGATTTAACCGTATTCAACACAATCGGCGATATTCCCGATCCTCAAAAAATGGCGAGAGAAATCACCGAAAAAATAAACTCAGGAGTCGGCGGCAGCATAGACAGCATGAGAAGATCCATTCAGGATATGATCATAAAACTGTTAAGGGAGCACGCGCCGGAACTCAACGACGCCCAGATAAACGAATTATGCCAGGCGTGGCTGCCTGATAATTTCAGCGGAACCAAAAGCAGTTCGGGTTTGCCGCCTGACGTTCTTCTTTCCATGATTGAGCAATTTGTTTCGTTCTCGCACGGCGAAATGAAAGAATCGGTAGACAAAGGTCTCCGCGAAGAGATCGGCGCGTGGCCGGAACGCTACTGGAACGCCTTCCCCCCGGTTGTAAAACAAATAATCACCGATTACCTTAAAAATAAAATATCAGCAAAAGAATACAAATCACAAATATCCATCGCGCTTGGATTGTAATTAGTATTTAAACTCCGAATCGCCTATAAACTCGCGCAGGATGCTTGTTCCCGGCACGTATTGAGGCGGAATTGGGGTAAAGTTTTCAAGGAAGGATAAAAGTCTTACGGCTTCCGAATATTCGGCTTTTCCTGGTTTTATTGCGCGTAACAGAGGGTCTGCGTAATATTTAAGGACAGATAACTCGTAATCAAGCGCCGAGTTGAACGCGGCATCTGATAAATTCTGGAACGGAAAGATATGTTTGCGCTCCCCCGCCTGAACTTTCGGCCACATTCTTATGGTGCCGGCGGCTTCCATTCCCCTGAATTGGGAATCGCGCACCATGCGCCTTAAAAGCCTGTTGTCGCTTGTGGGAATACGGTTGTGATCGTCAAGATTCAACTGCGTAAGAGCGGAGATGTAAATTTTAAATTTTGTGCCGCGGTCGATACTGTGAGTAAGCGCGTCATTAAGACCGTGAATGCCTTCTACAATTAATATATTATCGCTTTTAAGTTTTATTTTTCTGCCGCCTGTTTCTTTTCTGCTGCCTGTTTTAAATTCGTAAACCGGCAAAGTAATCTCATCTCCGCGGTAAAGCGCCTGAAGCTGTTCGTTAAGGAATGGCACATCGAGAGCCTCCAGACATTCCCAGTCGGGCTCGCCGTTTTCATCTTTGGGAGTTTCATCGTTTCCTCTGTAATAATCATCAAGGCTAATCATTATCGGTTTTAACCCGCATACCAATAATTCTATTTCCAGACGTTTCGCGCTTGTGGTCTTTCCCGAACTTGAAGGACCGGCGATTAAAACCATCCTTACCTTATCGCGTTTTTCATAAACCTGCCGCGCGATATCACCCATCATTCTCGCCTGATGCGCTTCCGCGATTCTTATATAATCAAGAATATTTCTTCCTGCTATGCGCGAATTTAATTCGCCCACTACGCGCACGCCGATAATTTTTCCCCATTTTTTATATTCATTGTAAACGCGGAAAATCTGCGGCTCGTCAATAAACGGGCCGATATCTCTTCTTTTGCTGAAACCGGGAAAGCGCAGCAGAAAACCGTCCTGATACGGCATAATTTCGAACGCGTTAAGAAGCCCGGTGCGTTCAAGAAGCGGCTGTACATAAATATCCATATAGCCGCCGCATTCATTAACCTTTATGTACGATGAACTTCTCTGTTCCAGCAAAAGAACCGTATCAATTTGATTGTACTTGTTAAATAACTGCACGGCTTCTTCATAGCCAAGATATTTAAAGGTAATGGGAAGATCATCTTTTACAAGCTTTTGCATTTCTTCGTTAAGTTTTTTTAAATCTTCTTCTTTTGGTTTTTCGCCGGAATTTAACGTATAATAATAACTGTTTCCAAGCGAATGTCCTACATATACGCCGTTGTCAGGATAAATTTTTCTTGCCGCGATCGCCAAAACAAACGAAAGAGTCCGCCTGTAAATCGAAACGCCGTCGCGCGAGTCAAGAAGGACTGGCTCAAGCCGCGCGTTTACAAGAAGCGACGTGCCAAGGGGGCGGATTTCGTTATTTTCTCTTACAGCTGCTATTTTCTCGCGCGGGATGCCAAAGTGACTGACAAGAGCCGACGCTGTTGTTCCATGTTCACAGGAAACTGTTTTTTGGCTGTTAATAAAGTTAATTTGTATATTGCTCATAAAAATATAATAACATAAATGAGCGGAATATACTATCTGTTAAACAGATTCACAAGTTTAACAATTTCTTTAAAGTCGCTGTGCAGTAAATGCACAAGAAGCTCATCTATAACGGATTTTATATAACCCGGCCAGACTGCGTTTCTTAATTCGTTTATCGCTTTTTTAGCCGAATTTTTATCCAGAATTAAACATGCCGCTTTTATATCCGCCATTTTCCTTTGCAGATATTCTTTGTCTTCAGGCGAAAGGCCGCCGGATTTTACTTCTTCATTTTTTTTATATTTTAAAATTAATGATCTTAACGCGTTAACAAACGCCGGAGTTTCATTGTTCAATACGTCAAAATCCCATCTCTTGGAAGCGGTTTCCAGCTTTAACGCGATAGCCGACAATTCATTTTCGCCGACATTGGCAAGAGCGCTCTTTATTCCGTGTATAGTTATAATATATGTTTGTATATCAGAATCATCTATCCTTATTTTTTCCAGTATATTCACCGATTTCTGCGCGTCAGAAATAAAAAAGCTCTCCAGCCCCTGCGTATTAGTCATGTTATAATCGTTGTTATTAAGCTTCCGCATTTCTACCGGCACATTCCTTGCCGCTTCCACAACTTCGGAGGGCTTTCTGTTTCTTATGAAATCGTTTAACAAGTAATCAAGTTCCCGCGAGTCAATTGGCTTTGAAAGAAAACTGTCAAAACCGTTTTGCAAAAACATCTTTGCCCTTCCCAGAAGAGCGTTTGCAGTTAACGCGATTATAGGATGCTTATACCCCGTTTCGCGGATAATTTTTACAGCTTCAATGCCGTCCATTTTCGGCATCATGTGATCCATAAAAATGATGTCATATACATTGCCGTTTTTAATTTTTTCCACAGCTTCAAGTCCGCTGTAAGAAGTATCGATCTTTATGCCGTACGGTATAATCATTCCTTTGGCAACATAGATATTGGATTCCACGTCATCTACAATAAGAACGCTGCCGTACGGCATATACTCGCGCAGGAACTGCACTTTTTTCATTATTGCCGTGCTGTGAAAAGTAAAATTTTTAAGTTTATTGATTAAAATATCATTGCAAGTTTCCATTCCCTCGCGTTTTTGAGGAATGCGCACAGTAAACACAGAACCCTTGTCAGGTTCGCTTTGTGCTGTAATGGTTCCGTTCATCAGATCTACAAGGCGCTTTGTAATACTCATGCCCAAACCCGCTCCTACTGTAGTGCGGTTTTTATCAAGATTGAAGCGCGAATATTCGTCAAATAATCTTTTTAACTGTCCTTTAGTCATGCCCTGCCCTGTATCGCTTACGCGGAAAACAAGCGTTACATCTTCCAAAGATTCAGTCTCATCCGCGTTTTCGCAGCAGATGTAAAATTCAATTTTGCCTTCGTCTGTATATTTGAACGCGTTGGAAAGAATATTATTTAAAATCTGTTTAATGCGCAGAACGTCGCCGCGAAGTCTTAAAGGCGTGTTTTTATCCAGTTGAACGGAAAATTCGATTGGCTTACTTTCATAACGCAGGCGGTTTAACTGCGTAGTATCGTTAACAAGGCTTGGTATGTCATATTTGATCGGAAAAATTTCCAGTTTGCCGGATTCAATTTTAGAAAGATCAAGAATATCGTTTATAATGTTAAGCAATAAATCGCCCGATTCGTATATTTTTCTGAACGCTTCGCTTGTATCGGGCGATAAATTCTCTTTTTGAAGCTGTATTTCCGCAATGCCCAGGATCGCGTTCATCGGAGTGCGTATCTCGTGGCTCATATGCGAAAGGAAAATGCTTTTGGTTTTACTGCTCTGCTCCGCCTGCTCTCTTGCGTTTGTCAGTTCGGTAATATCAACGGCATGCTGAAGATGAACTTTCCCGCCGTTCGGCCAGTCGATTAATATGTCAGAATGACGGATATGCAGGCTGGACTTTTCAACGTATTCATCCCACATAAAAATATGCTCCGGGTCTTTTTCCAAATGAAAGCAGGGGCAAAAATCGCACATTTTATCAAAACCCCGGAATAATTTATAGCAGAATTGACCTGTCAAATTTTTATTTTCCTGATTGAAAAATTTCTCCAGTTGTTTATTAACAAAAAGAATCTCGCCCGTATTCGGAACCGTAGCATATATCATCGCGTCGATACTGTTTAATATGCTTTCCAGAGACCTTATGGTAATATTTTCAAGTTTATTAGAGTTTACTTCCATGCTCCGCCTCTTTTTTGTAATATAATCGCATTAGCGCATAATTCTATAGTTATGCGCTAATATTTGCAGGCTAATAATAGCACATAATGGAGGGAAGATCAATTTATATTTTTAATTGCGTCTAACTCAGTATATATACCAGACAGCGAACCAGTGGCTTACAGCGCCGAATATTACAAAAATATGCCAGACAGCGTGGGTATATTTTTGCTCTTTTTTCTTGTACCAGATAATTCCCAGGGTGTACGCAATGCCTCCTGCGAAAAGTAAAATAACGCATTGCGGCGGCACAGAACGCATCAGCGGGAAAAACCCGGCAACGATCGCCCAGCCCATAAGCACATAGGTGATTATTTCGACTTTTTTAAACGCTTTTAAATGAAGCGCGTTCATCGTGATTCCTGTTATTGCAAGTATCCACTCAAAAGCAAAAAGACTCCAGCCCCACGCTCCCTGAATCGCGGTCAGGCAGAACGGAGTATAACTGCCGGCGATAAAAATAAAAATCATTGAATGATCCAGTCTTTGCAGAATTCCTTTTGCGCCCTGCCGCTGGACCGCATGATAAACCGCGGAAACCAAAAACATTCCAAGCATGGTAGCTGTAAAAACAAAAGCGGAAATTATATCTCTAACCGCTTCTCTTTCCGTGCCTAAATAACCTGCGGTCTTCAGCCACAAGACAACCAGCCCCGCAACCGCGCATACCGCGCCGAAACAATGTATTAAAGAGTTGGTTTTTTCTTCGCCTGTTGAAAAAAAAGGAACAACTGCCGCCGCAGACGGACTTTTTGAACTTGTCATAACATTCAGACACCTTAAACAATTCAAGGTTGCATACTGACACTTTTGCTAAATTTGTCTTCTGCCTAAATGTTTTTGTATTAACTCAAGTTTCAGGGCGCGAAGCCTGTCTGTTATTGATACTTTATAAATATGCGGATTTAAAAGTCTTTTATATGTTGAATCAAAACATTCTAAATCGTTTGCGGCGTGCGCTTTTAATTCGTTTAACGATGGCGGCGAATATTCAAGAACGCCGTTATTTATCCGCTTTTTCAATAAAGGTTCCGGTTCCCCGTCGATTACCTGCATAAAATGCCTGTAATCCGCGGAAGGGTGCCAGAAACAGTACTGTTTGCCTTCCTTTAAAGAATCACCGTCATCATCAATACCAAGCACATCGGCAACTGCAAAACCTTTTTTATCTTTAATGCGCCAAACCTGCTTAACGCCGGGGTTTGTAGTCTTTTCAGGATTATCAGAAAATTTCATAACAGGCATATCGCCGTGCGTTCCCTGAATGGAGGCGAGCTTATAAACGCCTGTAAATGCCGCGGCGCTTCCGCCTGTTACAAGGCGCGTTCCTACTCCCCAGCTGTTTACGGGCGCGCCTTCTTTAACAAGCGTTTCTATAATATTTTCATCCAAATCGTTGGAGACTGTAATGAACGCGTTTTTTAAACCGGCTTCATCAAGAATTTTTCTTACCTCTGCGGAAAGATATTGAATGTCCCCTGAATCAAGGCGGACTCCGAAATTCTTTCCAGCCGCCGATAATTTTTTTCCCACCTTTACGGCATTATGTATGCCGCTTTTTAGCGTGTCGTATGTGTCGATTAAAAAAATTGATCTGTCCGGGTATAAATCGGCATATTCCTGAAACGCTTTTTCTTCGTTTTCAAATGACATAATCCATGAATGAGCCATTGTCCCCATCACAGGGATGCCGAAAATTTTTCCGGCTAGCGTGTTGCTGGTTCCCTGAGCGCCGCCAATGTACGCCGCGCGGGACGCTGAAACCGCTCCATCCGGTCCCTGCGCTCTTCGAAGACCGAATTCCATTACCTGTCCTTTGCCGGAAGCAAGCCAGACGCGGCACGCCTTTGTCGCTATCAAAGACTGAAAATTGATAACATTAAGTATCATTCCTTCGATTATCTGACATTCAATCAGATTGCCTTCAACCCTGATCAGCGGCTCGTGAGGAAACACGACCGTTCCTTCATCCATTGCCCATAAATTTCCGTTAAAACGAAAATTTTTAAGGTAATCGGCAAAACCGTTTTCAAATATTTTTTGATCTTTTATAAAATCAATGTCGTCGTCAGAAAAAGTAAAATTTTTAATTTTTTCCAGCAAGGTTCCCAGTCCGGCGAAAATCGAGTATCCTCCGTCGAACGGCTGATGACGAAAAAACATCTCGAATACCGATTTTTCCGCGCGGTTGTTTTTCCAATAACCCTGAGCCATGGTAAGCGAATAAAAATCAGTAAATAACGCTGAATCTGTCATTGTATTTTTTATTCTAGCGTATCAAGCAGCTCTTTGGAAGCGCAGAAACTGACTCCCGCCGCTTTCATGTCTGATATTGCTTTTTTAACGGAACCTTCCGGAAAACCAACGCCGCGAACAGCGTCTCCCACGATGATCGTATTAAAGCCGAGTTTTCTGCAATCCATTGCGCTGTAAAACACGCAGTAATCGGTGGCAAGTCCGCCCATAATAACGGTTTCAATTCCAAGTGAGCGAAGATAGCCGTCCAGACCGGTTTTGGTTTTTTTATCGTTTTCAAAAAACGCTGAATAGGAATCGATGTCTTTGTTACTGCCTTTTCTGAAAATCGCGGTGACAGGTTTTAAATCCAAATCTGGATGAAATTCCGCGCCCTGTGTACCCTGGACGCAGTGATTCGGCCAGAGAACCTGTCCCTTAACAAGCGGGGTGTCAATTACATTACCCGATTTTCTGCCGTGAACAGAAGCGAATGAAATGTGTCCTTCACAGTGCCAGTCCTGAGTAGCCGCGACACGGATGCCTTTTTCGGCAAAACCGGCGCTTAGCGCGTTAAGAGGCGCGATAACAATATCGCCGTCATTAACAGCCAAAGCGCCGCCGGGACAGAAATCATTCTGCACATCGATAATCAATAAAAGAGTTTTTTCCGGATTCAGTTCCATTTATTACTCTGTAAATACTCCGATTTTGCGGAATTTTTGGTAGCGTTTTTCGGGCAAACCTGTAAAATCTTCTTTCGTCAGTTTGCCTACAGCTTCCGCAAGGAATGCGCCGATATTTTTCGCCGTTAAGTCGATATCTTTGGACGCGCCTCCGTCCGGCTCCGCGATGATTTTATCGCATACGCCGAAACGCAGAAGATCCTCGGCGGTAATTTTCATTAACTCCGCAGCTTCCCTTTCTCTTGAACCGTCTTTCCATAAAATCGAAGCAAAACCTTTCGGCGAGATAACGGAATAAAGAGCGTTTTCCAGCATCGCAAGCTCATCGCAAACGCCCAGAGCAAGCGCTCCGCCTGAACCGCCTTCTCCGAGAACTACGGAAATTACAGGCGTTTTAAGCGTCATAAATTCGTGAAGGTTACGCGCAATCGCTTCCCCCTGACCTCTTTCTTCAGCTCCGACTCCGCAGTACGCGCCGGGAGTATCAATAAAACAGATAACAGGGCGCCTGAATTTTTCCGCCTGCTTGGCAAGACGAAGAGCCTTGCGGTAACCTTCAGGGTGCGGCATGGAATAATTAATCCGCTGCAGGTTGTCGATATCATTCGCGCGCACCTGAGAAACTATCGTAACCGGAGTGTCACCTAACAGACAGATGCCGCCCAATAAAGCCGGATCATCGCTGAAATAGCGGTCGCCGTGGAATTCGATAAAATTTTTGAAAATTCGCGGGATATAATCGTGAATGGTAGGACGTCCCAAACCTTTAAGGAGATCCAATTTCTGCTGCATGTTTAAAGCCATTATTTTCCTCCTTTGTAGCCGTGAAGCCTGATAACATCCGCAAGGAAAGCGGGCATTGCTTTTCTGCTGACGACAGAATCGACGAATCCGTGTTCATAAACAAATTCGGATGTCTGGAATCTGTCGGGAAGGATAGCGCCGATTGTGTCCTGGATAACGCGTTTTCCCGCAAACCCCAATGTAACGCCGGGTTCGGCGAGAATGATGTCTCCGAGCATCGCGAATGAAGCTGTTACGCCGCCTGTTGTCGGATCTGTGATTACGGAAATATAAAGTCCGCCGGCTTGTGTATGACGCGCGACAGCGCCTGAAGTTTTCGCCATCTGCATAAGAGAGATAATCCCTTCCTGCATGCGGGCGCCTCCCGAAGCGGAAAAAATAACGCAAGGCAGTTTATTCGCGGTTGCGTATTCAATCGCGCGGGTGATTTTCTCGCCTACAACACTGCCCATACTTGCCATCATGAAACGGCTGTCCATGATACCGATAACGCAAGGAAAACCTTTTATGGTACACCGGCCTGTAACGACCGCTTCGCCTGTCTCGCAGCTTTTCTGTAATTCACCAATTTTATCTTCGTATCCCGGAAAATCGATCGGATTACCCGATTTCATTCCTGAATCGAACTCGCTAAAACTCCCCTCATCAGCGGTAATACTCAGCCTCTGCTGCCAGCCCAGCCTGGAATGATTACCGCATTTATCGCAGACCCACAAGGGACCGGATACGGAGGCTTCACACTGGGTACATGTTAAATCAGCCATGAAGAATTATTGACAAATTTCTTATTTTTGTCAAGCATGGGTTCTTGGTCTAGGTTTACTTTTACGGTGCCTGGGCTGGTTGATTTATTCATCCACACCGCTTACGCGGCTTTGGCTTATTGCGAACTAGCGGCACTGTCGTCCACCTAAAGGTGGACTCGCTTTCTTGGTCTGGGTCTACTTTTACGGTGCCTGGGCTGGTTGATTTATTCATCCGCACCGCTTACGCGGTGCGTTCTTTGAGCCGTCTCTCGGAATCGAACCGAGGACCTCATGATTACAAGTCAAGTGCTCTGCCAGCTGAGCTAAGACGGCGTTTACATAAATATCATCAAAATCGGTATTTATGTCAAGTAGCGGCTGATTAACGGCTTACTGTAAAAGCCCTGACGCATACCGAAAAACCGGAAAATTCCGATACAGGTCTTCGGGTCTCTGTTGCTGAACAATCTATTTTTAAGAATGCTTTTATTTCTGCCGGATTTTTCCGCGTTATAATTGGCGATGGTGATTTTTGCTAATTCCATAAATTAAGAAGAACACTTGAAAAAAACAGATTATTAATTATATACTTTCTATTCAGGAGGACATTGAATTGAATAAAAAAATATTTGCATTGATAATGACTGTTTTTCTTGCGGGAAGCGTTTCCGCTCAGAATGCTTTTGATTATCTGAAAGATTCATTGATCAATGTTTTAACGGTTTCTACCTTAATGCAGGTAACGGATTATGAATACAATGGACAAAACGCTATATGGGGAACTTATCTGGAACCGGGGAAAAGCATTTCCTTAAGCGCGCAGTATGACGCAGGCATAGAATACCTTATGCTCGCTTCCGCGCATACGGAAAACAGAGAGATTCACTTAAAAGTATATAATGGTCAGGGAACAAGAGGAACGGTAATAGCGAAAGATACTGCGCCGGACGCGGCTCCTGTAGTTCGTTTTAAACCTGTCGCGGCAGGATGGCATACATTTGAATTAAGAAACGTTTCCAATCAGCCGTCGTTTGTTTCGCTGGTTGTATTAAAAAATAAAAGAAACGCGAACTTTTCATTTGATACGCTTGTAGAAGCATTAAGCAATACACTGACAATTTCGCAGCACATTGCACAGCTGATTCCTGACGGTTCTGAAATACCTGCAAACAAATGGACTCTTTTCGGAGGGAGTGTAAGACAGAACGGCAATGCCGGTTACTATAACACGCAGTTATCAAGAGGAAATTATATTCTTGTCGGAGCGGCTGAAAATTCAGTTAAAAACTGCGATGTTGAAGTAATCGAACAGTACAATTCCGGCAACACGGAAGGCAGATATATTTCGCAGAACACCGGTTCTGAATATCCGTTCGATTTCGCGGCTTTTTCATCCGGGTCATCGTCAAAATATCATTTTATTAAGGTGAATAATCAAAATTCATTGAATCCAGGTTCTTTATTATTTGGATTCCTGATTATGGCAAAATAACCGGAAATAAATTATTTTTCTTCTTACGGAAAATAATTAAAACGGTTTTCATAATATCTGTATAGAGGAGATACATAATGAAAATAAAAATTGCGCTGCTTGTTTTTTTAATTATGGGGATTGCAATCTCAGGATGCGTAAGCTCGGGAGCTCCGTTTGACGCAAATCTTGAAAGCTTTTCCCCTGAATCATATACGCCTTCTGACAATCTTGATTATCAGAACAATAATCGTCAGACAAAGCAAAATCCTGACGGTTCAATTACGCTGTTTACCCTTGGAAATGTTCAGGTAAGAATTATACCGATGAAAAGCCAGGGAACAACGCGCGGCGCTCCGGATCACACGCCTGCCGAGTTCAGCGCCATGACAAGCCAGTTAACGGAAAGAATTGGAGACGATCCGCTGGATTATGACGCATGCATCATGCTTGCGGGTCTTTATATCGACAGAGGCAGCCATGGAGACGCGGAACTGGCTGTAAAATACAGCGACATGGCTCTTAACATCAGAAATAATGATCCCGACGCGCTTTACACAAGAGGCGTCGCTTACAGCGAAATGGGAGACGGAGCAAGCAGAGCGAAAGCGATTACCGATCTTAAAATGGTGCTTCAGTCAAGCATCCAAAGCATGAAGGGCGTCTATTATGTTATGGGTGTGATCCATTACAAAGACGGAAAAATTAAAGACGCAATCGCGGCTTTTGAGAAGGTTAAAACCATCGACCCTAATTTCGCCGATACCGGCGAAATCCTTGAGGAACTTTACAAACGCAAGGGATAAAATTTAAAAATATTTTATTGCCTCAATTTACAAATACTCATCTTTCTGATACCGTTAAGTAAATGACTAAAAGCGGTTATGATAAACAAAAACATATAGACGCGGTTAGGGATCGTTTCGGCATAACTCTTGAAGACGTTTCCAATTATAACGGCAATAACAAAGAAAAAATCGCGGACTGCGCCGGAATATTCAACATAAATGATACTAATGCCGAAAAATTATTTACTCTTTTATATATGTTGTCCGATACCGGAAACGAAGCGTATCTTCAGAAATTCCGCGCCGAAGCCGGTCTAAACGATTCAAAATATGTATCCTATCCTTCTCTTTTTGTGGAAAAATACGGAATAGAACTTACAGCCGCTTTAATTTTTAATCATAATTTTTACGCAATGGCAATTAATTACAAGCGGACTCTTGAAACCTCTGTAAAAGAAAAAACTACCGCCTTTCCAAAAACAGCGCGTTTCGCTCTGGCGGCTGCCGTTTTATTAATCGCGGTTTTTTCCGTATTTTTTATATTCAGAAGCGGCAATGTTACAGGCAATAAATTAACAAATGACTGGATTATATCTTTAATCGCTCCTGATGAAACAGGAGAAGACGCGCGTATTGGAATCAGGTCTCCGCTTGCCGGGCAGTCAATGTCCGCTAACGATAATTCCGCTGACATCAATGCCGCTATAAAGAAGATCAACAAAGCGATTAAAGACAATGAGGAAAACTGTGCGCTTTATAATGAACGCGGTATCATTTACGCCTTGCACGGGTATATGGAAAACGCGATTACCGATTTTAACATGGCAATAGAAATTGCTCCTTACAATTCTTCCGCCCATTTTAACAGAGCGCTGGCGTATACCGGCATAAACGAAATAGAAAACGCGGTAAAAGATCTATATTCGGCATTAAGTATAAATCCAATGGACAGTGAAGCGTATTACGCTCTTGGCGTCTTATATTTCAGGGATTACGAGAAAAGTATAAGCAAACCAAAAGTGCTTTTGGAAAACGCAATCGATTCATTTAAACAAATACAGGGGTATAAGGATGCCGATATTATTATTGATTATCTTTCTAAGCTCATGTAGCGCGAAATCTGTCAAAAATGAATTTTTATCTGCGAGAAGAGGGACTTGAACCCTCATGCCTATGGCACCAGATCCTAAGTCTGGCGTGTCTGCCAATTCCACCATTCTCGCGCTGGGCGCTTCCTTCCATAAAACGTAACAATTTATTCCCCTTCCTGTCAATTGACCATTTTGCTGGTTTTTGATAGTATTGATGTAATCTGGACCGCTAGCTCAGCTGGTAGAGCAGCAGACTCTTAATCTGCGGGTCGGAAGTTCGATCCTTCCGCGGTTCAATTTCGCGCGGTTCACTAAATCGACAAAATTTGTGTAAAAAGAGGAAAATTGTGGCTATTAGTAAAGAAATAAAGCGTCTTGAAAAGTCAAATGTTCAGTTGAATGTCACTATACCCAAAGAAGATGTGCGCTCCCAGTATAATGACATGCTTAAGGAATATTCAAAAACCCTTCAATTGCCGGGGTTTCGCAAGGGGAAAGTCCCGCAGGAAGTGCTGGAGCGCAAGTTCGCCGAGGCGCTTAAGGGAGATGCGATGGGGCGTATCATGGAATCGGCTTTGCAGGAGCTTTTCAAAGAGGAAAACCTGTCCCGCGCGGAAAGACCGCTTCCCTACTCGACTCCTGAACTTCAAGGCGAGCCTCAGTTCGATCTTGATAAAGACTTGCAGTTTTCAGTCGTTTACGACGTGCTGCCGGAAGTGAAAATCGGTCAGTGGAAAGGCTTAAAAGCCGAATATCCGTACGCGGAAGTTGAGCAGCTTGATATTGACCGCGAGCTTGAAGAAATCCGCGAGAGGAACGCAATCGTTATGGATCGAGATGATTCCGCGAGCGCGCAAAACGGCGATGTTGTCACCATTGACTATCAGATTCTTGAGGAAGACGGCTCTACTGTGTCCAGCATGCAGCGCAAGGATTTTGCGTTCACGCTTGGATCGGGAACAAATGTTTTTAATTTTGACGATGACATCGTGGGAATGAAAAAAGACGATTCAAAAACATTCGATAAATCATTTGGAGATGATCACTTTGATACCACCCTCGCCGGTAAAACCAGAAAAATTCAGGTAACGCTGACCGCTCTTAAAGAGAAAAAGCTCCCCGATTTAGACGACGATTTGGCTCAGGATGTCGATGAAAAATTTAAGACTCTCGATGACCTCAAAAATAATATAAAAGAAAAATTGGGGAAAAATCTTGATTTCCGTTTGAGAGAGAAAAAAGTAAACGAGCTTTTAAAGGTGATAATGGAAAACACTCCTGTTATCGTCCCCGAATCAATGATAAAAACAGAAGTTGAGGGGCGCTTTCGCCGTCTTGCCAGATACTACAACATGGACCCCGCCACAATCGCGCAGATGATGAGCGGCGAAGGAAAAGACAAGGAATGGAGAGATGCTGCCGAAAAAGCGCTTCATTCCCGCCTGATCATCGAAACACTGATGGAAGAGCAGAAGATCGAAGTGTCCGATGAAGAGGTCGAGAACGAATTTAAGTCGATTGCAGAGGCAAACGGCGCCGAGATCGAAGATGTAAAGAAACATTATAACGAAGAAGCTGTTTTCTACCTGAAAGAAGACATCCGCGAGAAGAAAATAACCGACTTATTACTGTCGGAAAACGATTTAAAACCCGGAAAAAAGGAAAATTATCTGGATTTTATGTCAGATAATGGTTAAATTAGTTATATGGGGATAAAAATGAGTAATTTGGTGCCGATCGTTGTTGAGCAAACAGGAATGGGGGAACGTTCCTATGACATATATTCCCGTCTTTTAAAAGATCGTATCGTCTTTCTTGACGGAGAGATTAATGACATTTCCGCGGATCTTGTCGTTGCGCAGCTTCTCTTTCTTGACGGGCAGGATGTCGAAAAGGATATCAATCTTTACGTCAATTCTCCCGGCGGATCCGTAACAGCGGGGCTTGCGATTTACGACACAATTCAGCATGTCAGATCCGACGTTCAGACGATCTGTCTTGGTCAGGCGGCAAGCATGGCGGCTCTCATTTTAACCGCCGGAACCGCCGGAAAGCGCATGATTCTGCCGTCATCAAGAGTGCTTATTCACCAGCCCTGGGGCGGCGCTCACGGGCAGGCGAGGGACATCGGGATTCAGTCAAAGGAAATTGTCCGTTTAAAAAAATTAACGATCGAGATTTTCGCAAAGCATACGGGCAAACCGATAGATCAGATTTCATCCGACATGGAAAGAGATTTTTTTATGTCCGCACAGGATGCGGTTGAATACGGCATAGCCGATTCGATATTAACAAGGAAAACAAATGGCGCGTCTTCGTAACGGACCTGAAGTATTTGAAAGAGTCTGCTCCTTCTGCGGAAAGAGCGCGGACATGGCGCGGCGTCTTATCGCCGGTCCTAACGACGTATTCATCTGCGATGAATGTATCGAAGTCTGCCGCAAAATTTTGTGCGAGGAAGAACACGAGCTTACCTCTCATTTTACAGGCGATATTCCCACTCCAAAAGAAATAAAGAGCTACCTGGATCTTTTTATAATCGGACAGGACAACGCGAAAAAAGCGCTTTCTGTCGCCGTTTACAACCATTACAAACGAATCGCGAATCCTTCGGCGGAAAAAGAAAAAGAAAACGAAGAAGTGGAAATCGAAAAATCAAACGTGCTTTTAATCGGACCTACCGGCACCGGAAAAACCCTGCTTGCGAAAATTCTCGCGAAAAAATTAAAAGTGCCGTTTGCCATCGTAGACGCTACAACTTTAACGGAAGCGGGCTATGTCGGCGAAGACGTGGAAAATATTCTTTTAAAACTTATTCAAAGCGCAGGCGGCAATATTTCCGCCGCGGAAAGAGGCATTGTCTACATTGATGAAATCGACAAGATAGCGCGCAAGGGCGAAAACATTTCGATTACCCGCGACGTTTCAGGCGAGGGCGTTCAGCAGGCGCTTCTTAAAATAATCGAAGGAACTGTAGCTTCCGTGCCGCCTCAAGGCGGAAGAAAACACCCCAATCAGGAAATGATCCGCATCGACACGACAAATATCCTTTTCATCTGCGGCGGCGCCTTTGTCGGTCTTGATAAATTAATCTCCCGCAGGGTTGTCCAGCATCCGCTTGGCTTCGGCGCCGAAACAGGCGCAGGCGAAAAATCGTTAAAAGAACTTTACGATAACCTTCATCCAGACGATCTAATCCAGTTCGGCATGATCCCCGAGTTTATCGGGCGACTTCCCATCACGGTTGGTTTGGAAGAATTAAAACGCGAAGACTTAAAACGCATTATTACGGAGCCCCGCAACGCTATTGTCCGCCAGTATCAGGCGTCTCTTGCCTACGACAGCGTAAAGCTTGAGTTTACGGAAAAAGCGGTTGACGCAATCGCCGATATGGCAATCAAGCAAAAAACAGGCGCGCGCGGGTTACGCGCAATAGTGGAAAGGCTTATGACTGACATCATGTTTGATATTCCGTCAATGCCCGGCGACAAACAGGTAACTATCACCCACAATACAGTAGAAAAATCTGAACCCCCAGAGATAATTTATCTGGAGCAGAATCAAAAGAGCGCGTAACGGTGAAAAGAAAGAGCTTTTTGGGCGGATTGTTCTCCCGTTTTCGCGAGAAAAGCCCTCTTTTTTATGATTATCTCGACACGGAAGAGCTTATAACTGAGGATTTTCCGCTGCTGCCGCTGAGAGACCTCGTTCTTTTTCCGCAGACTGTAGTTCCAATTTTTATTACATACAAACCAGGCATTGCCGCTCTTGAAGAATCATTAAGAAGGGATAACCGCCTCTTTGCCGCGTGTTTAAAAAAAAATGAAATTCGCCTGTCTTCGGATGAACCTTACGAAATCGGCACTGTTGTAAGGGTCATTTCACATTTAAAACTTCCCGACAGCACGTACAGGGTTGTGTTTCAGTGCGAATACCGCGGAACGGTTCTGTCCGCCAATTCGCTGAACGGCTATTCTGTCGTAAGAGTGGAACCTTTAAAAACAATTGGTTTAAACGATCCTCTCAGCCCCGATGATTTAGGCTTAATGAGAAGCGTTCAAAAATCATTTTCTCAGTACGGCGAGTACTCAGGGAAAATAAGCCCGGACACTCTTACCGCCGTGGAAAAATCGGAAGACCCGGAACGCCTCGCTAACCTTGTGTGCAACGCGGCATATATAAAATCAGAAAAAAAAATAGAGCTTTTATCGATTACCGACACAAGAGAAAGATACCTTGCCATCCTTGAAGTTTTAGAAAAAGAAAATGAAATATACGGCATTCAAAAAAATATTTCCGGCAAGGTAAGAAGGCGGATGGATAAACGCCACCGCGAATATATTTTAAACGAACAGTTAAGAGAAATTAATAAAGAGCTGGGAAAAGATAAAATCGAAGACGAGTTCGCCCTCCTTGAAAAACGAATCGCCGATAAAAACCCGCCTGCCGAAGTTACAGAAAAATGCGCGAAAGAAATAAAAAGGCTTAGAAAGCTCCAGCCGCTTTCGCCTGAAGCGGGCGTCTTAAGAGGTTATCTTGAATGGATCGCGGATTTACCCTGGAGTGATTTTTCCGTAGATTCAGGCGGTCTTGCCGAAGCCGAAAAAATTCTTGACGAAGATCATTTCGGGATGCAGAAAGCGAAAGACCGTATCATTGAGTTTATCGCGGTAAGGCAATTGCTTTCCGGCGGGAAGGAAGAGCCTCCCGCGCAGACAAATGAACAGGAATCAGGCAGCGAAGAAGCAATTGTAAAAAAACAGCCGTTATCGCTGAAAGGACCAATACTCTGTTTTGTAGGACCTCCGGGTACCGGAAAAACCAGTCTCGGCAAATCTGTAGCGCGGGCGTTAGGAAGAAATTTCGTCCGCATTTCTCTCGGCGGCGTGCGCGATGAAGCTGAAATTCGCGGGCATCGCAAAACTTATGTCGGCGCTCTTCCCGGAAAAATAATCCAGTCCATGCGAAAAGCGGGAACCGTAAACCCTGTGTTTCTGTTAGACGAAATCGACAAACTTTCCCATGATTTCAGGGGCGACCCCGCTTCCGCTTTGCTTGAAGTTCTTGACCCGGAGCAAAACTCAACCTTTGTAGATCATTATCTTGAAGTTCAATACGATCTTTCCAAAGTAATGTTTTTAACCACGGCAAACTCTTTACATTCAATCCCCTACCCTCTTCTTGACCGCATGGAAATAATCGAAGTTCCCGGCTACGGCGAAAATGAAAAACTGAGCATCGCAAAGCAGTTTTTAGTTCCCAAAGAGTTACGCGACAACGGCTTGAGCAGCGCAAAAATCACATTCAGGGACGACACTTTAAAAGACATTATCCGTTACTGGACAATGGAATCGGGCGTCCGCAACCTTGAGCGCGAGACAGCGCGGTGCATCAGGAGAATCGCGCGTGACGCCGTAAACAAAGGTTACGGAAAAGAAAAACCTGTATCCGAGTTTAATAAAATTATAACGCCGGGAAATCTTGAAAAACTTCTTGGCAAGAAAAAATACAAACGCGACGTTGTATACCGCGAAGCGCGGGTCGGCGTAACTTACGGTCTTGCGTGGACAGAATACGGCGGAACAATTATGCCAGTAGAAACAATCCGCTACGACGGAAACGGCGAACTTTTAATAACGGGAAACCTCGGCGACGTAATGAAAGAAAGCGCCCGCATCGCTTTATCGTACCTTCGAAGCACGGCAGGCAATTATAATTTTGACATTAAACATTTGGCAAAATCCGACTTTCATATTCATGTTCCAGAAGGCGCTATCCCAAAAGACGGACCTTCGGCTGGCATCACCCTCGCCTCGTCCCTGCTCTCCACCCTTTGCAAAGTGCCGCCGCGCCCGTGCATCGCAATGACAGGAGAATTAACCCTTACAGGCAGAATCCTTCCAATCGGCGGCTTAAAAGAAAAACTTCTTGCCGCAATCAGAAACGGCATGGAAAAAGTCCTGCTCCCCAAAGACAACGAGGATGACTGGAACGAGCTGGACAAGGACATCCGCGCTTCCATCAAGGTAGAGTTCGCTGAAACCGCCTCGGACGTTTTCGGGCTTTTATTTCCTGAAGAGATATTGAAAAAGAGTTCACACAAAGACACAAAAGCGCAAAGGAAGAAGTAAGGTTTACCGCAGACTTGGATTTAAATAACTTTACAACTTGAAATATTATTGTATTTCCGCCATAATATCCTCATGAAGTACGATGTAATTTTAGCGGGTGTCGGCGGACAGGGGGTTCTCTCTGTGGCGTCCATTATCGCTCAGGCTGCCATGAACGAAGGGCTTGAAGTGCGGCAGAGCGAAGTTCACGGTATGGCGCAGAGAGGCGGCGCGGTTTTAGCCCATATGCGGATTTCGGATAAAAAAATCGCCGGCGACCTTGTACCGAAGGGCGGCGCGGATTTGATTATCGCCATGGAGCCGCTTGAAAGTCTGCGTTATGTTTCATACTTAAAACCGCACGGCGCGCTGGTGACAGCGGCTGAACCTTTGAATAACATTTCAAACTACCCCGATATCGAAGGGATTCATTCTTCCATAAAACGGCTTCCCCAGTGGCGTATTATTCAGAGCGCCGCGCTCGCGAAAGAAGCGGGTCTCGCGAAAGCCGTAAATACCGTAATGGTCGGCGCCGCTTCGTGCTTTTTACCGATTAAACCAGCCAGCCTTGAAAAAACAATTACGGAAACATTCTCAAAAAAGGACGCCGGCGTCGGACAGGCTAACGCGAAAGCTTTTAAACTAGGGCAAGCCGCCTGCAAGCAATCCGCCAAGGGATAAGATGAATTTTCAGTACAGGGATCCGGAAATAGAAAAAATGCCGCGCGCGGAGCTTGAAAAGCTTCAGCTTCAAAAATTAAAAACGGAAATAGGCTATGCGCTGCGCGCGTCTTTTTACAAAGAACGGCTTTCAAAAGCGGGCATCAACAGCCCGGACGATATTAAAACGCTTAACGACTTAAACAGAATTCCTTTTACCGCAAAAGATGATTTGAGAGATGGCTTCCCGTACGGATTTTTATCCATACCAAAAGAAGAAGTTGTGCGTCTTCACGCTTCGAGCGGGACAACTGGCACACCCACCACAATTTACTTTAACAAAGACGACATTAAAAATTGGGCAGGTTTTATGGCGCGCTGTATTTACAGTACAGGCTGCACTAAAAACGATGTTTTCCAAAACATGATAACTTACGGTCTTTTCACAGGCGGTCTTGGCTTTCATCAGGGCGGCGAAGAAGTCGGAATGCTTGTTATCCCTGCGGGAGCCGGTAACACGGCGCGCCAGTTTAAAATGATGCAGGATTACGGCACCACAGTGTTACACGCAACGCCTAGTTTTCTTCTTCATCTGGAAACAAAAATGAAGGAAGCCGGCGTAACGCGGGAAAGCCTTTCCATAACGCGGGCTTTCGCCGGAGCGGAACCATACTCCGAAGACACAAGAAAAAGAATCGAAGCGCTTTTAAAAGTTGACGTTTACAATTCTTATGGTCTGTCTGAAATGAACGGTCCCGGAGTCGCGTTTGAATGTCAGTGCAAAGACGGGCTTCATATCTGGGAAGACGGTTACATCGCGGAAATCGTAAACCCCGACACGCTCGAACCTGTCAAAGACGGGGAAATAGGAGAACTTGTTTTAACAATCCTCTGCCGCGAAGCCACTCCGATTCTTCGCTACCGCACCCGTGATTTAACCGCTTTTTACACAGAGCCGTGCGCCTGCGGAAGAACTCACCGCCGCCTAAAGCGCATAACAGGCAGAAGCGACGACATGCTGATTATTAACGGCGTAAATGTTTTCCCAAGCCAGATTGAAGAAGTTATAATGGGCATGAAGGAAGTGGGCAACAACTACCTTATCGTTGTGGAAAAAGACGGCGCTCTTGATAAAATGACGGTTAAAACCGAAGTAAGCGCCGATATTTTTATGGACGACTCGCGCCCATTAAACGCGCTTAAAGAAAAAATTAAAGAAACCTTGCAAGTTTCGATATCAATAAGCCCCAGAGTTGAACTTCATGAAAGCGGCAGCCTTCCGATTTCCGAAGGGAAAGCGGTGCGCGTTAAAGATAACCGTCCTAAGGATATTTAAGGCAATCTCTAAAAAGAGTTTTTAGAGGTTCCATTAATTAATTTTTGAAATAACGCTCTTTAAAAGAGCTGTTACTTTTTCCGCGTTTTGTGCAAATACTTTGGCTATCGCGTCCCAGCTTACAGGCTCTTCATCCGTTTTCCAGCAGTCATAATCAGTGCTCATCGCAACCGCCGCGTAGGGAATGCCCGCCTCATTCGCAAGCGCTGTTTCCGTAGAAACCGACATATTGATAATATCAGCTCCCCACGCGCGGAACATGAGCGATTCTGATCTTGTAGAAAATCTGGGACCCTCTATCGTAACAACCGTTCCTTTTGAATGGAAAGAGAATTTTTTAAACTTACATTCCGCTGCCAGAAGCTCTCTTAAATATCCGCTGTAAGGTTCTGCCATCGGCTGATGAACAGGTTTATGAGGCTCAAACGATTCGTAAAAAGTCATTTTTCTCTGTTTTGTAAAATCAATAAATTGATCGATAATTACAAGGTCTCCCCTTTTTATCTCTTCTCTTAAAGAACCGACTGCCGTTGTAGCCAGAATGTGAGTGCATCCCGCTGTTTTTAACGCGCTGATATTCGCGCGGAAGTTTACCTGAGAAGGCGGAATCGTATGTTCGCGTCCGTGACGCGCAATCAAAACAACATTAACGCCGTCAATCACGCCGAATTTTAAAGGCGAAGACGCCTCTCCGTAAGGGGTTTTTACAACTTCGTCGCGCGGATTGGATAAAATATCAGGATTATCAAGCCCGCTTCCTCCGATTATTCCGATAACAGCCATATCATCCTCCGTTTTTATTTTCCGGGTATAAAGCGATTATATCATTTTCATATGCTTTGCAAATACCGCGCTCAGTTATGAGCCCTGTGATTAATTTGGAAGGAGTAACGTCAAAACCCCAGTTTCTCGCCGAAGTCGCGTCAGGGCAAATACGCACTGTTTCAAGCTTTCCCTCTTTTGTAATCCCGAAAACATGCCTGACTTCGCCTGAATCGCGCTCCTCAATTGGAATTTCCTTAACGCCGTCTTTCATTTTAAAATCAAAAGTTGACGAAGGTAGAGCAATATAAAAAGGCACATTATTTTCTTTTGCCGCAAGGGCTTTTAAATAAGTGCCGATTTTATTCGCGCTGTCTCCGTTTCTTGTTACGCGATCCGCTCCGGTGATAACCAAATCTACCATACCGCGCTGCATCAAATGTCCGCCTGAGTTATCGGAAATCAGGTCGTGGCTTACTCCATGCATCGAAAGTTCCCACGCGGTAAGGCTTGCTCCCTGATTTCTGGGACGCGTTTCATCAACCCAAACATGAACGTCAATGCCATTATCAAAAGCCGCGTATACGGGAGACAGCGCAGAACCATAATCCGTAAAAGCGAGCCACCCCGCGTTGCAGTGCGTAAGTATATGAACGCACTCTGTGTTTTTTTTCGCGCTGATATTTTTAATAATTTCAAGCCCGTGAATACCTATCCGTTTGCAAAAATCAGCGTCTTCATCCGCGATAGCCAGAGCTTCAATACGGGCGGCATGCCTTTTTTCTTCTATACTCCCGCCGTGATTTACAAGAACGGCTGTCATTCTATCAACAGCCCACGCAAGATTACTCGCCGTAGGACGCGTACCTTTTAAAACACCGGCGGCTTTGACAATATCTTCGTTAAAAGATGAACCTGAGGCTTCAAGAGACGCAAGATAAATTCCGTAAGCGGCGGCAGTTCCGATAAGACCCGCGCCCCGTACATACATATCCTTAATTGCTCTCGCCGCGTCGTCAAGAGTATTTAAATCAAGAATCTCAAACTCAAAAGGAAGCTTAAGCTGATTAATAATCTGCACAGTCTTACAATCAGTTTCTTTAAGCCAGATTGTTCTGTAATGCTTTCCGTTAACATTCATTATTTATGAAATACTACAGTAAACGGCGGGATTTGTATACATAAAGAGACTCACACGAAGGCACAAAGGACACAGATGTAATTTTGTTTTTTTCACAAACCATCACGAACGTGATGATAAAAAAGCCGTCTGACTGGCAGACGGCTGAATTAGGTTAATCTAAATAGGCATTATAAATTAATTTATAATTGACTATAGCATTTCCATTATAAAAATACACATTATCTACTTTTCTAAGTAATTCAGGAAAATTATTATAAGCATTACGAATGAGAACGACAGTGTATTCACCTCCCTCTGCCCAATCTTCTCCATTGGTAGTTTTTAGTTCAAAACACGGTTCTCCTTTTTCTCTGTGAGTAATTTTACCAACAGCATGATAATTATTATTTTCTTTGTTAGAAATAAAATTGGATTTAGTAGTAATAAGACCATTTTCAAAAACCATAACAGAATATTCAGAATCATCAGCCTCAGCTATATTATATTTATTATCAATTAGTTTTTCAGATGATTTAATAATGAAATAAGATGCCGGTATTTTTATAGGTATGTTAAAACTAACAGGAGTAACCCTACCTCTCCCTACATTTTGTGTTTTAGTTTGTTCGCCAATTTCTAATAATCCTGCACGTAGTACTTTCACATTAATATTCCACATTCCGGCAGAAACATCTAAAGTAACAGACTCACCAGTAACCGCATTAATACTTCTATTTTCGCTAGAACTGGTTAATGAAATTTCATAACTCAACTCTAGCTTGTCAATTTCTTCTGATGTTAACGCAGCACGAGCATAACCGCTTCCGGGGAGGTTAATAACAAGCGTTCCCATCCCATCCTGATCAGGGCAGGAAAAAACCAGTCCCGCGGTAATAATAACAGTTAACAAAAATAATGTTATTGAATTAATTTTTTTCATTTAAATTCCTCCTATTCGCTTGTAAGCGTTACATTAATTTCAATGCTTCCGCCGCCTGCGCGTAAGCTCCTGCGTCCTGACATATCCGGGAAAGCCGCTTCCAGCGCCGCTAACGCTGTTACCACATTGCCGTCTGCGTCTACATAGGATTCATTGCCGGCGGAGACTGTTACCGGGGCGCCTGATGAAGAATAGCCGACTGCGCCTGTTTGTACTTGCAGGCTGTTGGAATCCATGGTGAAGGATGTGCCGCGGACGGACGCTGTTGCCGATGGTGATTGGACGTTAAAGTTGGTTTTGCCGCCTGACGGGGGCGCCACTTCTGCCCTAACCTTTCCGGTGTTTAGTTTGAGTTCTATCGTTTCTGTCTGGTTCTGACTCATAAGTTCTTCCAGAGTTAAACGGGTAAGCGGATGCACGGTAAGGGTCGAGTTTCCGACAGTAAGAATTGCCGTGCTTCTGAAACCTGTCGATACAATCGTGGATTTCTGAATCGCGGCTCCCGCTCTGGCAGGCACCCAGTTTGAGGAACCGCCCTGTTTTAACTCTACGGTTCCCGTAAATTCCTTGATAACTGCGGTTGGATTCTGCGCAAAAGCAGAGACCGTGGTTATCAGAATGATTAACGCAAAAAATGTTCTTTTCATATTCTCCCTCTCCTACAGGCACAGCCTGTTAGAATGATAAGGTAAAACCTGCCGTGACTTTCCATATCACATCGGTTTCCTCAGGATACACATTGCCCATGCCGGGTATAAATAACCCGCCACCCAAAAAAATGAATATATCTTCCAGAAGCCGCCATCCAAGCGAAGCCCAGATTTCGCCTCCGTATAAATTTCCTTCGTCCTCCATGTTATATGTTCTCATGAAATATCTGACAGCGCATTCGGCAAAAAGGGAATTAATAATTCTTATGTTATAATCCAAACTCAAATAAGCGAGCCCTGAGAGCGTTTCTTCAAAAACAGAACCTTGAGGTATGCCGCTTACAGGCATGTAGGAAGTAAAACCGTTTTCTGTAGTTCCAAAAGTCGCTTTTGCCGTTACGCCGAACAGATCGCTTGCCTTTGTAAACGGAAAACCCATTTTGCATTGCGCCAAAAAACCAAACGCCGTGCCGAAATTTCCGCTGTCATTCTGCATTGCACTGAAAAGTAAACCGCCTGTTATCCTGATCATATCCTTGGGATAAAATTCCATTAACGCGGCAGCGTATTGCGAATGGAGAAAATCATCATTATTGTTGACGTCGATCTGCATCAGAACATCGGCGGAGAGTACGCAAGCATCCCCTGCAGGAAATTTAACAGGCATATCCCATCGGCCTGACGCTAACGCTCGCCGCGAAGCGCCGTAATCGCCGTAATTGGATCCTTCAAAAGGCGTATAATAATTAATGCCGTCTGTGCCTGTCATTATTATGCTTGCGGTTTCTTTATACAGCAAACCTGTATACAAGAAAGCGGCGCTTAGACTGCCGGGCGGCAATTCCATTTTAAAACGAATTCCGTCAAAAAGACCGGAAGCGGTAAAACCGAGAACATCGGCAAATTCAATCCGCCCCGCTTCCAGAGATATCTTCTCATTTATTTTATAGATAAAGGCAAAACGTGAAAATTCAGGTATAAAGACCATGCTGCCTTCGCCTGAAAATTCACCGCTGTATCTCATAGTTAAAAAAGCGGAAAGATATAAAGAAATACTGTTACCGTTATCATACGAAAACCACGGATTAAAGCCGGTTTCGGATGTGAAAAAATCACTTTCAGCTTCGGCTGTCTGACCAAGAACAAGACCAAAGTCAACAGAGAAAACAGAGCCGCAGACAATCATAAGCATAAAGGCGAGAATAAGCAGACGCTTCAAGACCCGCCTCCTTGCGCGTTTGTTACTTTGCCAAGAATTAAAAGAAATTTTTCTCCGCTTACATTCATAGCGGGATCACTGCCGCTCTGAATATAATTGCGGCTAACCATGCTTCTGTACGCGTACCGCGGACCAGGAGCAAGCGTATACATCACGCCGCCGCTCATGTAAAAAGCTTTCATCATGAGAAAAGAAAGTTTCCCAAGCGTAATATTTTCATCCGGTTTTGTGCCGTCTTTTAACCAGCCGTTTGAAACAGCTTTTTGAAATGCGCTCTCCGCTGATACATCAGAGGCGTCTTCTACGCTGGCAAGCACAAATTTGGCAGCCTGAGCGTTAGTAACGGCTTTTGTTTGCAATAGTGTTTCCAGTTCGGCGGCGGTCTGAGCGGACAGGCATACAGGCAGTAAAAAAAAGAAACCAGTGATGATTACTAATAATTTCTTTCCCATAACAGTGTTATTCTACAAGAAATAATTATAAATGTATAGCTCTCTCAGAACTCAAAAAGCGGTAATTGAAGCCCTGCGCCGTCAGAATCCGATAAAAGACGGCGAATTCGAGCAGGATCATCGGGCTTTTCGATGGATTTTCCTCCAGCTGTAAGAAAATAACGGGCTCTTTTAAGCGTTGCACCAATTCTGTGCAGCCCTTCAATAGACAAATTGCGGGAACGCCTGCTTTCGATTATACGGCGCGCTGTTTTTGCGCCGATTCCGGGTATCCTGAGCAGGGTTTCATAGTCCGCGCTGTTTATTTCGATGGGGAAAAAGTCCAGATTATTTAATGCCCACGCGGTTTTTGGATCGATATGAGCGTCCAGAAAAGGCTGGTCTTCGTTTAAAATTTCGCTCGCGTTAAAATGGTAAAATCGCAAAAGCCAGTCCGCCTGATATAACCTGTGTTCCCGCACCAGCGGAGGTCCTATACTCTGCGGCAGGCGCGGATCAAAACGGTTTTCCATGTATGCAATACTTCCCGGAACCTCCGCCGAGCCAATTGAAGATTGGCGAAGGTCCCCCCCCGGAACCTCCGCCGAGCCAATCGGAGATTGGTGAAGGTACCCGCCCGGATGAATAAACGCCGAGTAGTACACTCTTTTTAAAGAAAACTTATTGTAGAGCGAACTGGTCAAATTGATGATCTGCCTGTCGTCTTCTCCAGTTGCTCCCACAATAAGCTGAGTACTTTGTCCCGCAGGGGCAAACCAGGGGGACGCGGTTTTTCCCTGCGGGAGAAATTTACTTTGTTTTTTCGCTTCTTCGGTTTCGCGGCTTACAAGCGAAAAATCACTCATCGCGCCGATGATGTCTTTTTTTGATTTTTCAGGCGCAAGGCATTGAAGGCTTTTTTCTGTGGGCAGCTCGATATTGACGCTCAGCCTGTCCGCCCATTTCCCGGCTTCGCGGATCATTTTTTCGCCTGTGCCGGGAATCAGTTTTAAATGTATATAACCGCCGAAGCCCATTTCGGTTCGAAGCGTTTTTGCAGTCTCGGTTAATTTTTCCATAACGATATCGGGATCCGCGAAAATCCCCGATGATAAAAAGAGCCCTTCGATATAGTTGCGTTTGTAAAATTCGCATGTAAGCTCCGCCAGTTCGTTTACGGTAAAACTCGATCTTTTAATGTCGGCGGAAGCCCGGTTTACGCAATAAGCGCAGTCATATTTGCAGACATTGGAATACAGTACCTTTAGAAGGCTTACACAGCGGCCGTCCTGCGTCCAGCTATGGCAGACTCCCATGGGCAAAGTCGCGCCAATCTTGGCGCCGCCCATTTTTTTACCCTGATTAAAACCCGTGCTTCCCGAAGTCGCGCAGGAAGCGTCGTATTTGGCAGCGCCGGAGAGGACAGAAATTTTATCGTGAAGGCTTTCTCCCATCAATATGACTATACACCTGTTTAGGATATTTTGTCAAGGGAAAAAATGGGAAAAAAAGGTGTCAGTCACCTCTTATTATTTTACAAAATCTCTAAACATAGCAAAAAAAGTGTCAGTCACCTACGCTACTAATAGCGTGGTAAAAAATTATTGATACACCACATATAGCGTAGGTGACTGACACCTTGACAATTTATCTAAACACGCGTATAGTCTTAATATGAAGCAGAATGATTGCGAACTTTTCCCGGTACAAGTCGAAGTATGTCAATCTGTCGATATGAGCGATTACAAAGTGCAGTGCGAAGTTCACCGCATGATGGGTCTTCTGCGGTTTGCGCCGAACGAGGATGGAGAGCTTACCGCGAAATGCGCTCCGGATCATTACATTCTGCCCTCGCTTGCCGGTCACTTTACAAGCCGTTTGGGAGAAATCCCATGGTCAATAATCGACGAAAAACGCTCTTTATGTCTTCGCAGGCAGCCCGGTAAAAAAGCGGAAATTATCCCGTATTCACCTTCCAACGAAGAAAATTCCCCTCAATCTGCCAAAAACGATGAATGGGAAGAGCTCTGGAAGCATTATCATAAGACAATTAACAACGAAGACCGTAAAAATCTTAAGTGCCAGAAGCAGTTTATGCCCAAACGCTACTGGAAATACCTTCCTGAAGTGTAACCTGCGCTCCCTTTTTTTACTTTCTAAATTGTACTATAATGTAGACATAAAGGAGAGTTTTGCGCCTGAAACCTTTTTTTTTACTTTTTTTATTGTTTTTTTTACTAATTCCCTTCTTTAATGCTCCCGTGTGCGCCTCTGAGCTTAGCCTTGAGGCGGCGGTCGGGTATGCCCTTGAGTACAATCTATCGCTTAAAAAAGCGGAAATTGACCTTGCTTCAAGCGGATATGCCGAGAAAAACCTGTGGTCGGAAATATTCCCGGCTATAAACGCGAACGCAAGCGCAAGTTATAGAAATTCCCTGTTCAGCGGAGAGCCTCTGAATAATTCAGGTCCCGGTTACAGCGTCGGGCTTGGAATAAGCCTTGGTCTTAACGCCGGTATTCCATACGCCATGAGAAGCATAAAACTTGCGCATCAGGGGAATATTTTAAAATACGAAGACGCGAAAAATCAGCTTTCGATACAGGTAACAAAAGTTTTTTATTCTCTTGTCGCGGAGGAAAATAATCTTTCGCTTCTTGATGAAGTTTTCAATCTTGCGCAGAGGCAGTTCGCAAGAAGCGAAACAATGTTCAGAAACGGTCTTGTAGGAGAGTTGTCTCTTACCCAGAGCAGAATTGCTTTGGAAAACGCGCGATATAACCTCGGCGCGGCGAGAATTTCCCACTCAAACAACATGGTGGATTTTCTCGCGCTGATTGGCTTGTTGTCAGCGCAGGGGAACAATGCCTCGGAAAATGTCACTTTGTTAGGCGACGTTAAAATCGTCAAAATAGAAGCGGACGCTGAAGCGCTGATAAATAATTATCTTCCCCTTCGTCCCGATATTGTCCGCAGCAATCAGGAAATTGAAAGGCTTACAATCGCGAATATGCAGAGTATTATGCAAAGCAAAGCGCCGAGCCTCAATTTATCGATGGATTGGGGCGCTTCCGCTTTTGATCCTTTTTCCGATTCCATAAGCGCAACAGCCCGTCTCAGCATTCCGATTGACGTGTGGATTCCCGGAACTTCTAAAGCGCAGGCATTAACAAAATCGTCGGACGCAGTCGAAAAAGCAAAACTCGATCTTGAAGCGGCTGAAAGTTCCGCAAAAACTCAAATCCGCTCTCTGACCGCTTTGCTCCGCAATTCATGGGAGAGCATAGTCATAGCCAAGTTAAGCCTTGAAGCCGCGCAAAGAGGATATCAGTTAACCGAGCAGGGATTTTCCAACGGAACTGTTGAAGCGTTAGTTTTGGAAGACGCGCGCAACAATATGGCTAACGCGAGGCAAAGGCTTCTTCAGAGTGAACTTTCATATTTTAACATGATACTGGATCTTTCGTCCTCTTTAAACGTCGAATGGAAAAATTTAATACAAACTTACGGAGTTCCAAGTGAATAAAAAACGAATTGCTGTCATTGTTATTCTGGCTCTGATTGGAGTATTTGCCGCGCTTATCGCGCTTAAATTATTCGTGCCGGAAGAAACGGGAGGAAGCAATACTCAGCAAAGACCGCGCGCGTCAGCGACAACAGTTCGCGTAACGCCTGTATCCTCGGGCACAATAGAAAAAAGCATTATTATTAACGGGGAAATACTTGCGCGAAATCAGGTAACAATTTTTCCTACAGTCGCGGGAAGACTGGTTCAAATGCACAGGGGAATAGGAGACAGAGTTAACCGAGGCGACGTTGTCGCGATGATCGATCCTTCAAGACCGGGAGAAGTTTTCAGGGAAAGCCCTGTAACAAGCACGGTATCGGGAACCGTATTAAACGCTCCGTTCCATGTAGGCGATACTGTAACAACGCAATCAGGCGTTTTTATTGTAGGGGATCTTTCCTCGCTTTTGGTTGAAACATTTATACCGGAGAGGTTTGTCGGCTCTGTAAGTCAGGGTATGAGAGCCGTATTGTGGCTTGAGGCAATCCCGGGAGAAACATTTAACGCGCAGGTAAGAGAGGTAAGCCCTGTTATAGACCCTGTTACGCGCACATTAAGGGTGCGCCTTGAATTTACAAACCGCGATCCGCGCATAAGAGCCGGAATGTTCGCAACTCTCAGTCTTATTACAAACAGGAAAGTTAATGTTCCGGTAATCGAAAGAATATCAGTAATAAATACATACGGTTCGTGGATTGTGTTTGTTGTGGACGAAGAAAACATCGCGCGCAGAAGAGAAGTTACTTTAGGCATAGACAACGAAGATTTTCTGGAAATTATAAGCGGCGTAGAACTGGGAGAAAATGTTGTCAGCGCGGGGCAGAATTTTCTTTCCGACGGCGATCCTGTCCGCGTCGTTGAATAATAATGGCGGAGTTGTGTTATGAGTATAATAGAGTTTTCTGTAAGACGTCCTGTTACAATCGTAATGTTCTTTGTGGTTATTATTGGAATTTCCGCTACCCTTCTTGTCAATCTAGCGATGGATCTCTACCCTTCTGTGGACAGACCGGTTTTTTCAGTCTGGACGCGTTTCCCCGGAGCGGGACCTGCCGATGTTGAGCGCAACGTAACGGAAAGGCTTGAACGCTCGTTATCTTCATCGAGGGGGCTTGTCAACATGACGAGTAACTCGCAGTTTGAATCAAGTTCCATCACTCTTGAATTTGCATACGGCACGAATATGGATAAAGCGGTAAATGACGCGCAAATTCTTGTAAACAGGCTTGTAAACTCGCTGCCTGACGGCGTTCAAACCCCTGTTGTGCGCCGTTTCGACATGAGCGCGATGCCGATTATGCGCCTCGTTGTAAGGGGAAACTATCCGCCGGATCAATTACGTCTTTTCGCTGAAGATGAAATTCAATCAAGCATTGAAAGGATCGAAGGCGTCGCCGCGGCGGAAGTTACAGGCGGAACCACCCGCATTGTAAAAGTTGAAGTCGCTCTTAACCGTCTTGCAGCTTTTAATCTTACATTAAGCGACGTTTCAAGCTCTCTTAAAGGGCAGAATGTTTTGTCCTCAGGCGGAAACCTCCGCAGGGGAACGCGCGAATACCAGATCATGACACAGGAAGAACTTGTCAGCATCGATCAGATAAAACGCCTTGTTGTAAAAACCGTCAACACAGGATCGAACCAGGACAACAGGTATCAGGTAATCCGCATTGAAGATATCGCCGATGTTTTTATGGGTTACAATGACAACGCTTCAAGAGTTCAGGTGAACGGGCAAAGCGGCGTTTATATTCAGGTAACATGCGAAAGCGGAAGCAATCAGATAAATGTATCGGACAGGGTTCAGGACGCGCTTGAGGAAATTAACGCTTCGCTTCCTCCGGGGATTACCATAAGCGTTCTTTCAGATAACACAACGATGATTCGCGCTACTTTGGATCAGGTTTACAAAAACGCGATTCAGGGCGCGTGCCTTGCAATGGTTATACTTATGATCTTTCTTCGCAACGCGAAGGCGACTTTGATTATCGGTCTTTCCATACCGATTTCGATTATGCTTACATTGATGGCTATGACCATTTTTGGCTTTACGCTTAACCTGATGACATTAACAGGCTTAATTATGGGTATGTGTATGACACTGGATGCCTCCATTGTAATTCTTGAAAATATCCACAGTTACCGCGAGCGCGGAGCGAAAAGCAGCATTGCCGCCATTTTGGGAAGCAAAGAAATGTTACGCGCCATTACAACTTCTACGATTACCACGCTCTGCGTTTTTATTCCAATCATCATTTATAAAAACGATTTAAAAGAAAACGGCATTCTGTTCAGCGACTTGATTTTTACTGTTGTAATATCGCTGACCATCTCTTTAATTGTCGCCGTAACGCTTGTTCCAAGCCTTTCAGGTTCGATATTGCAGCTTAACACAAGAAAGCAAAAACCGTTAAAAAATCCTGTTATGCGCGCTATTGATGAAAAGATAGAAGCGGTTTTGTGTTTTCTGGAAAACAGCTATAAAAAGGGACTTGAGTTCTGTCTATCACACAGACTGATAATTATTTCATTTGTCGCCCTGCTCCTTATTTTTTCGCTTCTTCAATTTGGCAGTATCGGTTTAAACATGAATGTCAGAATGAGAACGGATGATAATGTCAATTTAAACGTATCTCTGCCTCAGGGAACAGGTATCGATGTTACGGAAAAGATACTTTTCGATATTGAAGACCTTGTAAAAAAAGAAATTGAAGGCTATATAAATATTGTTTTAACAGCAAGACGAAGCGGAACGAATCAAGGTACGATTCAAATTACCCTGCCCCCTCCGGCGCAGCAAATTGACACTCCCGATACAATTATCAGAAAACTGACGCCTCATCTTAACACCATCCCCGGCACAAGAGTAAGTTTCAGAGCAGGGCGCGGAATGAGCAGCGCAGACCCAATAATTGTCGCCGTAAGCTCAAAAAACTACGATGCGCTTATGGCTACGGCAGAGGACATCCAGCATATAATGATGAATTATCTTCCCGAGATTGAGTATCCAACGATAAATCTTGACGAAGGCGCTCCGCAATTACAAATAGAAATTGACCGCGACAGAGCTTCCAACTTCGGATTGTCTTTATCTTCGATTGCCTCGGAAATCCGCACGGCGATGGACGGCGATACCGCGACTACAATGAGCCAGGGCAACAGGCTTATAGATATTCAGGTGCGTTTGAAAGACAGTGACAGACAGGGAATTCCGAATCTTGACGCAATCTCCGTTGTCAGCAGAAACGGATCGCGCGTGTCGCTTTCCAATGTCGCGAAAATTTCAGAAGGAAGAGCGCCGTCTTCGATACGCCGCGAAAGACAGGAGCGCGTTCTTCGCGTAACGGGCGGTCTTGCTCCCGGCATTGCGGTTACCGATATGCAGCGCCGTCTTGAGAATACGATAAAGGACAGGCTTGTGCAGCGCGAAGGCGTAACGGTTCGATACCTCGGCGAAGCCGCGGAAATTCAATCATTCGCTTCTCTTTATATACTGATTGTCTTAACCGCGATTTTTTTGATATTCGGAATAATGGCAAGCCAGTTTGAATCGTTTGTCGATCCGTTTATCATAATTTTTTCGATACCGCTTTTATTTATCGGCGTAATATGGATATACAAATTTTCAGGCGAAGCCATGTCCATGTTTTCTATCGTAGGCATTATCGCGTGCGTCGGCGTTGTAATCAACAACGGAATAGTTCTGGTTGATTACACAAACACGCTTTGCGCGCGCGGCATGGAAGTAAAGGCGGCATGTGTCGAAGCAGGAAGAAGACGCCTGCGCCCGATTTTAATGACAAGTCTTACAACAATACTTGGGTTGGCGCCTATAGCGTTCTTCCCAGGGGCTGGCGCCGACACAATTCAGCCAATCGGAAAAACATTTGTCGGCGGTCTTTTTGTAAGCACTTTTATGACAATCTTTGTTACGCCGATTATGTATTCGGCTCTTAATTCTTGGCGCCAGAAAAAGTCGAAGTCGATTGTTTTAGAGAAGAGTTCTCGCGAAGCCGCATTAACTAATGAAGGTTAGTTATGAATAATATTAAAGCTGCAATTATCGGGTTGGGAAGGATTGCTTCGATTCTTGAAGAAGACACTCTCCGCGAAAAACCATGCACTCACGCGGGAGCGATTGCCGCTAACGAAGACTGCGAACTTGTTGCCGGCTGCGATATTGACGAAGAGCGCCGCAAACTTTTCGCTGAAAAGTGGAATAATTTTTTACAACAAGCTGATACTAACGAAAAAGCACAAGTTAAAGTATACTCTGACGCAAAAGAGATGATCGCTGTTCAAAAACCGGACATCCTTGT
>Ga0209755_10000676_pt1 | contig 59903 bp, 50 predicted proteins | sample TergutCo191P1_FD_187301 | JGI IMG/M metagenome (GOLD analysis project Ga0209755, IMG submission 187301) | Cornitermes sp. P1 segment gut microbial communities from Petit-Saut dam, French Guiana - Co191P1 (SPAdes) (version 2) | ecosystem: Host-associated > Arthropoda: Insects > Digestive system...
TCGCCCAGGAGCTTGTCAAGCGGCTGGAGAAAATGGAACGGGTGGAAATCCCGGAGAACCTAAAGAAGATAAGCATCACCTTCCCGGCACCGCCACGTTCGCCCAGGGTTGCGCTTGCCCTTGAGGGTATCGGCAAAAGCTACGGGACAAGGCGAGTGCTTTCTGGCCTTGACCTTAGCGTCGATTCCGGGGAAAGGCTGGTGGTGGCAGGCCCCAACGGTGCAGGCAAGACGACCCTGCTACGCATACTTTCGGGCGTGGATGGCGGTTTTGAGGGGGCGGTGAAATTCGGCGCAGGCATAAGCGTGGGCTATTTTTCGCAGGATGCGGCCGAGGCCATGCAGGGAAGCGAGCAGGTGCTGGAATTCATGGAGGCGCAGGCTCCCACCGCATTGATCCCCAAGGTACGGGACATGCTTGGGGCCTTCCTTTTCCGGGGCGACGACGTGTACAAACCCGTCTCCGTACTGAGCGGCGGCGAGAAAAGCCGCCTGGCCCTTCTGCGGATGCTCCTGCGGCCAATGAACCTGCTGATTCTGGACGAACCGACCAACCACCTTGACCTTCACTCAAAGGACATCCTGCTGGACACCCTTTTGCGGTTTGAGGGCACGATCATTTTTGTCTCCCACGATCGTGCCTTTATGGAGGCTCTTTCCACCAAGACGTTGGAGCTTTCGTCCGGGGCCGGTTCCCCCCGTGCCAGGCTGTTCTATGGCAACTATGCCTATTACTTGGAAAAAACCGAAAACGAAGCGTCCGCCACGACGGCGGCGGATGGGGACAATGCCGGCGGATCCAGCGGCTTGAAGGCAAGGGACACAAGCCCCAAGAACACTGCCGATGACACTGCCCCAGGCAAAAGTGCGGCGGAACACCGGGCGCAGAACAAGCAACGTCAGACGATAATCCGACGGCTTGAACGGCAGGAAGCGGAACTGCTAAACGCCGTCGCCGAGTTGGAGGCCGAAAAAGCTCGCTTGGAAGGTGAACTTTCCAGCCCCGAGATTTACTCTGTGGGCGATAAGGCGAAGGCCGTCAAACTAAGGCTGGACGAGTGCGCCGCCGCCATTGCGAGAAAAAGCGGAGAGTGGGAGGCACTTGTCGAAGAGCTGGGGATAGCCAAAAGTGCCCCGTAATTTGGAAGGAGCATCTTCTTTCTAAATAAAAAATCCCCGCCCCAAGGGCTTTTTCACTCTTGGTTTCATTCCGCAAAAAGCATGTTATTGTGACTCTGAACCGTTGCCGTAAGCTCCCTTTGAATGTCCTCCAGCGTGTAGCCCTTGGCAATGAAGTCCAGCACCTGCTTGGCGTTTTCCTCCTTGCCTTCATTTTTGCCTTCGTTTCTGCCTTCGTTGTACCGCACCGTAAGGGCTTCCTCTTGGTTCCATTCCGCGAAAAGCATGTTTATTACCTCCGTACTATTGGTTTCCAAAAACACCTTCAGGATGTCGTTCTCCACGCAGTACCTTACCGCCGCAACCACCGCCTCCTCAAGCCCCATGGTCGTGCGGAACTCCCATATCTTCGATATAAAAACACTGTACCCGCCAAGGGTTTCGCACTTTTCCAGTATCGCGGGGTTGTACCCCTGGTTTATGTTGTAGACATGCACCACAAGCTCCAAGGCTGGGCCTTCGCCGCCGCCCGACCTCAAGCCGGCGGTGTCCTTGAACGCGTCGGACAGCCTAAGCACCGAGTGCTCTGGGTATGAGCCCTGCCCGTTGTACAGCACTATGAATATCGGCTCAGGTATCGGTTCGAGCGTGGTTTTGTACCGATCCATGCGGTCGCTTATCTTCTCGTACACCCGCGCGACGTACATCAGCAGGCGCAGCGGCATGTTTGGGTTGATCGTGCTCTGGTGTTCAATCAGCACGATCATGCGGTTGCCAAGGGTAAACGAGACGTCGTTTATCTGGCCCATGAAAAGCGCGTTTGAAAGCGTGTTGATGCTGATGGCGGTATCCGGCGGAAGCTCCACGCCCTCGATAGCGGAGTACAGCTCCCGTAGAACGTCCTCGTCGCTGAAAAGCAGCGAGAACACGCTGTTCTTGTGTTTTTCGTTTACACCCATGTGCGCCCCTCTATTGGGTCAGTGTAGGCCCTTTGTCACGGGAATGCAAGCGGCGGTGGGGCATTCCCGGCACTGGAATCGCCTAGCGTAGCTGGATTGCCAGAAGCGAGAGCCTGTTTCCAGGGTTCTCCAGGTAGGCTACGTGAAAATGCCACCTTCATATGATGCGGTTTAGAACAGAAGAGAGGAGCTTGAGTATGAATAAATTCCTGGAAATCCAGGTTTGCGACCTGGGCGACTATCCTGGATGGACGCTGTTTCATTTTTTTTGAAATATATGTTCATTTTGACATGATATTTTGAATTTCATAATTACATTCTTAGAAATCATCGTTTACCTACCATGCACCGAATTCCTTTTACGATTTACATGCTAATAGGCAGTAAATCACTTGACAACATTCTTATAGCCAGTCAAAATAGCTAAAAGCACGTTAAATTAACCGTGAACAACTGTCTCGTAGCAGATTATACCGTGAAAGCCTTGTAAAGTTAAAGGCTTCTTGGGGAATGTTGCTTTGAAAATGCTCCCGGTAAAAAACGGCAAGTGAGCCTCCTTGGTTCCTTTGCATGCAAGCCAGGCCAGCCTGTTTCGGCGGCGGCAAGGTTCGTCCCAATGCCTCATAAAAGCGGCTTCCCCGATCTGGGGAAACGGTGATGCTTTGTGCACTACTGTTTTGCTGTGTTAAGGATGATGGTGCCCCTTAGTAAGGAATAAATGTGAGGCCAGGCGGAAAGATGGTAAAGTATATTCCGACAGATCCGAGGCGAGAAATAGTCAGGCTTTCCCCTGTAGGCAACGTTGTTCCTCATGTGTGAAAAACGCGCTGCGTTGACCTATACGCATATAGAGTTGGTTGATGCCATTCTGACACGAATCGAACTTTTTTCCGACGTTTACGATAAAATTTCCAGCTACTTAACCGATGCACTTTGGGATACTTGTGCTATGGTTTTTGTAATATCACCTGGGGCAGCATCAAATTTACACTTGGACATTGTAGATACCATTCAAATTGCTGGTATCAATGGGGAAAGCACGGCTGAGGTAACTGTTGTATCTATTCGCTTTCCAAATGGTGCTGTTATCAAGGATGTTTGGGCTGCAATTTGAGAGATATTTCCTGGGAATGAAATGATAATTGGAATGGATGTTATAACACAAATGAATATCGCCATTACAAATGGCGGGGGGCAAACCCAGTTTTTTTTGCAGTACCTCCATATTGAGAACAGGATTGATTTTGCAAGTTCGCAAAATTAGCAATTCGCTTAAACTTAAAAAGGTAAAATCGTAACTAATGGTTATCATAAAAAACTCGTATTGTACAGGTTGTGGTGCCTGCTATTCTATATGCCCCGTGAGCTGTGTTTCGATGGAGCAGGACTCTGAGGGCTTTTTGTACCCTGTTGCTGATGATAAAAATTGTACGGGGTGTGCAAAATGCGAGAAAAGCTGTCCCGCGATTATATCGAATATTTCCCGAGAGCCATTGAACGTCTTTGCCGCAAAAAATCCTAATGAAGAGATACGTCACCAAAGTTCATCTGGGGGTGTTTTTTCTTTGCTTTCGGAGTGTATAATACAAAAAGGTGGCGTTGTTTTTGGTGCACGATTTAATAATACTTGGGAAGTAATACATGATTATACAGAAACGATGGATGGATTGGTGGCGTTTCGGGGGTCAAAGTATGTACAGAGTGCTACGAGGAACACATATAAGCAAACAAGAGAGTTTCTGGAAAGTGGCAGGAAAGTTCTTTATAGTGGAACTCCATGTCAAATAGCTGGGTTAAAGGCGTTTTTGCAAAAAGATTATATTGATCTTTTGACGGTTGACTTTGTCTGCCATGGGGTGCCAAGTCCTCTTGTCTGGAAAAAATATCTAAATGAAATTATTTGCAACAAATTTTATAAATTACAGGATATTTCAAATATCGAATTTCGTAACAAGAAATATGGATGGGGGAGAGGGATATATCATTTTGTCATTACATTTAGTGATAAAAAAACATTTTCATCTGTTACTGGAACAAACAGTTATTTAATGGGTTTTAGCAGGGATTTATATCTGCGACATTCTTGTCATAATTGTTTGGTTAAGTCGTTTAAGAGTGGTAGCGATATTACAATCGCAGATTATTGGGGAATAGGAAATATCTTGCCTGAATTTGACGACAAGAAAGGTGTAAGTCTTGTAATGGTAAATTCAGAGCAAGGCAAAGAGGTTTACGAGATACTAAATAAAAATGACCAAGAAACAACATATCTTCAAGCGCTTGCGCATAACCCTATGATCGAAAAATCGGCAGGTTTGCATAAAAAACGAGTTTTATTTTTCAAAAATTTACACAATGAAACAGTAATTTCATTAATTGACAGGCTGATTCTTGATAGCTGTCATTTAAAAATGAAAAGGATGATTAGTGTGCTTTTATGGAAATCAGGATTGTTTTTTATTTTTAGATCGCTCATTAGACGATAGAAGAACAAGCCTGACAGCGTATGAATTTTCTAGAATATTGTTATATAAAAATATTCAGGATATGAATAACAAATGTCCTCAAATACCTCCCGTATAGCTAAAAACACACTTGCGCTCTACCTTCGGCAGATAATAGTTATGCTGGTAAGCCTGTATACCGTGCGGGTGGTGTTGGAAATTTTGGGTGCAGAGGATTATGGCATTTACAATGTAGTAAGCGGTTTAGTAGTTTTATTTACTTTCCTGAATGTAGCCATGACAAATGCAATCCAACGGTTTCTGAGTTTTGCCTTAGGGCAAAATGATATGGAAAAGGCAAGAGATGTGTACAGTGCAAGTTTTGTTATTCATGCATTGATTGCTGTACTGGTTATCATTCTTGCGCAAACTGTTGGACTATGGTTTTTCCATACTTGGCTTAATATTCCGCCAGAAAGACAGGAGGCGGCTTTTGTCGTGTATCAGTTTTCTATCGTGGCGGCGGTAATAGGTATCTTCCAAATTCCGTATGGAGCCACCATCGTTGCCCATGAAAAAATGTCTTTTTTTGCAATGCTTAGTATTATTGATGTGGCATTGAGATTGGGTATCGTATTTTTGCTACCAGTAGTCATATTTGACAGTTTGGTGACATACGCTTTTCTTCTTTGTGTATCTAGGGTTATTCTTTTTTTGATACGAAAGATATATTGCAACAAAACATTTGAAATTGCACATTTTAGATTTTGTAAAGATAAAAAGTTGTTTCGGCAGCTTTTGAATTTTTCAGGCTGGACTGTTTATGGCGGTTTGGTCAATGTAAGTAGAAATCAAGGTTTAAACGTATTAATAAATGTTTTTCATGGTGTTATTGTGAATGCCGCCATGGGGATTGCAGGACAAGTAAGTTCGGCGGTACATATGTTTGTGGCCTATCTTCAAGCCGCATTTAATCCACAAATAGTCAAGTCATATTCCGCTAGAGACCATGTATATTTTATGCGTCTTATATTTACTGCCTCTAAACTGTCATTTTATATGTTACTTTTCTTGGTGTTGCCTTTATATATAAATGCCGATTTTGTCTTGCGAATATGGCTAGGAACCGTGCCTGAATACGTTGTTGTATTTACCCAAGTGATCTTGCTTTTTTTATTAACAGAGACAATCATCGAACCTTTGCGGATGTCAATACAAGCAACTGGAGATATAAAAAAGTATCAGCTTATTCAAAGTTCCTTTATATTTGCTGTTTTGCCCTTAGCTTTATTGTTTTTGTGGATTGGTTTTAGTCCTGTGTGGGTATTAGTTGCAAAAACAGGCCTAAATGTTTTAAGCTTCGTTTGGCATATGTTTTTCTTGGGAGAAAGAATAAAACTTCCAGTTTGGGATTTCATTCGTAAAGTGATCGTGCCAATTTTTATTATTACAGGAATTTCAAGTTTTATAACTATTCTTTTGCATGGGTTAATTACTGATGGCTGGAGTAGTTTAATCGCATCTTGTGTCATTTCAACTATAAGCATAGGTTGTTTGGTGTACTGGGTGGGTTTAAATAAAAAGGAAAAATATTTGTTGCAAACGTGGACTAAAAAAATAATAAGAGTGGGTAGATAATGAAACTGTCTAATTTAAGAAAAGAAAAGAGTGAGGAAAAAATCTTCCTTATAGCCGATGTAATTAATTGTACTAAAGAAAATGAGCCTGACCAGACAGTCTGGGTCTCTATTCCCAACCAATATGGGGAATATCTTAGTGATAATCGTTATGACGGCTTTCTGGTTGCGTTGTTATACCCTGCGATGGTTTATGGGGAAGATATTGAAGTTGATGGAATTGTTTCAAAACGGTTGCTACGGAACATAAATAAATTTGTACAGGATATTTTACTGGCATATGATTCTAAATTGCATAAGATTAATATTTCAGCTAAGGAAACGACAAATGAAATATTGTCAACGGCAAAACATATTGGTACAGGTTTCTCAGGTGGAGTGGATTCCTTTTCCACCATTTACGATAATTTCGTTTTGGAAAATGATCCAGAATATAAGATAGATAGTTTGGTTTGTCTTAATGTCGGCTCGCATGGTACGTTTGGTGATGAAAAGACCAAGAAGTTATTCCAAAATCGATATAATTTTTTGAAAAGGTACGCCGACATAGTTGATTTGCCGTATATCCCTGTTGATTCAAATATACATTATTTTTGTAAAGAACATTATTATACTTGTATATTGACACTTGTCGCTGGAATTCTGTGTATGCAAAATGCCTTTGTTAGATATTATGTTGCCTCATCGACAGGGGATTACAAACAATGGACTAAAACAATCATATCGCAAAAGGGGATTAATATAGACGAATTTAGCGAACCGTATTTGTTGCCTTTATTGTCTACTGAAACAACGGAGTTTATCTCCGATGGTATACAGTATACAAGATGCCAGAAGACCATCCGTATTTCTAGTTATCCATTGACAAAACATTTCCTTGATGTTTGTATGAATGAGCCTCAGAAAAAAAATTGTGGTGTGTGTAAAAAATGTGCGCGAGTGGGATTGACACTTTCTGTAGTTGATAAGCTTGATGAATACAAGGACGTTTTTAATGTTGAATCATTCAGGAAGAATGGGCGATGGTTAATGAGTAGAGCAATTATAACATACAAAACAGATTTTTTTATGGGTGAGATTGTAGATTTCGCAAGAGAGCATGGAAAAAAATACCCAAACCGTTTTCTCTTTTTTCCAATTTGCGTTGTGGTATTTGCATTTGGATATCTAAAACGTAGAGGGGTCAAGGAGTTTCACAATGCAGTTAGAAGATTGTTGATCAAGATCAGGCAAGAAAGATAGGAAGTAAGGAGGTTTAAAAAAAATGAAAAGATTAGGGGTTCAAATATGAAAATAGGTATCATAACATTTCATTATGCCACTAACTATGGTGGTGTACTACAGGCTTTTGGATTGTATAACAAATTAATAGAGTTATTCCCTTCCAGCGAGGTATATATTGTCGATTACGATAACCGCCCTTTTGAACGTGCAAGGAGAAGCCAGGGGGTAATATATCAATTCATTTCTTCAATTACTAAGATGATCGTAATGACGTTTTCTATGAAAAGCAGATTGTTTTTTAGAATATTTATCAAAAAATATTTTAGATTGATTAATATTAATAATATTCAAGAACTTGATTATCTCGTGTGTGGTAGCGATCAGATATGGAATCCAAAGCTTACTAGAGGTCTTGTTCCGCACTATTTTGGACATATTAAGGGGTTTACAGGAAAAACAGTAATTTACGCTGCAAGTGACGGTGGCTATCTTGGAGATGCCGACCCAGAGTTGCTTAGAAAATATCTGGCTAATATAACCGCTATTTCGGTTAGGGAATCCACAATGCTTCCATTATTAAATCATTATGCTAAAAACGTTTCGGTTGTATCTGATCCAGTTTATTTATTTGATGTAAGTTTCTGGAAAGAATTTGCGTCAAAACGAAAATGTCAAAAATATATATTGATATATTGTTTATCAAGTGATGACAATATATTGCGAGATGCTTATAAATTGGCAAGTCAAAAAAAACTTAGGATAATACAAATAAAGGCACTTTATCCTATTAAAGACATATTTAGGAGCAAACATAAAGTAGTTCAACCAAGCTTGCCTGACTTTTTGTCATGGTTTCTTTATGCAGAATATATTTTTACGAATTCTTTTCATGGCTTGGCATTCTCAATAATTTCCAATAAACAATTCTATGTATATCAATTGAATAACAAATTGAACAATAGGATACATTGTGTCTTGTCTGAATTTAATATTACTAATCGTTATGGTTCTTTTTTCGATGTAGATGCATTGGAAAATATAGATTATGATATTATAAATGATTTGCATGCAAAAAAACGAAAAACAGCTATTGAATTTTTAAAAGCCAATTTGAGTGATGTGCTTTAAAAGCTAAAAAAACATAATCAACGGGATTAATTATGAAGCCCTTGTATAAAATAGCGATTTCCAAAAATGATATCTTTACTATATCGAAAATCAGTATTTTTATGTTGTTTTTGCTTATGCTTTGGTCAATGCTTCCGTGGTTTGCATGGGGGCATAGAAGAGAATTTATGCTTACTGCTTTTAGCAGTTGTTTTTTGTTGCTTAGATTTGTTTTGTTTGCTAGAGATCATAATAAACAAACAATAGTTTATTCTGTTTTAATTGTCATTGCATTTGCATTTCTAGTTAATTTTATGGTGCGGTTGCGTAATGCAGGGGGACTATTACATATTTTTAATTTTTTTCGTGTCGTTCTGGTATTTGTCTTTGTTATGGCGATGAATAGGGATGAGAAAAATCAGATTGTAACTATGACAACGAGCCTGTATGCTTGGATCATGGGAATATCCATGGGGGCATATCTGCTTTTTCTTGCTGGGGTTAACTTGCCATATTCAATTTTAACTGTGGATAACCCGTTTTATCCTCCATTTAGAAATTACAGATTGTTTATTTTATTGGATTACGGTGGTTTAAGGGGTCTTTCCCAAAGATTTCAGTCAGTCTTTCCCGAGCCTGGAGATGTTGGCAATGTTTCAGCTCTTTTGCTTTATATCAACCGATATGAATTAAAAAGAAAAAGTGTTCTAATTATTTTTATCTCAGTGCTTTTGTCTTTATCTCTCGCAGGTTTTATTTTAATGTTTTTTGGATATATTATACAAATGATAGTAAGGAGTAAAAAAATATATAAAACATTATTGAAAATCACTGTAATAACGATGTTATTGGTTAGTATAGGGTTTATTTATTATACCATGAATCCGGAAAGTTTGTTCTCTAGGTTAATACTGAGTAGGTTGGAAATTGATGATGAAGGGGGTATTGTTGGAAATAATAGAGTAACTGAACATTTTGACCGGTTTTATGAGACACACTTTCTTACTTCAACAGAGAATATGTTATGGGGGATAAACTTGACGGATGGCGAGCGATGGGTTCTCTTTGGAAGAGGTGGGGTGAATTCTTATAGGGTATTTTTGCTCAATAATGGTATTGTAGCTTTAATGTTGTTATTTTTTATGTTTTTTAGTATTGTGGCTATTACGCCATCACGTTTGGGTTTCGGTTTACTTGTTTTATACAGTGTTGCTTTCCTGCAACGTACTCAAACTCCTTTCTGGGAAATGACATTGTTTCTTTTTGTAGGAGCAGTACAATATTTCCATACAAGCCTTGCAAAATTTCAGCCTCGCGGGAGCAAGCGTAGGTATTTGAAGTTGCATTTTTCGCAATCTGCAAGTTCGTAGGGTTGTAAACCACGAGGCCTTTTATTTTAAAAATCGGATTTTACAATGTTAAGTTGGTTCCTCATAAAAAAATGAGGCTGACTTTGTTGAATGTGCATAAAAGAGGCAGATGAAAAAAATAGCAATAATTATTGGTGATATAACTAGGCTTGCGGGAACAGAACGAGCGGTGTGTAACCTTTCAAACTTGTTGTCTGAGTCTCGGAAGTATGATGTCTTGATAATCAGTGCATATTCTTTTGCGGGTCAAAATTTAGCTTACAATGTAAATAGTAATGTATCAGTTTTACATTTGGGATTACCTTTAATAAAAAATAAAATAGTAAAATTTAAATTGTACTGCACTCTCTTAAAAAAAATAAATAAAATTTGTATTGAAAATAATGTAAACGTTATATTAGGAACAGCGCATGCTTTTAATGTGCTTTTGTTTTTTCTAAAAAATGGGATAAAGCTTGTTGCATGTGAACATTATGGTTTTATGGAACCTAGATTATATTTAAGGATGATTAAGAGAATAGTGTATCCATATCTAGATGCAGTTGTTGTGTTGACAAAGACGGATATAAAAAACTATTTATTTCGTAAAAACGTAAGGGCAATACCTAACTCATTGTCATTTTTAGCAGATAAACAAGCAACATTAAACAACAAAGTGATTTTGGCTGTTGGAAGTCTAATTGAAAGAAAAGGATTTGACTTGTTAATAGATGCAATATCTTTAATTAAAGATATTTGTTTCGGTTGGGAAGTAAAAATAATTGGTTCAGGTGAAGTTGAAGATAAATTAAAGAAGCAAATATTGTCCATGAAACTTACTGATATAGTAAAAATATATCCACCTACAAACGAAATTTTGCAGGAATATTTAAATGCCAGCATATTTGTCTTGAGTTCGCGGCAAGAGGGATTTGGATTGGTTATTATTGAGGCTCAATCGTGTGGATTACCAGTAATTAGTTTTGATTGTCCCAAAGGTCCTAAAGAAATTATTAATCATAATGAAGATGGAATGCTTGTAAAAGCAGAGAATACAAGTGAACTATCCAAGGCTATTTTAGAGCTTATAAAAAACCAAGAAAAAAGAATAGAATTGGGTAAGAATGCTTTGCAAAATAGTAAAAAATATTTGCCTGAAAATATTTTTATTTTGTGGGATACGTTACTAAGCGAAATGTGAATTAATAATTCTTTGATTAAGAAAAATTTCAATTTGTAAATTGGTAAATAGCAGAGTGTATAGATTGAGAAATGATAAAATAGCCATATCGATAATCATTCCTACTTATAAACCTCAAAATTATATAATAGAATGTTTTGAATCAATAGAAAACCAGTGCTTTGAAAAAATAAACTTTGAAGTTATTGCTGTGCTTAACGGGGAGCGTGACCCCTATTATTCGTTTCTTGAAAAATATTTACTACAGTGTAATTTTAACTATAAATTATTTTACAGTGATGTTAAAGGGGTATCTAATGCGCGTAATATTGGAATCGAAGAATCTGTAGGTAAATATTTGGCTTTTGTCGATGATGATGATATAATTTCAAGTGACTATCTGCAGGGACTGTATGATATTGCAAGAAAAGATAAAATTCCGTTATCTTACATGAAAGGATTTGTTGGAGAGATAACAAATACTAAAAATTATTATATTGCTAATGTATATAAAAAAATGATGAATAAAAAACTAACAATATTAAACGTGCGGTCGTATTTTGCAAGTCCTTGTTATAAATTGATTGCCCGTGAATTAGTTGGGACACATAGATTTGATCTAAGATTTCAAAATGGAGAAGATTCATTATTTATGTTTGCAATTTCTAAAAAAAAAATGGAGTTTCAATTTGCTGATAAAAGTGCTATTTATTATAGAAGGATAAGGGATAATTCACTTACAAATAGAAAAATGAGTTTAATATATATGATAGGAAATTGTTGTAGGCTGATATTTGTTACAATTGGAACTTATAATAAATCTCCAGAAAGATATGATTTTATTTTTTTTGTTTCTAGGATATTGGCTTATATAAAAAGTGTTTTGCATAAATATTTTGTATGATTGCGTTGTTGAATAGGTCATATTTCTTTGAATATAAATTTTCTTTGTCTTTTGTATTAAATAATTATGCTTAATAAAATAAGAGGGTTGTGAGCATGTCTAGTTTTGATTTTTTCTTGAAGAAGGTGTCCGATAAAACTGTTAAGGTGGGTATTATTGGACTTGGTTATGTGGGACTCCCTCTAGCGGTTACTTTTGCACTTAAAGACGTTGAGGTGTTGGGTTTTGAAAAAAATGGGGAAAAGGCAAAATTCGTAAATATTGCACAAAATTACATCGGGGACGTGACAGACGATGATCTTCTTACAGTTGTCAAAAAAAGAAAGAAAATTTCTGCTACTACGGATTTTTCTCGAATAAAGGAATGTGATGCGGTTATAATTTGTGTGCCGACACCGTTAGATAAATTCAAAAAACCAGATATGTCTTATATTGAGCAGTCCTGTATTGACATTGGTAGAAATATGAAGTCTGGAACGTTTATAAGTCTGGAAAGTACCACGTACCCAACCACGACGGAAAATTTCATGAAACCTATAATTGAACAAGAATCGGGAATGCAGGAGGGAAAAGATTTCTGGTTATGTTTTAGTCCTGAACGAGTTGATCCAGGAAATAAGGATTACAAAACCCATAATACGCCCAAAGTTGTGGGTGCTCTTGGAGACGAGGCAAAACAAATTGCCGTGGCATTATATTCCCTTGCTATACAACATTTACATGTAGTATCTTCGCCACGTATTGCCGAAATGGTTAAGATTCTTGAAAATACCTATAGGCTTGTGAATATTTCATTGATTAATGAACTCGCACTTTTTTCGGGAAGGATCGGTATCGATATATGGGAGGTAATAGAAGCAGCAAAGACAAAACCGTATGGATTTCAGCCCTTTTATCCAGGGCCAGGCATAGGTGGGCATTGTATTCCCCTGGATCCGTTTTATCTTGAATACATTGCAAAGAGCCAAAATTTTGATCTCTCAATGATACACACTGCTGGTGCGATAAATGATTTAATGCCCCATCGTATGATGATAAAAATTTCCTTTGCGCTAAACCGACAAAAAAAAGCAATAAATGGTTCGACTATTTTATTTCTTGGTATTGCATATAAGCCAGACATTGATGATGCTAGGGAAAGTCCAGCGTTATTAGTGATGGAGCAAGTAGCAAAAAAGGGGGCAAATGTTTTATATCATGATCCTTATATTCCAGAGACTATTGACGGACATGGGGGTAGATACTTGAGTCTTGAATTAACAGATGAGTTACTTGCAAGAGTTGATTGTGTGGTCTTTACGACGAATCATAGCTGTTTTGATCCAAGAAAGATAGTTGAAAAAGCAAGGTTAGTCGTGGATATGCGGAATGTGGTGAAGAACGTGTCAATCGAAGATGGAAATGTATTTAAATTTTGATTGCTTTGAGAGGTAAAGTGTTATGATATCTGTCATTTGCCCTGTATACAATGAGGAAAAATACATAAGTAAATGCATAGAGTCTATTTTACTCCAAGATTACCCGCTGAATAATATGGAGGTAATATTTGTAGATGGGGGTAGTAAGGATAATACACTTGATATAATAAATCAATATGCAGAAAGATATAAATTTATAAATGTGATTAATAATAATGATAGAATTGTTCCCATTGCTATGAATATAGGGATAAAATCTGCCAAAGGAGCAATTATTGTAAGGCTGGACGCTCATGCGGTATATGCAAAAAATTATATTTCTGCACTCACGGAGAAACTTTTTGAACTGAATGCGGATAATGTTGGTTGTGTATGTAAAACAGATGTTATAAATAAGAATTCTAAAACGCTTGTGATAAAAGAAATATTGAGCAATAAACTTGGAGTTGGTAATTCTTTATTTAGATTGGGTATTAATAAAATAAGCGAGGTAGATACGGTTCCATTTGGTTGTTGGCAAAAAAAGATATTTGATAAGTATGGGTATTTTGATAGTAGGTTGATTCGCAACCAAGATATTGAAATGAACAAAAGAATAAAAAGGGGAGGAGGCAAAATATATATTATACCAGATACTTATTGTACATATTTTGCAAGGGAAACATTTGTAGAAATAGCAAAAAATAATTTTAACAACGGAAAATGGAATATATTGACTGTTTATCTTACGAAGCAATTTGATTCTCTTTCGGTACGTCATTTTATTCCTATGGCGTTTATGTTGTCAATAATATTACCGATTGTATTTTGTATTTTTTTATCCGAATTATTATTATTTTCTTTTCTTTCGATGTCATTGTATTTTATATTAATTTTTTTTGTTTCTGTCATTTTGGGTGTAAAGAAAAAATTAAATATTTTATATCTTTTAACTGGTTTCACAGTTCTCCATTTTTCATATGGTATAGGTTCACTAGTGGGTGTTCTGAAAGTATGCGCATTGGTATTATGCCCGTTTAAAAAAAATAAAATATGATACGTTTTTTTGATATTATTTTGTCTGCGATAGCAATAATAGTACTTTTTCCATTGATGATTCCTGTAATGATAATTTTAAAATTAACAGGCGAACATGATATATTCTATAGACAAACACGAATAGGTAAAAAAGGAAAGCCTTTTCAAGTGTTAAAATTTGCAACAATGCTTCGAGATAGCCCAAATATGCAGGGAGGACTTATTACTGCACCTAATGATCCTCGTTTATTGCCTATGGGAAAATTTTTGAGAAAAACAAAAATTAATGAATTGCCTCAACTTTTTAATATTTTTGTTGGTCAAATGAGTGTTGTTGGATATCGACCATTTGCCGAAAAACATTACGCTGTATATTCGAATGAAGTAAAACAGCATATTAATACTATTAGGCCAGGATTGACGGGTATAGGTTCAGTTGTTTTTCACAATGAAGAAAAAATATTACATTCTGTTTTCGATCGAGATTATTTTCATGATGAAATTATTACGCCCTTTAAGGGAAAATTGGAATGTTGGTATGTCAAAAATCAGTCTATAAAAAATTATTTTTTTATTATCATGTGTACAATATTAGTAATGATAAATTCAAAAAGAATTTTTCTGGTAAAATATTTTTTTGACCTACCAAATATACCAGATGAGCTTAAAGATTATATCTAAGGATTAAAAGCGGATAAAGATGAAAGGTTGGAAATATTATAATCACGCTTTGCTTCCTGCTACCGCTCCACATATTCCAGTAGATACGTCTTTAATAAAAAATACTGGTGGCTGGGGATTGCGGGTATTATTTGCGAGATGGACAAGCCATTATGATTGTGGCCATGAGACTGATTGGTGGTTCTGTGTGAAAGATAAACCTTTCGATATATCGGGACTCAATGCAAATAGAAGACGTAAAATAAATTTAGGAAATAAAAATTTTGAAGTGTGTATTATAAACCCCAATGAATATGCTGAACAATTGACCAATATTCTAATGGAGGCCAATGCAAGTTATCCTATAGTGAACAAAAAGAAATATAGTAAAATAGAACTGAAAAACGAATTTGAATACCAAACATTTGATAACAGAATTTTTTATGGAGCGTTTTCAAAACTCACAGGTAATTTATGTGGATATACGGTTATTAATAATGAAAATGATGGTTGTATCGGCTTGGAAACACATAAATCGATACCAGAATACGAACGTTTAAATGTTAATGCAGCACTAATATACAAAGTCATAATGGATTATAATTTTAAGCTGTCTAAGAAATATTATATTAATGATGGTGAAAGAAACGTGTTGCATACTACAGGATTTCAGGCATATCTTGAAAAATATTTTGGATTTAGAAAGGCATATTGCTATTTACACTTAAAGTATTGTCTTTGGCTAAGACTTTTTGTTGCTTTATTATTTCCACTTCGGAAATTTCTATTTTCTTTCAAAAAGAACAGATTGATAATATTGTTTTGTGCGATATTACGTATGGAAGAAATTAGTCGTAATCGAATTGAAAAGTATGGGAAAAAAAGTGAATAAATCAATATATTTATTGTATGCATATGACGAAAATGCGAAAACGGTAAAAATTTCAGAAAATTCATATGAGTCGTCTATTCACAAATTGGGTTTAATCAACAAATGGAATATTGTTACTTTTGGAAGTGCATATAAGCTTTCTATATCGAATGGAAGCGAGATAGTACATACTTCAATATTTATGAAGCATTGTTTTAAGTTTCCATTTATGAAGAAAAATGATATCATAATTGGCCCATGTGTTACGATACAAAAATATCGTGGACAGGGACTATATCCTTTTGCTATAAGGAAGATATCAAACTGGTATAAATTAATGGGATTTAACGATAAAGTATATTTATTAATAGAAGAATCCAATGTGCCCTCTAGGCGTGGGGCAGAAAAGGCGGGATGTGTGGTAATAGGTAGAATAAAGAAAACAAAAATTCTGAAAATATATAAATGTGTCTGATACGCATTGTGGTCAACCAATATATCTTAATGATTTACGTATAATATTTTGTAATAATTATGAATCGTAATCGAGAAATTACTGCTTTTATAAAATCACTTTACCATCAACAGTCGCCTGTTTTGCTGCATTGTCCCGAGTTTCTCGGCAATGAAAAAAAATATCTTTCAGAATGTATTGATACAAAATACGTTTCCTATGTTGGGCGTTTTGTTGTCGATCTGGAAGATAAAGTGAAGGAGATAACAGGTGCAAGGCATGCTGTAGCCTTGGTTAATGGAACATCTGCCTTGCATATGCTTTTGTTGGCTATAGGAATAGAACCTGGAGATGAAGTTATTACACAGTCTTTGTCTTTTGTAGCGACATCTGCAGCGATAGCCCACGCACAAGGCACGCCAATATTCGTTGATGTAGAACAAAATACACTGGGCATGTCTCCAGAAAGCCTTGAGAATTTTCTTGCTGACTACACTAAAGTTAAAGACGAAAAATGTTTTAATAAAAAAACAGGTAAACGAATAAAAGCAGTCATACCTATGCACACTTTCGGCCATCCTGTAAGGATAGATGAAATAAAAATGATATGTGACAAATACTCTGTGTCATTAATAGAGGATGCGGCCGAATCTCTTGGAAGTTTCTATAAGGATAAACATACGGGCACTTTTGGAAAAGGTGCGGTATTGAGTTTTAATGGGAATAAACTGATAACAACTGGCGGTGGCGGCATGGTCATCACTGACGATGAAATAATTGCAAAAAGGATAAAATATATTTCAACTACTGCAAAACGCCCCCATCCTTGGGAATTTTACCATGATGAAATAGGGTATAATCTACGTATGCCCAGTCTCAATGCCGCAATTGGGTTTGCGCAGCTTGAATATTTCGATCTTTTGCTTGAGAGCAAGCGAAAGGTGGCATGTTTATATCAGGATTTTTTTAATGGTATGGAGATTCAATTTGTTACAGAACCTGATAAAGCAAAATCAAATTATTGGTTAAACGCTATTCTCTTTGATGATCGTAAAGGACGAGACGAATTTCTCGAATATTCTAACGGCAATGGTGTTCAGGTGCGGCCTGCGTGGACATTGCTTCACACATTGCCTCCATACCAATATTGCCAACATACGGAAACACCTAATGCTGAATACATTGCGGATCGTCTTGTAAACATTCCAAGCAGTGTTAGGATGGGTTGATATGCAAAATACTCTCTCCCTCATTGGTCGTACCGAACCTTTGTTCTCTAAGGATATTGCTGTTCACGAAACAGAAATATCCGCTATCGTAGCTTCTGCTCGTATTCTTGTTATTGGTGGCGCAGGTTCCATTGGCTCAGCTGTGGTTTGTGAACTTTTCAAACGTAGTCCTAAGTTGCTGCATGTTGTGGATATTAGTGAGAATAACATGGTAGAACTTGTCCGTGATATTCGCAGTTCGTTGGGCTATATTGGTGGCGAATTTGCCACATTCGCCATTGATTACGGCTCGAGTATTTTTGATTCTTTTATGATGTGTGGACAATACGATTATGTGTTTAATCTATCGGCTTTAAAGCATGTGCGGAGCGAAAAAGATCCGTTTACCTTAATGCGAATGATAGATGTAAATATTTTCAATACTGATAGAAGTATGGAGCAGGCAAAGAGAAGGGGAGCAATAAAATATTTTTGTGTTTCCACTGATAAAGCGGCAAACTCTGTCAATATGATGGGGGCTTCCAAGCGTATCATGGAAATGTTTTTAATGCGTCGGTCTTTGGACTTACCTGTTTCCACTGCCCGTTTTGCTAACGTTGCATTTTCAGACGGTAGTCTACTTTACGGCTTTAATCGTCGTATAGAAAAGGGACAGCCTCTTTCTGCACCTAATGATGTGCGACGCTATTTTGTAACTCCACAGGAGTCGGGAGAATTGTGCCTTATGTCCTGCCTGCTTGGGGATAATCGGGACATATTTTTTCCTAAACTGGACTATAATCTCAATATGCTAACCTTCAGCGAAATAGCGGAGCGTTATCTTAAAAATTTAGGCTACGAGCCTGTTCAGTGCGAGAGTGAAGACGAAGCTCGTGGACGTATCCAAGAGCTGAAGGCAGGAAAAAAATATCCTGTGTATTTTTTCAAAAGTGATACCACTGGAGAAAAGGATTTTGAGGAATTCTATACGGAAAAAGAGAATCTTGATATGGGGAGGTTTGCTACTATAGGTATCATAAAGAATAATGCACTATATGATGAACAAAAACTTATAACTTTTACGGAGGCCATTCGAGCATTGCGGGAAAAAGGGGAATGGACACGTTCAGAATTGATAGAACTGTTTAATTTTATGATTCCAGAATTTAACCACAAGGAAACAAGTAAATTCCTTGATGGAAGGATGTAAGAGTGAATGGACAGGCATAACCAACAAGGATGTTTGCGTATCAAAATGCAAATGAAAATAAAAAAAAGGGATTGTATTTGTGTGGTTTTGCTATTCATGTTGGCGTTGCCACTAGCTGGTCGTAATATGGATATTATTCAATGTAGCGACAATAATGATACCAATATTGCAATCATTCGGGATCGGAAAAATTTTGTTTACTATATATGACTTTGGAGCTGTCGGTGATGGCGAGACTTGTGACTTATTAGCTATTTTGGAGGCTCATAGGGAGGCCAACAGACTAAACAAGCCAGTTCGTGCCGATCACGGTGCGACATATTATATTAGTGGCATGGCTCGAACCGTAACAATTCAAACGGACACGGACTGGCGAGATGCGAATTTTATTATAGATGATCGAAATGTATCAAACCCCAATACGTGGGTATTCAGGGTAACAAGCAGACATGCGGTACAGACATTGGGTGATACTGTAACCTCGTTGACGAGAGGGCAGGCAAATTTAGGGCGAGCATTTGAACATCCCTCATTAATTAGGGTGGAAAATAACATGGTTAGGAGGTTTATCAGGCGTGGTGGAGACCAGGATAGTGGGCGGCCACAGAGAGAGGTTTTCATTGTGGACATTGATGGGAATGTTTGCTCGACAACACCCATTCTTTGGGACTATGAGCGAATAACCGCCAGTACCATTCGTCCTATTGATGCCACTCTATTAACAATCACTGGTGGAATATTTACGACAATCGCGAACCAGAGTTATCCGTTGGAAACTTATCATGCACGCAATATCCTAATAGAACGCTCGAATATAATGCTGGATGGTTTTCGACACTATGTCGTTGGGGACTATAGAGCCTCACCATATTTTGGTTTGCGGGTTCATGATGCAGCGAATGTGACAATTCAAAACAGTTATTTTACAGGACTTAGGCGCTCTGTGCATGGTACGTATGGAATCACTGCGACTCGAGCCGTGAATCTTGTTCTTAGGAATGTCAGGCAAACAAACGATATAACCGATGCGGCTTTTTGGGGCATTTTTGGATCTAATGAAAGCAAAAATATTATATTTGACAATGTTCACCTGTCGCGTTTCGATGCTCATAGAGGAACCCATAATGCGACCATCAAGGACAGCACGCTTGGCCTCGCAGGAATACAAATCATAGGTTCGGGATTGTTAACTGTAGAAAATACTACCATAATTGGTACCAACACGTTTATCAATCTACGACCAGATTTTGGTTCGACATGGGACGGTGAGATTGTGATTAGGAATGGCACATTTCACCCAAATCATAATACAGCTACAATTATCGGTGGTAATAATAATGGGGCTTGGGATTTTAGGTACCAAACATTCTTGCCACGTAAAATAACAATAGACGGTTTAAGAGTGATTGACACGCAATTAAATCAGAGCAACAGTGCTTTGCGTATCTTTGCGCCGTTTGTGCAAACCTACAACGCTCGATTTCCACTTATTTTGACCGAGGAAGTATACATCAGGAATCTAAATCGGGACAATGGCTTCGGCTTTATTATCAGCACAAATAGCTGGTTTAATGATGTCATGTTTTTCCTGAATTAATGAAAATATTTTTAGAAATAAAAATAACCCGCAGAATATGCAATAATAAAAAGATATTTTTTTCCTCGAATCTATAGTAAACTGCTTTAATGCCTACCTTATTCCCTAATTTTAAGGGTAACCCCCCAGCTTTGCCAGGGGACTTCCAATGGTTGACATTTACGGCGACATAAAAAACTTCAGTGTGAATGCCAAATGACAGGCTGAAATAGCGTATGTGCAACTGACAAAAGTCAATGGCAGGATAAGAACGTGGAGGCAATCAGGCGATGTATACGTAAAGTAGGAAACTGTGGCCAAACGGCTGGAATAGCGGGAGATACTTTCAGGTAGACTATACTCTGCCGCCTTTAGGCGGCTCAACAACGATGTCAGGAAGAAGACAAGCGGGGTAAAGCGGCACATAGTGGTGGACACGATGGGACTTTTGCATGGTTTTTTGGTAACGAGAGTGGATACGCTCGACTGCAACGGGGCGATAGAGATGGTCGGCCTGCATCTTGAGGGTCTTTTGTCCGTGGAGAGATTCATGGTGGACGGCGGTTAAGCGGTGAGGGGTTTGCGGCGGTGATAAAGGGTCTCACTGGCGCGGAGGTGGTCAAGCGCAACGAGGTTGGCAAGTTCGTAGTGCTGCACAAGCGTTGGATAGTGGAGCGAGCTTAGGGTGGCTGGACGATTACCGCTGGCTGTGGAAGAACTGCGAGCGTACCCTACACAAATCATGCCGAATGATGGTGTTGGCATTTATCTCTATCTACTTGAGAAGATTTTGAATGGTCTCTAAGAGGCTTTATCCTTTGGTTTTGTTAACATTTAGTTGTTACAGCCCACTAGTCGTAATGATGTGGTGTATTTTCAGTCTAACAATTCCACAAGGACATTATTGAAGCGGCTGCTCGTACTGATGATAAAACCTTGGCCACTATCCCGAGTTAGATTTCTGATGCACACTTCCTCGGTCAAAACAAGTGGGAATTGGGCGTTAGTGGCTTGTACAAACGGCGCAAAGATACGCAAAGCGTTGTTGCTCTGATTCAATTGAGTGTCAACCACCCTTAAGCCGTCTATCGTTATTTTTTGGGGCAAGAATGTTTGATACCCAAAATCCCAAGTTCCGTCATTGTTGCCATCAATAATTGTGGCCGTGTTGCTAGTTGGGTGGAATGTACTATTCTTAATCACAATATCACCGTTCCATGTTGAACCAAAATCGTATCGCAGGGATATAAATGCGCTGCTACCAATTATGGTAGTATTTTCGACCGTCAGTAACCCCGAGCCTATAATTTGTATTCCTGCGAGACCAAGTGTGCTGTCCTTGATGGTTGCATTATGGGTTCCTCTATGTGCATCGAAGCGCGATAAATAAACATTGTCAAATATAATGTTTTTGTTTTCATTGGATCCAAAAATGCCCCAAAAAGCTGAATCTGTTATGTCGTTTGTTTGCCTGACGTTCCTTAGAACCAGGTTCACGGTTCGAGTCGCTTCGATATCATATGTACCTTGTACAGAACGTCTAAGTCCCGTAAAATAACTGTTCTGAATTGTTACATTTGCTGCATCACGAATAATTAACCCAAAATATGGCGAGGCACCATAATCGTCAACAACATAATGCCTAAAACCATCTATCACGGTATTTGAGCGTTCTATTAGGATGTTGCGTGCGTGATAAGTTTCTGATGGATAATTATGGTTTGCGATTGTTGTAAATATTCCTCCTGTGATTGTTAGCCGTTCGGTGTCAATAGGACGAATAGCACTAGTAGTTATTTGTTCATAGTCCCAAAGAATGGGTGTTGTTGGACAAACATTTCCTGTAATATCTACAAGGAAAACCTCTCTCTGAGGATATCCACCATGCTGACCTTCACCACGCCTGATAAACCTTCTCGTCGTGATATCTTCGACCTTAACCAATGAACGATGTTCAAATGTTCGTCCGAGACTTATTTGTCCTCTTGTTAGCGAGGTTACGGTGTTACCCAATGATTGTATTGCATAACGGCTAGTTACGTGAAATACCCATGCCGTTGGATCCGACACATTTCGATCGTCTATAATAAAGCTTGCATCTCGCCAGTCCGTGCTTGTTTGAATTGTTACGGTTCGGGCTATGCCGCTAATATAATATGTTGCTCTATAATCGGCACGGACTGGTTTATTCAATCTATTGGCTTCCTTATGAGCCTCGTAAATAGCTAGCAAGTCACAAGTCTTGCCATCACCAACCGCCCCAAAATCATAGTAATAAATAAAATTTGCCCGATCCCTGTTATCACTATACACCGTCACCGTAACGAATGCCTCGGTCAGCGTATTGCCGCCTTCCAGTGAGGTTGCGGTTATTATAGCCGTTTGCCCCACCACGTCCCTATTCGCCACCCTTATTTGAACGGAGGATCCAGTCGCCACCGCGAATCTTGTAGTCGTTCTGTGAACGCTTACTATGTTAGGATGGTCGGAATCCCACAGAACATTCGTTAGTTCCTTGCCGTCTGGATCCTTTACGTAAAGGGTATACTCTTGGTCTATACCTAGGTCAAGATGAGTGACGGGAATGCCTTTGTCGTTCACTATCGTTATGGATGCCGTAGGCCTGAGTGTTGCAGGTACGCCCGTGTTTACGCCGCCTATCCACCAAAAGCCGTCTATAATTTCGGGGGTAGCACCAGCAAGCCCGGCGGCACCCGTCGCTGGCACCTCAGTGTTTACCCCGCCTATCCACCAGTAACCTTCCATAATAACTGGGGAATTGCCTGCAGGCCCAGTAGCTCCCGTTGCTGGCACCTCAGTGTTTTCCCCACCTATCCACCAAAAACCGTCTATAATCTCTGGGCTAGCACCTGCAACTCCAGCGGCACCCGTCGCTGGCACTTTGGTGTTTGCGCCCCCGATCCACCAGTACCCGTCTATGATAACTGGGGAATTGCCCGCAGGCCCAGTGGCACCCGTAGCCGGTACGCCAGTGTTCACGCCTTCGATCCACCAGTAGCCGTCTACGATTTCAGGGGTCGCGCCCCTAACTGCAACCCCAGTGTTTGTACCATCGATATACCAAAAGCCGTCTATGATCTCTGGGGTGGCACCTGCGGCACCCGTCGCTGGTATGCCCGTGTTTGTGCCGCCTATCCACCAAAAGCCGTCTATGATCTCTGGGGTGGCACCCGCTGCACCCCTTGCTTGCACGCCAGTGTTTACGTCACCGATCCACCAGTAACCATCTATGATTCTAGGGGTAATACCCGCGGGCCCAGTATCGCCAGCGGGCCCGGTAGCTCCCGTAGCTGGAATCCCGGTGTTTACGCCGCCGATCCACCAATATCCATCTATAATCTCGGGGGTAATGTCTTCTGGGGAAGGAGCGTCGGGCACGGTGCCTGTGGGGACATTGCAGGTCGCCATCGAAAACCCAATTACGAAGATAATGGCGACAATACGAAATAGTTTAGACCCGCTCATATATGACCCCCTAGCTTGAATTGGTCGCCTTGCTTAGCAAATATGCAGGTCATCGTGCTGAATAGCCAAAAACTCCTTTTGACGCTACGAATGCAATGCGAACTCTTACTGCATAAAATAAGCCTCTTAAGGTCAAGAATCAAGAAAAAATAAAATTCCAGGGAAGGATTCCTTGGCTGTGCATCCGTAGAATAGAGGGCATGGTCTCGGTTTTCTGCATTAGCCAGCTTCTTGCCCCTAAGCATTCCGCATCTGGATGGCGGCCGCAATGGATTGACAATCAATATCTTGCCCGTTAAGCTATGCATTATGCTGATACTGATTTTGTCATGGAGGAGCTAAGATGGCGTTTGAAAAAGCAGAACGAGTGATTTACAAAAACAATCCTTTGATTCAAGTTATATGCCAGCTTAGGTTTCCTCGGATACTTTCAATAAACGAAAAAGCGCCCGCCGATTTTCAAGACAGCATACGCAAGGATTATCCAGTTTACGCTGTTGCCGTGGAGCAAGAGCAACAGCTTACAATAGAAGCCGCTAAAGACCCTGCTCCCAAAGTTATCCAGGGCGAACGAATAAATAATTATTCCTTTTCGTCTGCTGACGATATTTGGCGAATAAATTTGACTAGCACTTTTTTGTCTCTCTCAACTTCGCGGTATACTCGCTGGGAGGATTTCTGCTCCCATTTAAAAAAACCTCTTGACGCACTTAACGCGGTTTATTCTCCTGCTTTCTATGAGCGCATTGGGCTGCGTTATGTTGATGCCTATTGCCGTTCTGCGTTGAATCTAGATGCCAATATGCCTTGGACAGAGCTTATCAAGCCCTTTGCCTTGGGCTTTCTTTCAAGTGAAATTGCTGTAGAAGTAAAAGGATATTCTTCTACATCAGATATTAACTTGGGCAATGGCGCTATGGCGCGAGTGGTTGCTTCTATGGGCTTTGTCGGCAATGCAGTGTTTCAGCAAAATCCGGAGTTGTCGTTTATTGTCGATAGTGATTTTTTCTATGATTCTAAAAAAGCGATAAGCGAGCTTGAAGTTTCGCTGGATAACTTGCATAATCATGCAAACAATCTTATCCGTAGTATAATAACGGAAAAATTGCATGAAGCCATGGAGCCCGAAAGTATATGAACGAAATTTATGTGACTACAATTGATGTACGCAAAAATCAATCCGTAGCCAAAATAAGGAGTTTTATAACTCCCTCTGTGCCGACGGCGAAGGGCTCTAGCGAGGTTTCCATTACGCCCGCATATTTTTATGCGGTTGCGGATTCAACGGCGCGATTGTTTTCTGAAGCCGCAAGAACGGTTAGCGGTTTAGGCAACGATGTGGTGCGAAAGCAAGCCGAAAAGGCCTTGGACAAGCTGTTTTACTATTTGCGAAATGTTGGCGTACATTCGCGTAGGCTCCACAAATTGTCCGCCTCGGAAAGTGAAGACGGTGCGTGTTTGATCGAATGGCATTTTGCGAAATTTCACATAGGCTTGTCATTTGAACCTGATGCAAAAGAGTCATTTTATTTTCTTGTTTCCACGGACGGATCTATTGGCAGGGTTGAAACAAAAACAAGCAAAATAAACGACGATCTTGACACAATAATTAGCTGTATTGTTCAATTTGTTATCTGCAACACATGATGTTATACCCAGACGAATTAATACGCGGCATAGCTAATGCAAGCGATGAATTAGCTCCTGAAGGAAATGCCAGTCTGAACATGTTTGTATTTCGCAAAAACCCAGATCGTGGCGACGATACGATTGAGGAATTGTCAGTCAATTGGTGCGACGATAAAGAAAAGGCAGTAGCTGTTATTATGGGGCAACTGAAGCCCAATGGCAACATGATTTGCAAGTCTGGACTGTCAAAGCAAACTAAAACTGTCATTCGTGCTATGCTTGTCCCGTGTGTAACATCCATTGTTTCTCGTGAAGATGGCTGAAAAATTGAAAGGATGGGTACTGGCATCCAGGATATGACAAGGCGTTGTGCGGAATATGGCTTGCCGGAGGCAGAATTTTAAATTAGAGATGGTTTTGTGGCGATTATTTACCGAAAAAATGGCCTGGCCTTTGAGAAGGTAAATGACGGAAAGGTAGAGGAAAACCTCTCTAAACTCAAGTCCAAGGGTATAATCGAGCGTGTTGGCCCCGACAAAGGCGGATATTGGAGAATTTTGAAATGACTTTCTGGTAAAGGATAAGCAATTGCTTAATTTGGATGCCCATTGCGGCAATTTCCCCATTTATGCTATAATGGTGGCATGAAAACCATAATTAAATCTTTTCTGGTCGTTGGAATTGGCAGTTTCCTGGTGTTTTTTGGTTCCTGTACAAGACAGCAGGCGGGTGCGGCTAACCAACCTGCGGCGGGATTACAGCGAATGGAGGCGGATTTGACTGCAGCTAACGTGGCACTTGGTAATGGCTTGTTTGCCAGGATAAGCACCAACAGGGGCGATATCGTGGTAAGCCTTGAATTTCAAAGGACACCTTTGACGGTAATTAATTTTGTCGCGCTTGCCGAAGGTACGATGGATGCCGCCCAAGGCAGGCCCTTTTACGACGGCCTTGTCTTCCATAGGGTTATCGCCGACTTCATGATCCAGGGCGGTTGCCCGCAGGGAACGGGTACGGGTGGCCCCAACTACCGTTTCCCCGACGAGATAGTTCCCGAACTTAGGCACGACGGCCCCGGGGTTCTCTCCATGGCGAATGCTGGGCCTGGAACCAACGGCAGCCAGTTTTTCATAACCCATGTGCCAACGCCTTGGTTGGACGGCAGGCATACCGTTTTCGGCAGGGTTGTCGAGGGGCAGAACGTGGTTGACTCAATTCAGCAGGGCGACAGGATAAACACCGTCAGGATTATCCGTAATGGCGCCCTTGCGAACCAGTTTAGGGCGGATCAGGAGGCTTTTGACACCGTGCTAAGGGAGATGACCGCCGCCGCCGCCGAAAGGTCAAGGCTGCAGCGGGAAGCCGATCTTGCACAAATTCAGGAAAGGTACCCGAACGCAACCCTTACCCCTTCCGGCGTTCGTTTTATTGTCGAGCAGGAAGGGACTGGCATAAGGCCGGCCGCTGGGCAGATTGTGCAGGTGAATTATGTCGGCTCCTTTCTTTCGGGCGAGGTTTTTGACAGCTCCGATTTCCACGGCCGCCCCCTTGAGTTCCAGGCTGGGATTGGCAGGGTAATCAGGGGCTGGGACGAGATGGTCATTGACATGCGTGTGGGCGAACGGCGGACGGCGATTATCCCGCCGGAACTTGCCTATGGCGAACAGGGTGCTGGGGACGTAATCCCCCCGAACAGTTTCCTTGTTTTCGAGATGGAACTTGTAAGCATTAGGTAGGGGGTGTATGGGCAGTCGATATGTGGCAAAAACGCTGGAGGCCATAACCCAAAGGTATCCAGGTGAGACCGAATTTCACCAGGCGCTAACCGAAGTTCTTGAATCGCTAAGCCCGGTAATCGAAAGGAACAAGGAGTTCGAGGATGCTGGAATTCTTGAGCGAATCGTCGAGCCGGAAAGGCAGATAATTTTCCGGGTGCCCTGGACGGACGACAAAGGCAGGGTTCATGTCAACCGTGGCATAAGGGTTCAGTACAATTCGGCGCTTGGGCCTTACAAGGGCGGTATTCGGTTTCACCCCTCGGTAAACACCAGCATCATCAAATTTTTGGGTTTCGAGCAGGTTTTCAAGAACTCCCTTACCGGGCTTATGCTCGGTGGCGGCAAGGGTGGCTCGGACTTTGACCCCAAGGGCAGATCCGATCACGAGGTTATGCGTTTTTGCCAAAGCTTTATGACCGAACTGTCCAGGCACATCGATGCCGACACGGACATTCCTGCCGGGGACATCGGCGTTGGTGCTCGGGAAGTCGGTTATATGTTTGGCCAGTACAAGAAAATCAAGAACGTTTTCCACGGTGTGCTTACCGGAAAGGGGCTGCTTTACGGTGGCTCCCTGGTAAGAACCGAGGCTACGGGATACGGCTGTGTGTACTTCTGCGACGAAATGCTTAAGGACAGAAACACTGGGTTCGAGGGCAAAAATGTCGTGATATCCGGTTCCGGGAACGTTGCCATTTACGCCGCACAAAAGGCCATGAGCCTGGGGGCAAAGGTCGTCGCGATGTCGGATTCGGGCGGTTACGTGCACGATGCGGAAGGCATAAAGCTAGACCTTGTGAAAAGGCTTAAGGAAGTCGAGCGGAAACGGGTAAGCGAGTACCTGAACGAGGTGAAGGGCGCAAAGTACACCGAAGGCTGCATGGGCATTTGGACTGTCCCCTGCGACATTGCGCTGCCATGTGCCACGCAGAACGAGCTTGACGGCGACAGCGCCAAAACTCTTGTCAAAAATGGGTGTATCGCCGTTTCGGAAGGTGCCAACATGCCATCCACCCCGGATGCCGTGCAGGTGTTCCTTGATGCGAAGATTGCGTATGGCCCCGGCAAGGCGGCCAACGCTGGGGGGGTTGCAACTTCCGGGCTGGAAATGTCGCAGAACTCCCAGCGGCTTGCGTGGACTTTCGACGAGGTGGACGAAAAACTTAAAAGAATTATGGTCAACATTCACGCCGCCGCCAAAAATGCCGCGGCGGAATACAACACCCCAGGCAACCTTGTGAACGGTGCCAACATCGCAGGCTTTGAAAAAGTGGCCCGTGCGATGCTGATACAGGGTGTGTAGTTTCAACCTGAACTAAGCTAAGAGCACCGATTGAATCCTCGGCTGGATTTGATCGGTGTTTTCTAGCGAACCAAAATCTCCACTACATCATAGCCATTCTCATCTTCCACCACGATGTTGTGCGAACCTCGGCGAAGGGGTAGGGCGAAAACCCCGGCCTGGTTTAGGCTCCCCTGCAAGATGCCGTTGGCATAGACCAGTGCGCCGTGGCCAAAGCCCGCGGTTTCCACGCGGATCGCCTGTGCTTCGGGGGGAAGGCTGGGGTTGAAGTGAAACACCGCACCGGAAACGGGAAGGCGGATGCGCGCGTTGCCGGATAAAGCCGGGGCCACTGTGCCACGGCGGAAACGTTCGGCGAGCCATGCCTGGTATTCGGGGGGGAAGGCTGGTGCCTGTGCGGCAATCGCTTCACCCCAGGAGGCACTGTTGTGCCATGTGCAGGAAGCGAGGGGCGTTTCGGCGAAAAGCCATTCCTGCACCGTGCCGTGGCAGTTGGCGGTGGCGGCCATCCCCGAAAGGGAGCAAATCCGTGCCTCGCGAAGGTTGCCGGTGTTGGGGGCAGGGGGGAAACTTGTTACCGCGCCAGAAGCCCACGGGTTCTCGGCTCGCTGGTTTTCAAGCGCGTAAAGCAAATCCGAGGCGATACGTGCGGGGATGGAACTTCCTGTTCTGCCAATCACGGTTTCGCCGGAAAAGTTTCCCATCCATACTCCCACGGTATAACGGGGGCTTGCCCCCAAGGCCCAGATGTGCTGAAACTGGTTTGCCGTGCCAGTCTTAAATATGGAAGGAAACCCCGTTGCCATTGTCTGTGCGAGGCCAAAACCCAGGAAGCGGCTTGGCCCGTCGGCAAGAATGTCGGTGACGAGCCATGAAGTGTACGGCGACATCACCGCCGGGCTTTGCGACTGCGGCTGCCCATGCGGTTCGGTGAAACGCAGTTCCAGCATCCGCCCGCCACGGGGAAACACGGCAAAAGCCCTCGTCAGTTCCTCCAGGCTTACCTCGGCGTTCCCCAAGGCCAGCCCCAGGCCGTGATCCATCGTACTTGCCGCAATCGAATCAAAGCCGAGCCTTACAAGGTATTCCTCGAAAGCGCCGACCCCCAGATGCTCAAGGATGTACACCGAAGGGATGTTCAGCGAGGATGCAAGCGCGACGCGGAAACGCACCGGCCCGTTAAACCTACGGTTAAAGTTTGTCGGGCTGTATGCCTCGCCGCTGCCGAAAACAGTTGGGATATCCGGCAGTATGTCGTTGGGCGAAAAACCGTTTTCCAGTGCCTGCGCGAACAGGAAGGGCTTTAGTGTCGAGCCTGGTTGGTTCCGTACCCTAACCCCGTCGATCTGCCCGCTGGCGGCATCGTCAAACCACGAGGCCGAACCAAGGTAGACCAGAACCTCACCCGAAAAGTTGTCTATAACCAAAATCGCCCCGTTGTTTACCCTGTTGCCTTCCAACAAGGCAAGTTCCGACACAAGCCGCCTTTCGGCAAAAAGCTGTAAGTCCAGGTCAAGGGTGGCGCGAACCCTGCCACCGCCCGTATGCAAGCTTGCCACTCGGTCGGTAAAGTGCGGGGCGAAGAAGGGATGCTTCGCATCGACAAGCACATTGAAGGCGGCATCGGCGGCGGCTTCGGTCAGGATGGCCTCGTTCAGGCCAAGGCGAAGGCTGTGGGAAAGCGCCAGTGCCGCGCTTACAGCCATTCGGGGTTCCCTGGCTGGGTCGAACAGTGTCGGCCTGCGGGGGATTACCGCAAGCAGGGCAGTGCGAGCGTCGTCCAAATGGGCAGGCTCCCTGCCGAAACGGGCTCGGCTTGCCGCCGGAAGGCCTTCGATGTTGCTGCCAAAAGGAATGCCGTTTATCCACAATTCCAGGATATCGTCTTTGGAAAGCCGTGCCTCAAGCCGCAGTGCGTCAAAGGTTTCACGGATTTTTCCCCTCATCCCCCGCTCGTGGGGATTTATCATCCGTGCCAGTTGCATGGTAATGGTTGACGCACCGGACACCGTGCGCCCCGCCCGCAGGTTGCGTACGGTCGCCGCCACGACCGCCACGGGGTCAACCCCAGGGTGAAGGAAAAAGCGCCTGTCCTCGGCACGGATGAACACTCGCAGAACGCCGGGGGGAATTTCCTCCAGCGGCACCCATTCCCGTCTTACACCGTCCCCCGCAGGGAACACCCGTAGAAGCCGCCCGTTTCGGTCATGCACGGCAAAACCATGTGAACGGTTTTGAAAGCTTTCGAGTTCTGGGTAGGGCGTAAAACGGAGGAACAGATGCGCCGCAAGGAGACAGGCAGAGGCGATGAGGGCGATCTTTGCAATGCGAAATGCCAGAAGCTTTCGGTTTTGGCTCATGCGCCTCCTTAATACACGCAAAGTATATACCCTGTGCGGCTAAGTTTCAATTGCCAAAGCCTTGACTCCCGAACTAATTCGCTGTATAAGTAACAATGAGTATCCTGAAAAATGCACAATCCCTCCCCAACATACCTTGGGAGGAACGTCCCGCCGGCGGCAAGAACAATACCCCGCTTTGGCGTTATTCTGGTAACCCCATCATTCCACGAAACTTGACGGCACGTTCAAACAGCATTTTCAACAGTGCCGTGGTTCCATTCAAGGACGGCTTTGCTGGGGTTTTTCGTTGCGACGACACCGCCCGCCACATGAATATCCATGCGGGAAGGAGTTCGGACGGCATAAACTGGGTCATAGAGGACGAACCCATCGATTTCGTCAAAAGCCACCCCGAGTTGCCCCATTCCGACTACAAATACGATCCACGGGTGGTCTTTGTAGACGGCAAATGGTACGTCATCTGGTGCAACGGCTACCACGGCCCCTGCATCGGCCTGGGCTATACCGAGGATTTCAAGAAATTTTATATGATGGAAAACGTCACCATGCCTTTCAATCGCAATGGCGTTCTGTTCCCAAGGAAGATTAACGGGCGTTACGCGATATATACCCGACCAAGCGATTCGGGGCACACCCCATTCGGCGACATCATATATTCGGAAAGCCCCGACCTGGAATTCTGGGGAAGGCACCGCCATGTAATGTCTCCGCAGGGTGGATGGGAATCCACCAAAATTGGTGCGGGGCCTGCGCCCATCGAAACCACCGAAGGCTGGCTGCTCTTTTACCACGGCGTGCTTACAAGCTGCAACGGTTTTGTCTATTCCTTTGGGGCGGCTCTGCTAGATCTGGACAAGCCCTGGCAGGTCATTGCCCGCAGCCGCCCCTACATGATTTCCCCGCAGGAAACTTACGAGTGCGTCGGTGACGTTCCCAACGTAACTTTCCCCTGCGCCGCCCTTGTCGATGGGGATACCGGAAGGCTTGCGATTTACTACGGCTGTGCCGACACGGTAACGGGTCTGGTATTTGGCAAGGTGGATGAAGTGGTAGATTTTATTAAAAAGAACCCCTAAGGTTTTGCCGCAGGGGAAATTATTCCTCTGCGGCAAAGCCAAGTTGGTATGAAACTAAACACCATCATACATGGCGATTGCCTAAACGAATTTAAAAACTTTCCAGCCAGATTCCCAAACCCATTGATCTTATTTTTGCCGACCCTCCCTACAATATGCAGGGGAAACAATCATGCAGAGATACACGGAGGAAGATAAAATGAAAAAACGTGCTCTTATCAGTGTTTTTTACAAAGACGGTATCCTGGAACTTGCGTCGTATTTGAACGATGCTGGCTGGGAAATTATTTCGACGGGCGGGACGTCCAAGTATCTACAGGAAAATAAAATTCCCGTTAGCGACGTTTCCTTGGTAACGGGTTTTCCCGAATGCCTTGACGGAAGGGTGAAAACCCTGCATCCGGCAATTCACGCTGGACTCCTGGCTCGTCGCGGCGAAAAAAGCCACGTCGAAACTTTGCAGTCGCTGGGGCTTTCCGCCATTGACTTGGTCTGCGTCAACCTTTATCCGTTTTTTGAAAAGGTGCAGGCTGGTCTTTCCCTGGATGAAACGGTCGAGTTCATCGACATAGGCGGGCCGTCCATGCTCCGTTCGGCGGCCAAGAATTTTGGCGATGTTGTTGTCCTTAGCGATCCAGCCGATTACGCCGAGGCTATAAGCGGCCTAAAGGCAGGGAACGTTCCCCTGGAATTCCGAAAACGGCTGGCGGGTAAGGTCTTTAATTTGACTTCGGCCTACGATGCCGCCATATCCCGTTTCCTTCTGGAAGATACATACCCAGAATACTGGTCTTCCTCGCTTAGGATGGGGCAGGGGCTACGCTACGGCGAGAACGGGCATCAGTCCGCGGCACTTTACCTGCACACCGACAGGCCTGGCGTTTTGGGTAGCATGGAGCAGCTTCACGGCAAGGAGCTTGGGTACAACAACATTAGGGATTTGGATCTTGCCTGGAAGGCGGCCTGCGCCTTTGGCCTTTCGGATTCGGCAGGGGGGGGGGCTTTTGTTGCGGAACCCTTTGGCGAGGACGAAGTGCGGCGTTTGATCCCGACTGCAGCGGGCGGCGGCAAGGCCTGCTGTGTTGCGGTAAAGCATAACACCCCATGCGGCATCGCCCTGGGAGACACCCTTCTGGAAGCCTACCAAAAAACCTTCGCCTGCGATCCCGTGTCGATATTCGGCGGCATTGTGGCCTGTACCGCGACGGTCGATTCGGCCACGGCGGAAAAGCTGGGCGAGTTGTTTCTAGAAATAGTGGCGGCTCCAGGTTTCGAGGCGGGGGCTCTGGAAATACTTAAACGTAAAAAAAACCTTCGCATAATAAAACTCGCAAAAGCCCCGGCGGAACCCTGCGAGTGCATTTCCGTTGACGGAGGCCTTTTGGTTCAGCAGAGCGATCGAGGGCTTTTGGAGAAATGGGAAGTGGTGACAAAAGCCGTACCCACCGACGACGACATACGGGACATGATCTTTGGCATAAGGGCCGTAACATTCGTTAAGTCGAATGCGATCATGGTTGTCAAAAACGAGTCGGCAACGGGAATAGGCGGAGGGCAGGTAAACCGTATATGGCCCACGGTGCAGTCGCTGGAACGGGGTGCTGCGGCGATAAAGGCCGCAGCGGCTTCAGCCGCAGTGGACGGCAATCCCTGGAAGGATACCGCACCAGCCAGGGTGCTTGCCTCCGATGCCTTTTTCCCCTTTGCCGACGTGGTGGAAGCTGCTGCTGCGGCTGGGATCAAGGCGATTATTCAGCCTGGCGGTTCGCTGAACGACAAGCTGTCGATAGAGGCTTGCGACAAACACGGCATTGCGATGGTGTTTACGGGAACAAGGCACTTTAAGCATTAGTTTTTCTATGTGTATATCTGTATATCGAGGAGGAAAGGTATGATAAATTCGTGCAGGCTGTTTAACGACAATTGGTTGTTTGCAAAAGCAGACGCAAATACGGGCAATGCCGATGACTGGCAACCCGTATATATCCCCCACGACTGGCTGATTTACGACACCAAAAACCTATATGAGTCTTCGGTGGGTCTTTACAAAAAGGACTTCGAAGTGGCAAAAGGCGAACAGCTTTTTCACATACGCTTTGACGGCGTGTATATGGACTCGTCTATATATGTAAACGGTGCCCATGTTGGTGACTGGAAATACGGCTATTCCACATTCGAGTTTGATATTACGGATTTCCTGCGGGACGGGCGCAATGAAATTATTGTCAGGGTCGTTTACGAAAGCCCCAACTCCAGGTGGTATTCTGGGGCTGGAATTTACAGAAACGTATGGCTTAAAACGCTAAACAAAACACACATCGTTTCCAGCGGTGTATATATAACGCCAGCAAAAATATCTGATGGCATCTGGGAGGTTACGGTAGACTCGGAAATAAACATTGCTGGCGGAAATTCACCTGTTAAGGTCAGGCATACAATTCATGACCCCAAAGGAAATGCCGTGGCTAAGCGTGAGCACGGCCTTACATGCGCCGAAGGGTTTTTCCACGATAGTCAAACCTTAAAGGTAGATGCCCCTAGTCTTTGGCACATGGATGACACAAACATTTACACGCTAAAAACCGAAGTTTACCAGGAGAACACTCTTGTCCACACGGAGGAAAACAATTTTGGTTTCAGGACGATAGAATTTGACCCAGACATAGGCTTCCTGCTGAACGGCAAAAGGGTAAAACTGCAGGGTGTGTGCCAGCATCATGATTTAGGCGCACTTGGAGCGGCCATGAACCTTAAGGCCCTAAGGCGCCAGCTTGGTTTATTGAAGGAAATGGGAGCCAACGCCATTAGGACGGCGCATAACATGCCAGATCCCTTGTTAATGGATTTGGCGGATAGGATGGGTTTTTTGGTAGTGTCGGAAGCCTTTGACATGTGGGAACTGCCAAAAACTTCAAAAGACTATGCAAGGTTTTTTGCCGATTGGGTGGAAAAAGATGTGGCCAGTTGGGTACGAAGAGACCGCAACCATCCAAGTCTAATAATGTGGTCTATTGGAAACGAAATATATGACACCCATGCGGATGCCAAAAGGGGAACGGAACTTACCCAGATGCTAACATCCTTGGTAAAAAAGCATGACCCCAAAGGCCACGCGCCCCTTACCATAGGTTCGAACTATCTGCCTTGGGAAAACACGCAAAAATGTGCAGATGTCGTTAAACTGGCAGGTTACAACTATGCCGACTATCTGTACAATGATCATCACAAAAAATACCCAGACTGGATAATATACGGAAGCGAAACCTGTTCCGTCGTACAAAGCAGGGGAATTTACCATTTCCCGCTTAGCCAGTCCGTTCTAGCCGACGATGACGAACAGTGTTCCTCTTTGGGCAACAGCGCGACATCCTGGGGGGCAAAAAGTACCGAAGCCTGCATAATATCCGACAGGGATGCCGTTTTTTCGGTTGGGCAGTTTATTTGGTCTGGCACGGACTACATAGGGGAGCCTACACCTTACCACACAAAAAATTCCTACTTCGGGCAAATTGACACGGCGGGTTTCAAAAAAGATTCGTTCTACATTTTCCAATCCGCATGGACAGACTACAGGACAAATCCAATGATACATATTTTCCCCTATTGGGATTTTTCCGAGGGGCAGACAATTGATATCAGGGTAGTGTCAAATGCGCCAAAAGTAGAACTGTTTTTTGCCGACAACGAAGGCCAGAGATCGCTGGGAACTTTTGGCATTGACCACAGTAAGGGAGAAAAGATTATAGGGGACTGGCAACTGCCCTACAAAAAAGGAACCTTGCTTGCGGTGGCCTATGATCCACACGGCGATGTCGTTGCAAGAGCGACAAGATCTTCTTTTGGCGATGTCCGGGAAATTGTTTTGAACCCTGACAAAACAAGCCTTATGGCAGATGGCGAGGATCTGGTTTTCGTGGAAATATCGGCTGTTGACGAAAACGGAATGCCCGTGGAAAATGCCAATAACAGGATAAACATAAGCGTGGAAGGGGCGGGATATTTGACGGGTCTTGACAATGGCGACAGCACGGATTATGACCAGTACAAAGGAAGCAGCAAAAGGCTGTTTTCTGGTAAATTGCTTGCGATTGTTGCAAGTACTTTGGAGGCTGGCGAAATAAAAGTAACGGCGGAAAGCTCTGGCTTGCCTGCAAAGACACTCGTGTTGCAGTCCGTGGCAAAGAATGTTTGCGAAGGTGTTTCGTCAACTTTTGTCCCAAACAAAAAATCGGCATCAAACGATGAGATACCCATAAGAAAAATCCATTTGACGGGTGACAGGGGAAACAGCCTTAATCAGATATCGCTTAAGGCTGACGTATATCCTAAAAACGCAACATACAGCGAGTTGGAATGGAGGGTTACCGATAAAGCCGGCATAGACTCGGGTATTGCCGGCTTAAGCGCAAACGGGGATACAGCCCAGGTTACGGCAATTGGTGACGGGGATGTTTACGTAAGGTGCGCCGCAAAAAACGGCGGCGACAAAATAGCTTTCTACGCGCAGCTTGATTTTAGTTTTGTGGGATTGGGCAGGGCTTACCTGAACCCTTACGGCTTTATCTCTGGCGGCCTGTACAACAGAAGCAATGTGGAACTGACAAACGGCAATGAAAGGGGCGTCGCGACTTTCCGGGACGATGTAAGCCATGTCGGTTTCGAGGGGGTGGATTTTGGATCTGTGGGCGCGGACGAAGTTACCATACCGATATTCACTCTGAACGATGAGCCATTCCCTATAGAAGTATGGGAGGGTATGCCCGATGATACCGGCAGCAGAAAATTGGACACCTTTACTTATACAAGCCCTTCACGATGGAACACTTATGTCGAGGAAACCTATAAACTGCCCACAAGGTTAAAAGGTATTACCACAATTTGTTTTGTGTTGCACAAGAAGGTACACATAAAGGGCTTTAGCTTCAAAAAGATCGAAAAAGCCTATGAGCAACTTAGTGCGAAAGACTATTCAGTGATTTACGGTGATTCCTACAAAATTACGCAGGAGGCAATCGAGCAGATAGGCAACAACGTGTCCATCGAATTTGATGGCATGGATTTTTCAAAAACCGAAGCTACAAAACTGTATATCTGCGGGCGCACCCCCCTTAACTTAAACTCCATCCAGGTAAAGTTTGACGATAGCAGCGCTGTGCAGATGGTCGGTTTTTCAAAATCCCTGGATTTTGAAGTCCAGGAGTTTACCCTGCAGAACGTAAATGCCAGGCAGAAAGTAAGCTTTATATTTTTGCCTGGGTGCAATTTCGATTTTAAATGGTTTAGGTTTGCATAGTTCACACCCGAACTGCATAAACCTCGAACGTATCGCCCAGTGCAAAGATTCTGCTTACCGCAAGCAGGAGTCGGTACACTGGGCTTTTTTTGCAAGGGGCATATTTCCCCAGAAACGGGAAACGTTCTGGGTGATGCCCGATTACTTTTATTTTTTTTACCTTAAAGCCTGCAATTGCAAGTACCTTTTTGCAGGCTGTGGGAGACCAAATCGTCCAGTGATCCGCAGGACTACGTTCAAGGAAACGGCTCCACGAGCTACGACCCGAAATCCCAGAAAACGAAGGCGTTGCAATAGCCAATACTCCCCCAGGTTTGAGTACCTTTCGTATCTCCGCAAGCACTTGAACGCAATCACGGAAATGTTCGATGACATACCATAGCGTTACCACCTCGTACTTGCGATCCCGATCGCCGGTTGCACAGGGAAAAAAGCCCTGCACGGCAGAGATGCCAAGGGTCTGCGTTACATATCGGACGGCATCTTCCGCAGGATCAAGGCCGTGGGGGGAAAAGCCTTCGTCCCGTGCCGCGGCCAGAAAAGGGCCGTAGGCACAGCCAATGTCCAGCAGAGATGCTGTGCCGGTACCAGTGGGGAGCAAGGGCTTAATCATGGCAAGTCGTTCCTTTCCCATTGCGGTTAAATTCGGAAAATCCTCGATGTAGGTCTTGCCGTACTGCTTTTGATAAAATTCAAAAAAGTATTCCCTGCCGTACTCGATGGGTGGCGGCGTAAGCCTATTCATTGCTATTGTACCGCAATGCCTGCAACGACGGTAAGTGCAATCGGAAAAACGGGCTATGGGGGGGGTATGAAATTCCGTACCACACGCAGTGCAATTCTGGCTAAAATCTGGCCTAAGGCCGTTTACCAATTCCGCCAGGCTCTGCCGTGCTGCGCGATCGATATTGTGTTTTGCAGCCAGGGTCTGACAACGCTTTTTAAGCCTGCAAAGAAATCTTCGGTTTACGCCGCCTTTGTCGAGCAACAATCCTGCAATTTTTTTTGCACTGCCTTTCCCAGCACCAATTGAATGGAACCCCGTCTTTTGTGCAATTTTTTCGTGGTACTTGGTAGGAGAAATCAGCAATACGGGAATGCCCGCATACAAGGCCTCGAATGCGGTAAGCCCGAAATGGGTAACAAGCAAATCGTACTCGCCAAGGCGTTCGCTTAGTTTGGGTATTTTTTCTATTACGTTAAGTCCTTGGTTCCAAGTTGCTGCTTCCAAGTCCTTGGCTCCCAGCCCACCCCTAAGCAGAGTTACCTCCAAGTTTCCGGCAGCTTTCGTTGCAAGCGCTTTTGCGGCGGCAGAGCCAAGTCCTGCGGTATCTTCCTGTCCAAAACTGATTAACACTTTTAATGGGCTGGTAAAAATAGGGTCTTTAGGGTTGAACTTTTTGGGCAGGGGTAGTAGGGATGGATCGGCGATGTTTGGCTGCGCAGGCTTAATACCTGGAAGAATGTCGATTAGAAAATCAAAGTAGTTTTGGTAAGGGCCGCCTTCGTCAATGGCAATGACTGGAGCCAGTTTTGTCCAGCGGAGGTACTCCTCCTGCGGTGTCTGGAAACGGTCTAGGATGATGCATTCCCAGTTCTTGCTTTGCAGGTCGACTTCGGTGGCGATCCAGGCTATGTCAAAATGCTGGGTATCGAAAAGACCCTGAAAGAAGGCAGCCCCAACACTGCTGGGGAGGAAAAGAAGGGCATCCCTGCCCAGTGCTCGTAGCTCCCGCACCAGTGCAGTACATCTGACCAGGTGCCCACCACCCAGGCCTGGACTGCAAGCAGGTACTGCCAGTATTGCCCCCTGGTTCATGCAGGTTCCCCCCCGTCCGATCTTCGCCCGTCTGTTTGTCGAAAAACCCTTAGATACGTATCAATTATTACCTCCCCATTGTACCGTTCCCCATTGAATAGCCCGCCAGCGTTTTCCCGTTTGTCCAGTGCCTTGTAGAGCAATTGCCCCCGTCTATAATCTTCCTGCGTGTCAACTGTAAGCCTTATGTCTGCTCCCTGCCAATGACGGGGGGACAGGACACGGTGCAAATTAAACAAGCCTGGGTGGTTATACAGATAGGGACAGACGTGTTCCCGTTCATGGGGGGTCTCGGCTTCCCCTTCCGCACGGAACAAGGCTTTTGCGGACACGGCCTCTACCCCCCCCCCTACGGGGAGGCCAAGGTACCCAGCATAGTCCGCAGCATGGGCAATGGCTTGGGCACTAATCGCAACGGCGGCATCGGCAAACACGAATGGATTGTCGCCAGTGGCTCTTATCACATGATCTATGCCGAAATGCCGAATGGCAAGACAGTAGCGTTTTAGCACGTCATCCTTGGGGCCAGTGAACAATGCGAACCCTGCTTCGGTGGCCAGCGGCTCAAAGGCGGTTGCACAATCCTCGGGGCAGGCCAGTACCCTTATTTCTGCGGGAACCTTTCCAAGGGCTTCCATCACTCTTAGTATGAGCGGCTTCCCCCCCAATGGGAGCAATGATTTTCCAGGCAAGCGTGAAGAATCAAGGCGAGCCTGCAACACAATTCCTGTTTTTGTTTTTTTCAAAACTAGCCTCTTTAGTGTGTGGTGAAATCGGGGGACCCTATCATGCCGAAGACTCCCGTTCCAAGTGGGGGAGGCCATCCTTGTCATTGTCCATGTTCCAAAAGCCAAGGATAGTCCTGGGATCGCATCTCCACCTGAAGCGGTTGGTATTTACCCAACGGCGGCCTTCGGAAAAATTTTCGAAGGCTGAAAAAAGATTTTCCCTGGACTGTAACAAAAAACCTGGAAAACGGTGCAAAGGCAAATGTGCATAATCCTTGTGAAATACGGGGGCAAGGTTCTTAAGATAAAAACGGTGATAGTCCGTCCCAGCCGAATTATCCTCGACTGGGGTGGGAACCTCGTAGGAAAGTTTGACCATCTGTGTTGCGGATATTTCCTCCCCCCACAGGTGGGCACGGAAACCAAAATCCATTAACTGCCAATAACAACTTTTTAGCGTTCCGTCGAACCCACCCATGCGGATAAAACGTTCACGGTCGTATATGCCCACGCCATCAAAAGGGTACAGGGTGCGAAGCCCTTCCCGCAGGGGGCTAAGAACACGGGTATGCACCTTTTTTCGATGCAGGGCTGGGGCTATCACTGTTGGGAGCGTCTCAAAACGTGAGCTTTGTATGACGGGAACGGTGCAGAGCCGTCTGAAGGAACTGCCTTCCCCAAGCTTGTCCCCGTTGCTTGTGGAATAACTAAGCCGCTCCACCATTCTGTGAGCCCCCCCCCCAGCTATGAACCTGAGATCGCTCCATAGAACGAAGAACAACGGGCTATCCAACTCGGACACCGCCAGGTTGATTTGTTCCCCCAGAGTGAGGTGTTCCCTTAGCAATACAAAGCGAACAAATGGAAACTGGTTTGTTAGTTCGTCAAGATCATATTGAGCCGGCGGCGGCTCCATAGAGACAACGTTATCAAAACCTGTTTTCTCCATGTCGTGAAACAAATTCCGCCTGCCATAGTGTCTGCCCCGATTTAAGAGTATGGCGGAAAGGCCTGCAGAACCATGGCGTTCTCTGCCGCCTATGACAGTGTACGATGGGAGCATCTCGTTAAAAGTTGTAGGTATAATATTCATCGCACCCTTCGCATAGAGAATCGTATTTTGCACCCGCTTTTTCGCGCGCAAAAGCGGAGGCCTGTTCGTCGTAATGCCGCTGGCCCTGCTCCCATATTGCTTCGAGTGGTTCACTAAAGGCGTTTCCCAAGCTTGTGGCATCAGCATGTTTACAAATTTGTTGCCGGCATAAGGGAACTGTACCGTCAATCAAGATAGGCATATCACGCATAATGTGCCAGCAAGGCTGCCTCTGTACCGGGGAAAGGTCGGAAGCCTGCCTTTTGGGCAGCATTCCGCAGAAGTCATCGTATTTTTGTATAATGGTATTCGCAGCGCTTGTCTCCTTCCATGATCGGTAGAATCGCTCGATGTCGTCCTCCGCACCCTTTGTCCGAACTGCCTGCACGTACATGTCTTTGGGAAAAAGGGAAAGAAGTTTTCTTGCACAGTCGTTTGCTTCGGCAAATCCGGCTCCCCGTATCTCCTTGTACCGTGCAGGATCGACGGTATCCAGCGAGACAATCCATGAAAGCGTTGCCGGAGAGGCCTTGCGCCGGCTAGGGGCTTTTTGGGCAAGTGCCGCAATTTGCTCAAGCTCATTATCCCTCCAGCCTATGCCGGAAGTTTCTATTACAAGGGCAAGTTCCGGGCGGCGCAAAACCATTTCGATTAGTTCAATTTTTTGGGGATGGAGCGAGAGTTCCCCCCACAGGGAAAGGTCGATAACCGCGTCCCCCGAAAAGGCCGTGATTTTTTCAAGCAAGGCCTCAAATTGCCTGGCTTCCATGTAGTCCCGTCTTTCCGTGACAGGACCACCAGTGGCCAGCGGCCAGGGGCAGAAGGCACAGGCTTGCGGGCATCCGCCGCAAACCTGTATGGGGTAAAATGCTGGCAGTGTTCTTAAATATTCCGGTTTTTCCGCAATGATACGCTCGACGGCGGCAGTGTCGGGTATTTCTTCCGTTCCGGTGCCTTTGGCGGCGACAAAACGCCGCAGCATAAGCAGGTTCCTCTTGGAATCGGCGCAAAGGCTAAGGCGGTGGCAGCGCAAGTCAACCGAGGAAATTTCTGTTTCTATGTCAAATGCGTTGATGTCCTTTTGGATGACCGAAAACAGCGCATCTCGTCCTACGGGGCTTCCGTCTTCATCACCCAGGATTTTGGCAAGTATGGCGGCGGTTCCCGGCGAAAGCAGCTCCGGGGCGAGGCCATAGGGCCACCCGTCTGCGTAGGAATATTCGGCGGCATAGCGAAGGTGTCTTTCGGCAAGCTTCCCGGCAAGTACGGGGTCAAGGAAGGGGCAGTCCGCCCATGCAAAATAGCTAAAGTCAAAGCCTAGGGAATGGATGGCGATGGCCTCAAGCAGGGTCTTGACTGTCCAGGGTTCGTTTTTGCTTTCGATTAAGACATTTTCCAGGGGCAAGGTATCCGGGATTTGCCGTGATCCAGCCAGCAGTACCGTTTTACCCACTCCAGGGAATTTTTGGGCCTGTTCAATGGCAAGGGATAGGCTGTTTTTTTCACCAAGGATAGGTTCCGCCGCCTCTTCAGACAGATTTCCGGCATATAAAACCAGGAGCGCATTCATACTTTTCTATTATCGGTCGTTATTCGGATGTATTTGAGCGGGACGGCAAGGGGAACACAGGCAGGGTGCGGGAGTAGGGGACTGGTGTTGGGAGCGGCGGGTATTGGATAAGCTGGCTTTCAGCCTGCGCATGAAACTAAAAAAATCCAGATATGGGGATTGACAAAGTACGACAACGGACTATAATTAGTCCTATATGGTACTAAATGACGGGAGTGGCTTTATGAACCTGGAGGCTGACATTGCCATCGGGGCTATCGCCGCAGGGCTTAGTCGTATCGAGGGCTTGTATACAAAACTGGCGCAAAAGCATGGGTTTCCTTATGGGCTTATACAAGTGCTTTACATTCTTAGGCTTAATAACCACGTTACGCAAAAGCAGATATCCGATTTTTGCGAAATACCGAAGCAAACGGTAAACAGCATGATTAAGCAACTCAAGGCTGACGACCATATCACTTTAATAGCGAACGATGAGGACAAGCGTGAAAAGAAAATCCAGCTTACTCCGCTTGGCAAAATCTATTCACAAAAAATACTCAAACCGTTTCTTGAGTTAAACAAAATGGTTATCAATAAAATTGGCATGGATTTACTTTTGCAGTTGTCCAAGAAGTTAAAGACACTAGGGGATGCGATAGAACTGGAAATAGAATTGAAAACAGTATCATCAAAATGGGAGAGAGAAGGTGAGTAATATCCTGAAGGGGGTTCTGATCATGCTGATATCCGATGTGTATCTTGGATACCAGCGCGGATAGGCCTATCTGACAAAGCTTGTTGAAAAAACAAACAACGAGATTAATTTCTTGGAACCTATACCTGGAAATTCATTATAAGGAGATGTGCAAAATGCAATACCGTAAGGACAAGGCATCGGGGAACAGGCTTTCCATGTTGGGGCTTGGCTGTATGAGGTTTTCCCGCGACAAGGCGGAAACCGAGCGAATGATTTTAGCCGCAATCGAGGGTGGCGTAAATTTCTTTGACACAGCCTATTTTTATCCAAACAGCGAAAAAACATTGGGGGAAATTCTCGCAAAGCACGACAAGCGGAAAGACGTATATATCGCCACCAAACTGCCTTTGATTATGTGCAAAAGCGCGGACGATTTTGATAGGTTCTTCAATGAGCAATTGCAGAGGCTTCAAACCGATTATGTGGATTACTATTTTATGCATAGCATATCGGATTTCGCGCAGTGGGAAAGTTTTCAAAAGCTAGGCATCGAGCAATGGATAGCGGAGAAAAGGAAAACTGGGCAAATTCGACAGATAGGGTTTTCGTATCACGGCACTTGCGATGATTTTCTGAAAATTCTTGATTCCTACGCCTGGGAGTTCTGTATGATACAGTACAACTATTACGACGAGAATTATCAGGCGGGGAAAAAGGGCTTGCTGGCTGCTGCGGAAAAGGGCGTATCGCTTATGATTATGGAACCTTTGCTTGGGGGTAGGCTTGCCACGGGTTTGCCGAAGCAGGCCGTGGGCATGTTCGCAAAGGCCGACCCCACGCTAACGCCAGCCGACTGGGCCTTCTGGTGGCTGTGGAACCAGAGTGAGGTAACAGTTGCGGTAAGCGGCATGAATACCTTGCAACAAATGGAAAGCAACCTTCGTTCCGCCGATAATTTCCGTCAGTTGACCGACAAGAAATTGGGCGTGTATACTGATGTAGTCGAGTTGTTCAGGAAATCATACAAAATCAATTGTACGGGCTGTAATTACTGTTTGCCTTGCCCTAAGGGGATAAACATACCCGCCTGTTTTTCCGCATACAACACAAGCTATGCGCAAGGCTTCGTTACGGGGATGACTCTTTACATGACAAGCACCGCCGCGATTACGAAAAACCCCAATAGCCCACGCCTTTGCAATGAATGTGGAAAGTGTGAAAAACATTGTCCGCAATACCTACCGATTCGCAGATGGCTTAGAAAGACATCTGGTCGCCTTGAACCTTTGCCCTTGCGTTTGATAATGACACTTGTCAGGCGTGTAATGACAAGATAGACTGGTATGGTTGATAAGGTTTTACGGGCAGGAGGAAACACATGACCATTTTTTATTTTACTGCTACTGGAAACTCTTTGGCACTTGCCAAGCGTATCGGGGGAACCTTGGTTTCCATTCCGCAGGTTGTCGATTCGGAAAATTTGTATTACAAGGACGATGCTATTGGTGTCGTCTTTCCAGTTTATGGCTGGACAACACCGGTAATGGTGGGTCGTTTTCTGGACAAGGTAAAGTTCGAGGCGGACTATATCTTCGCGATAGGCACATACGGCAATACGCCAGGGGCGGCAATGTTTCAGCTCCAAAAGCGGGTTGTGAAAAACGGCTGCCGTTTTGACTATGTAAACCAGCTTTTGATGGTGGACAACTTTCTGCCCATATTTGAGATGGGCGCACAGGTAAAGAAACTGCCTGGCAAGAAAGTTGAGGAAAAAACGGCAAAAATAGTGGAGGATATCAACAACCGTAGGCATATGCAGGCAAAGGCATCGCTGGTGACGCGGGCAATTACCGCACTGGTTAGCAACATGATGAATTCGCCTGGCAAAACTGCCCAGAAATATATTGTGAACAAGCAATGCAACAAATGTGGGACTTGCGCCAAAGTCTGTCCAGCAAAAAATATATCCGTAAGCGACAAAGTTCGTTTTGCCGACAAATGCGAATACTGCCTGGCCTGTCCGCATCTGTGCCCGCAGAACGCCATTCATCTTAAGAACGAGAAAAGCGACAAACGTTGGTGTCATCCAGAAGTTTCGCTGGGCGAGATTATCGGGGCGAATAATCGCGGGGTTTGATACGGTAAATTCACACAATACCTGGTTTGAATACGGGAGGAGAATAAAGATGGTAAAACAGCGAGTGTTCTTAACAGGGGCTACTGGTACCATGGGCTTTTTGGGTATGAAGGAACTGTTGAAAGACACCGGGGAACTGGATTTGGTCATACTGGCGCTTCCTTCGGAGAAAGACAAGACCAAACTGGAACCTTATGCCAAACACGAAAGCCTAGAAATTATATGGGGTGATCTTGTCAATTATGAAGATCTGCGTGCCTGTATTCGTGATTGCGATATAGTGTTACATGTGGGCGCATTCGTATCCCCCGAGGCCGATTACCACCCCAGGCGTACCATGCAGATCAATTATGGTTCTAGCGTCAATATCGTTAGGGCAATTAAGGAACTGGGGCAGGAGCGAAAAACCAAACTTGTAAGCATTGGGACCGTGGCCGAAACGGGCGACCGCATGCCACCAATCCACTGGGGGAGTGTCGGCGACCCGCTTAAGCCAAGTGTATACGACTACTATGCGGTTAGCAAAATCGCTGCCGAACGCCATACCATCGAATCGGAGCTACCATATTGGGTCAGTCTGCGCCAAACTGGAATTATTGGTTCCACAATGGCTTCCATCGAAGATGCGATTATCTTTCACAACTGTCTGGATAATGTTTTGGAATATGTGTCGGACAGGGATTCTGCAGTGCTGTTGCGGAACCTGTGCAGGAAGGAACGGCAGGGCAAACTGGGCGACGAATTCTGGGGGCATATTTTTAATATTGGCGGCGGCGCGAGTTGCCGTGTAGATACTTACACAATGTTTAAGCGCCTATTTGGTGACATTGGCATTACCAAGTTGTCCAAGGCATTTGATTCAAAATGGTATGCTACCAGGAATTTCCATGGGCACTATTATTTGGATTCGGATAAACTGAATGACATTCTGGAGTTTCGTAGCGATTCCATGGAATATTTCTATGATGCCTATTTGAAACGCCTTGGCGGAATAACAGTGCTTGCAAAGATAATAACGGCTATACCTGGTGGCCAGAAGTTGATGGGTAGCATCATCAAGAAACGATTTTTAAAACATGCCCTTAGCGACCATGGCACGGTGCGGTTCATTGACAAAAACATGGAAGGCCATATCGCCGCTTACTGGGGTTCCAAGGAAGCCTGGGAAGCGATTCCGCCGATGGAAGAATTCAGGCATTTCACGGATTGGGATACCGTGGTTCATATTGACTACGGGTATGATAGGAACATGCCCGAAAAAGACATGAGTATTGTTGATATGAAAGAAGCGGCAAAGTTCCGTGGGGGCAAATGTTTGTCATCCGATATGGACAAAGGGGATTGGATGCATAAGTTGAAATTCCGTTGCGCATTTGGCCACGAATTTGAGGCCAGCCCACGCTTGGTGCTGGAAGGTGGTCATTGGTGTCCTGTATGCGAACGGGAAAGCTGGAACTACTACGAACGGGCCAAATGCGATCCCTTCTTTGCGCAGGTATGGTATCCCTTGCATCCAAAAAACGAAAAGGAATGGTCCTATCCAAAAACAATTTCGGAACTGGATGTCAAATAGTGCGGTTGCACCGTTATAAAACGTGAATGACTTGTTACAAAATGACTCGATAAAGGTATAGGGATGGGATCTGTAACTTCATCCTTGCCGTTGCCCTGAAAGAAACACAACCAATTTCTGCGGATTGAACACCAACTTGGGAATGTGGTCGAATACGCAGCCAGGAAGTCGTTTTACTTCGCAGCTTCCCTCCATCAAGCGTGACGTGTCAAAAGGCGAGGCTGTTTCAAACACGACCCCTATTTCCTTCCCGCCAGCGTCATAGGCCACGATGGAATTGGGATGCTTTTTGTACTCGCCCCGATACCGCTCGTCTTTGCGGAGGTATTGAAGCAAAATCTGGTGGAGCTGCTTTATTCGTTCATATAGTTTTCCGAAAGTGGGATAAGCGAATAATTGTCAAAGACCGTATCCATCCTCATATGGGTCGAAGCATTCCATGTGCCCTTGAATGCCTCGATTTCCGCAATCTGGGACAGCATTTGCGCCGTGATTTTAATATTTCTCATGTCTACTATATACGAATGAAAGTGCATTACGGAGCAGAAAATTTGCCAGCCATGACTTTCGGTAACGTCCCTATTCGAGGCATCCAGCCGAGCAGCGTGATGGTATAATAACCCTAACATAATCATCCCTTACATCAAACTGCGCATCTTTCCCGGTAAATTCTTTTGTCAAAGGGACAATCTTACGCCTAACCCCCATGCCCCGCATATCCACATACTCATAATCACGCAAGGTCTCGGTTATAATTGGATTGCGGATAGACCGTTGCCCTGCAAGCATTTTTTCCAAGGTCATTGAATTCTGGAGCGAACCTGGGCTGGTTATTTCTATTCTGTCGGAATAATTCACAACGCTTATTTCCAGGGCACGAGTCCAATCCCTGTGCGCAAAACCGTTAAGGATTGCTTCCCTAATGGCTTCGTAGGGGTAGAAACTCTTTCTTTCCCTGCGAAATTGTCCGTCCACCGAATCGCTCTCCACGGAAATAAAAGGCCTAATGCGGTTTGCTATTTTTTCGATAAGCCCAGGATCGACTATCTCCCTTTTTTCTCCTATCCTTCCTTTCCCAAGCGGCAACAAGGGGGCATCAAAGAACACATCGTCATCGGCCTTGTAATCCATATCGGTGCTGGAAAATGACATCCAACGCAAACCAGATTGGTATAAATTTTTATGCGGTTTATAGCCAAACAAAACAAGGCCAGCTATCGTGCACTTGCAGCGGCCGTCCGCGCCGCCCACCATAAAACCAAGATTCCTAAGACGGGCTTCCCATTCAGACCCGTCTTTGGGCACATTGGGATCCCCGATTATGTTTACGATGTAGTCCGTCAAACGGGCTTGATCCAAGCTGTCAAAGGAAGTCCCGGAAACAGGAAGCGTTTCCGAATGGAGCATTTCGCCATTTTCAAAAAATCGCAATTGCTGTTCTCGTGTGGCTGGTCTCGAAGTGGTGCCAAGGCGAACATAAATTTCTTCCCGCCCATTGTGCCGCAGGACGTATGGTTTGGCATTTCCCCGATCAAAAGAAACGACGGCAACCCTTTTCCCGTCGTCCAGTGTTATTACTTCATAATATGGCACCAGTATAGGATGAACATAATGCCCAAAAACGGTGTCCATGATCCAGGTTTCCAGATCTGGGCGTTGTATACCGCTTACCCTTCCGTCGTCTTCAACGCCCACGAGTATTTTACCGCCATGCAAATTTGCCATTGCCACAATTTCTTTGGCTAACTGTTCTGGGCGGATGTCATCCCTTTTGAATTCCGTGCCGGAGTTCTTTCCGTTGGCGATAATTTCCAACAATTCGGCTTTGAACATATAATTTCCTCGCCTGAATTGTACTGTTTTTTATCCCATCCGTAAAGCCGCCGGCTCTTTTTGAAGCAGCCTGATAACAAAAAATATTGCCGCCACTGCCGCAAGCCCGAGAATCGCAAAAAAGAGGGGTGCCAAACCGTCATTTCCGATAACTGTCGCAAGCTGAATATAAGGCCCCATGGCGAAGATTCCCAGGTTCATCGCAACCCCCAAAAACGACGAGGCAAAAGTCACTCCTTCTGGCCGGAGATGCTGCGCATTGTCTGTCAAAAGGGTGGGAACTATAAGCAGGAAAGTGCCTACGCAGAACATTCCAGCCCCCGCCATTAGCAAGGAATTCGCAAAATAAATCAAGGCCAAGCCGATAGTTATAACGACAAGGATAACAATGGCAAGGTATTTTTTGAACAGCCTATGCAATGGGCCAAAGAAAAAGGACAAAATAGCGCCAGAGATATTAAACATTATAGCCACAGTTCCCGCAAGAAGGCCGGTGCCAAAACCCCTGTTCTGGACAATGCCGGAAATAAATATCATTGCGCTCATCCCGAAAATGGATGCTACAAAGATCAACACAAAATTAAGCACTACCGGCGCGGGAACCTTTGCCCTTGTTTTTGGGCTGGGGGCTTCGCCTGCCACGGGGCTTTCAGGCTCTTTCAGGCCTATGCATATCAGCACAAGGGCGAAAATGCCGACGCCATAGATCAAAAATATGGAATTCCATTGAATATCCACCAGTATGCCTACGGTTTGCATCATCAACAACCCGCCTAAGCTGGCAAATACATTGGCAAGCCCCAGCTTGTTACGCTGTTCGTCCCCTTTGTAGTATTTCATTATCAGGACGGGAGGCAGGGCAAAGAACACGCCAACACCAAAGCCAACGCAGGCCCTGGAAAACAATATTACTGGCCATGTGGGAAACAGTGCGGCGCATGAACCGCCGACAATGGAAATTAGCAGTGCCAAAATAAGGAAGGTTTTGTATTTAATAAGCCTGCCGGCAAATCGCCCTGCCAGCAAGCCGGCAATGACGGAAAAGATTGCCGGGAGTGTCCCTACCTGGCCGACTACGCCCTCATCCATGTCCAGGGCGCTGGCGATATTCATAATCGCCGGGGCCAAAATTATGTTGCTGCCCTGGAGCAGGAACACAAAAAAAATGCCCAATAATCCAATGATGCCGATTTGTTTTGTTTCTTTCGTCATTCTCAAACAACTCCCTGTGCTCGTCTTTGGTGTTACAGGCTAGGTCTCGTTCACGCACAGTACCTGCTGCCAAATTTTTACATTTACCATACACAGGGCTTGAGCCACTGTCCATCTTGGTTTTGAGCTTTTTATTGTCCAGGACGTGTTTCTTACAGCATCATCAAAGCTAAGGAAACACTGGTTAAATCCAATGGGGATTACCAGGCTGCTCAGTTCGATTCTTCAAGTAGTTTCGGCAGTCCATACAGGTCCTCCACCCCCTCAACAAGGATGCCCCCCATGCCTAACTCCAGAGGAAGGGCTATGTCGATGTCGTAGCGATCCCCCACCGAAAGGCAGGTTTCCGGCACCGTGCCGCACAGAGTCGCCGCCTTCATAAACGGCTCCTTGTGCGGCTTGGACACGCCGCAGGTGTCAAGGCCTATAATCGCGTGGAACAAATCATCCACTCCCAGCACGTCAAGGGTTCTTGTGGCGATGGCCACGGGGTTGTTGGTAAGCAATGCCAGGATAAAGCGTCCCCCAAGGCTTTCCAGTGCGGAACGGAGTCGGCTGTCCTCGCCAAGGTACTGTTCCGGCTTTAAAAGTTCGTTCCGCCATCGGACGCTTTCATTGATGCCAACGCCGAAAGCGGTGAATGTGTTTGAAAGGCTGATTTTCCGCCCCCCGTTCTCGCTCGACCATTTTTCCCTGTACGCGGCAATTTCGCCGCTCATTTCGGCAAAGCTTTTCCCTTTTAGGCTGGCAAGCCGTTCAATGAGAAGGTCGATCTGCGAGCGGGCATAGTCCTCGTTCGTGTAGAGGGTGGAGTCCATGTCAAATATGATGGTACGGCATTGCTCCGGAATGCGGAATACTTTCATGAGTCCTGCGGGAAAGGAAATTCAGGCTGCGGCGGTTCCTTTGTGCTGCCCAGCAGCCCTTTTATGATCTCCCGGTTGTCCAGAAGGCTTGAAATGGAAAGCTTGTTGTGAAGCCTGGATATTGCCTGGGCAAAAAGCTTGGAAATACTCACGCTGATATACCAAGGGCGTTTGAGAACTTCCTCCTGGTAAACCGCGTTCGTTCCGATGATTCTGTAAAACAGGCCTTCCCCGTAGGCTTTGTCGAAATAGGAGACCGCGTCGCCGGAAAACAGGGGCAGGCTGATTGAGCATATGACCCGACGCGCGCCGTTTTTCTTGAGCAACTCCATCCCCTTTATGAGGGTTCCGCCCGTGCCGAGCAGGTCGTCGGCCATAAAAACAGTCTTGTCCTTTACGTTGCCCAAAAGCCGCAACTGCGAGATGTTGCTTTCCGACACGTTTTTGCACACCTTGGAGTAGTCCCGCTCCTTGTACAGTAGGGCAAGCGGCTTTTTAAGTGTCGAGGCGAAGAATTTGTTCCGGTCAACCGCGCCGGTGTCCGGGGAAACGACCACGAAGTCGTCGTCCAGTATCCCTTCCAACCTGGAAAGCGCCCTTATTATCTGGTAGCTTGCGTGCAGGTTTTCGAGCCGCATGGTCGTAAAAGAGTTCATTATGTCCCGTGAGTGAATATCCAGGGTGATAAGCTGGCACACCCCAAGGCTTTCAAACATCTTCCCTATTCGGCTTGCGGTAAGGCCTTCCCTGCCTTTGGCCTTGTGCTGCCTGGCATAGGGGTAGTTGGGGATGACCAGGGTTATCCTCTGCGCCCCCGCCTGCCGCGCCGCATCTATGGTGACGAAAAGGGTCATCAGGTGGTCGTTGATCGTAAGCGCCTTTCCTTCGTCGCAGCCGTGGAAGCGCACGGGGTAACGGTTTTCGACATCCTGAAAGATGTAGACATCCTTTCCCCGTATCGACTCCTGAATTTCCGCCTTGACCTCGCCGTTGGGGAAGCTGGTGAACCTTGTCGGCGTTTTGAGCTTGGGAACTGGGCATTTCCCCTTTTCGGAATGAATACGGGGGCCCGGGGAAACGATCTCGTTGATGAAGTTGATCCGCTCGATGACTTCCTCGGCGGTCGAGCCGTAGCGTTTGGCAAGCTCCGCCGCAGTCCGTTCGTTGTTGTGCCGGTACAGCTTTTTTAGGTGGGCGATGACTTCGTCGGCAAACACATCACCGCCAGGGCAGGCTATGATTGCAAGGTTTGCTGGGTTTGTGTATTTCAAGAACAAAACCTCCGCTGTACTGACGGCGACTCCCAAAGCAGCCAGAGCTAATTGCGAAAAAACTATGATCTGCGGTTCAATAATCTACTTATAGTACAATATCCACAAAAAGGCCCCGAAGGTCAAGATTTCCCGCTACGCAGTTTACGTTTGTCACGCAGCTTTTTTCTTAAGCTTTCCGCCTTGGTGAACAGGGCATAGAGTATCGGCCTGCAGGGGTAGTCCCAACTGCCGGGGCGGTGCAGTATGTTCCCGCCGAAGCCGGTTTTGAATCGGTACAGGCCTGCCATTGGATGCCCTGGGTCTTCATTTGGCGGTATGCCGAACAGATCGTAGCTGGAACAGCCTGCCGCCTTTGCATCCAGCATAGCCCTCCACTGCAGGGCGTAGGGGGCCATCAGGTTGCGCTTGATGTTCGAGGAAGCGCCGTAAAGGTATGTCGCCTGTCCCCCCCGGAAAAGAACGACAATGGCCGCAAGGCAGTCGCCTTCCGAGGAAGGCGTGCCTTCTTCGGGAGGCGAGTTGCCATGCCAGGCGGTGTAAAGACCAAGTCTTGGGGGAATGGCCCCCTTGCCTGGAACGCCGTTCCCGCACTCCTCGAACAGCGCCCTGTAGTATCCGATACTGTGAACCGCAATGCCGTCACGCTCCGCAGTTTCGGCGAGTAGGCCGTAAAAAATCCCCAGATCCCGCCCCAGGTCTTGTGTTTCGCCAGGGGCGGGGCTTACTGTAACGCCGCGCTTTTCGGCAAGCCCGATGTTGTAGCGCCATTTGGGTTTCATCGAGGCAAGTATGTCCTGGGCTTGCGGCCTTAAATCGACGATTACCGTATCCGGCGGCTGAATGTCCGCTGCGGCAGGTCTGAACGGCAAGGGCAATCCCTGCCGAGGGCTTCCCCCCTGGGCAAACCAGGGTGGGTCAAAGCGGGCAAAAGTGGTATTACGGGGCAGGAAAGGCCTAAGGGCCTGGGCAAGTTCCGCCAATGCCCTGTTGCCCAGGCCTTGATCGGGGGGGTAGGGCAACTCTGGCCCCCAGGGAACGTATGCCATGCAAATGCCCGGCGCAATATTGCGGGAAAGTAGCAGCAGGGGACGGACAGCCGCGGTCGAACCCCTTTCGCCCGTCGCCCATTCAACAAGGAAAGCCGTTGCCCCCCACCCAAAACGGGACTTAAACCTGCCCCACATTGCCGACTGCAAAAAGGAACCCGCATTTTCGCAGACGGCAAGATCGGCCTTAGTAATGCCCAGGACAAATTCCGCTGTCAGTTTACCTTGCCTTCCTGTATTATGCTGGTGCGGACGGGCCTTCCGTTAAGGCAGAGGTTCCTGCCGCCCGCCTGTACGGCAAAGTCGCTTACCGATATGGGGCAGGCGAAAAAGGTGCCTATGTCGATTTCGGCAAGGGCCGGGGCATCCGCCACCCCTTCGGGAAATACCCTGGTTCCAGTGGGCGCATCCCCTGCATCAAGCACCTCGCAACGTTCGGCGGGGGAACCGTCGGGAGCGGTGCCGCCCTTGTCCCCGGCGGCAAGAAGCATGCCCCTCGACTGTATTCCCCGGATTTTGGCTGGCTTTAGGTTGTAGGCAAGGATTATATGCTTGCCCCTAAGTTCTTCCTCGGTATAAAAAGAAACCAGCCCCGAAACGATGGTTCGTTCCTCTCGGATTCCGCTTGTCCCCTCGCCAAGCTCAAGGTTTATGATATACAGCTTGTCCGCGTTGGGGTGCCGTTCCACCTTTTCGACCTTTGCCACCCGCAGATCAAGGGTTTCCTCGAATTTGCCAAGGTCGGGTCTAAGGGCCTCGCCGGAGCTTTGTTTCTGCTGCCGGTCTTGCTGTTTTCCCGAAAAACGTTCCCTAAGGGAGCTTATCTCTTCGTCCTCCAGCCTGGAAAAAAGGACCTTGCTTTCGATCCTTTTTGGGGGGTGAAGCCCGTCCGCAATGCCGATACTGCTCCAGTCGAATGTTTCCCTCAGCCCAAGGCCGAAAAACATGATTATTTTTGTCGCCGTCTGGGGCATGTAGGGATCGATAAGTATCGCGAGATCCCGTACGACGTGGGCAAGATCGCGGATTACCGATTTGGCTTTCTTGGGATCATCGACCCGTAGCCGCCAGGGTTCGGCATCCTGGAAGTATTTATTCGCGTACGAGGAAAGGGCGAAAATCTCCCTAAAGGCATCCCGCAGTTCGGCTCGTTCGAGTTTTTCCCTTATGGAGTTCTCAAAGGACCGCACCTTATCCCAAAGGTCGGGGTCGGGTGTTCCCTCGGGTATCTTGCCGTCGTAGTAACGGGTAATGAAGGAGAGGGTGCGGTTGACAAGGTTCCCCATATTCCCTATAAGCTCCCCGTTTACCTTTTCCTGGAGATCCTTCCAGGTAAACATAACGTCGGACTTTTCCGGGCGGTTGTAGAAAATATAGAAGCGCCACACGTCGGATGGGATATTGGTCTCCATCGCATCGGAGCCAAAAACACCGACCCCCCTGGATTTGGAGAATTTACCGCCCTCGTAGTTTAGGTATTCGGTACTGGACATGTGGTGCAGCATGGTCCATTTTTCGCCGGAACCGAGAAGGCTTGATGGGAACACGACCGTGTGGAAGGGGATGTTGTCCTTGCCGATAAACTGGTACAGTTCCACCTCGTCGGGGCTTTTCCACCAATAGGAGACAAAAGCATGCCAGTTGGGGAATTTTTTAACCTGCGAAGGGAGCAGGTGTAGTTCCAGCAGGCCTTTCGCCAGTTCTTCGCCAAGGCAGCCGGTTATGGAAATATAGCCTATGGGGGCATCAAACCACACATAGAAAACCTTGTTCTCGAAGCCCGGCTTTGGCACCGGGATTCCCCACTTAAGGTCCCTGGTTATTGCCCTTTCCCGCAGGCCGTCGCGTATCCACGCCTGGGTCATCTGAATGGCGTTGTGCGCCCAGAAGCCTTTCTCGCTTGCGGTTTTTATCCACCCTTCCAGCCTGTCCTTTAACTTGGGGAGGTTTATGTACAGGTGCCTTGTCGGCTGCGGTGTTGGCGTGGAACTGCATACGGAGCACTTGGGGTCTTTAAGGTCGGTAGGGTCAAGGAGCTTGCCGCAGGCTTCGCACTGGTCGCCCCGTGCCTCCTCGGAACCGCACTGGGGGCACAGACCCCTGATGAAGCGGTCGGCCAGAAAACGCCGGCATTTTCCACAGTACAGTTGGGTAACCTGATGCTCGGATATAAAGCCTGCCATGTTGAGCTTGCCGAAAATGCTCTGCGTAATCTCGGTCTGTATAGGTGTGGAGGTACGCCCGAATTTGTCGAATGAAATCTGGAACCACCTATAGATATCGTCATGTAACTTATTGTAATGGTCGCACAACTCCCTGGGGCTTATCCCCTTCTCGGCGGCACGGGTTTCGGTGGCGGTGCCGTATTCGTCGGTACCGCAGATATACAAGGTTTCGTAACTACGCAGTCTGCAAAAGCGTGCAAAGGCATCGGCTGACAACACTTGAACAAGGTTGCCTAGGTGAGGGACATTGTTAGCGTAAGGGAGTGCTGCTGTAATAAGTCTGCGCTTCATCATATCGGCATTCTAGCAAATGGCCAGGAAATAATCCAGCAGGCAAGCACTTCCTTTCGCACTCTTGTTTTTTCCCTGGTTTTTCTTTTGGGATGGGTTTTACATTCTGCGGCAGGTAACAGCCCGTTTCCAAGCCTTCCAGCTTTTGAACAGCCCCGTTTGTTATTCTGTCCAGTCCTAATTGTACCCTGTGCTTGCAAGTCCATAAGGCTTGATATACCATGTTAGACAAGCAGGGGGAATGCTATGAAAAGTTTTATGGATGATAATTTTTTGCTTTCCAACACTATGGCGGAAAAGCTTTACCACGAAGTGGCCGCAAAGGAGCCGATTTTTGACTATCACTGCCATCTTATACCAAGGGAAATTGCCGAAGACCGTCGGTTCCCAGACTTGGCTTCGGTGTGGCTGGGTGGTGATCATTACAAGTGGCGGCAGATGCGTTCAAATGGAGTGGGGGAGGAATTTGTTACCGGTAATGCGGAGCCTTACGACAAATTCATGGCATGGGCGGACACGGTTCCCAGGCTTATAGGGAACCCCCTTTACCACTGGACCCACCTTGAACTACAGCGCTACTTTGGGATAAACGAAGCCCTGAACCCGAAGAGTGCCCCTGCGATATGGAAGGCGGCGAACGAGAAGCTTGCGAACGACCCCTCGCTTTCGGTGTTCGGCATTTTCAAAAAGCTCAAGGTTTACGCCGTGGGAACTACCGATGACCCTGCGGACAACCTGGAATGGCATGAAAAAGTTCTGATGCTTGGCGCACAGGGAACGGCAACCAAAGTGTTGCCATCATTCAGGCCCGACCGCATTGTCAATATCGAAAAACCAGATTTTGTCGAATACATTGCAAATCTTGGAAAGGCGGCAGGCAAGAGCATAAATTCCCTTGACGATCTTCTGGCGGCGATAAAAGACCGCCTCGATTTCTTCCAGGGAAAGGGTTGCCTTATTTCCGACCATGGCCTGGACTTCGTTCCATTTGCCACGGCTTCGTCCGACCCCTGCTGTGCTCGTCCGGATGAAATAAACTTTGGCCTGTGGGAAAAGGAAATGAGGGACGTTTTTGCCCGGGCCTTGAACGGCGAAAAACCTGATGCCCGTGGGAACGAAGCCTGGAAGACCTTTATCCTAAACTTTGTCGGGGGTGAATATGCCGACAGGGGCTGGGTCATGCAGATACACGTCGCCGCCATACGCAGTAACAACAGTGCGGCACTCAAGGCACTCGGCCCCGATACGGGCTATGATGCTGTGCACGATTATCCCATCGCCGAGAAGCTTTCCCGTTTTATGGATCTGCTGTTTTCCCGCGGCAGGCTTCCAAAGACAATCCTTTACAGCCTTAACCTAAAAGACCTGTACCCCATGGCGACGCTCATGGGCTGCTTCCAGGGCGAAATCGACCCGGCAAAAAAAGCCGTACCCGGCAAGATACAGCTAGGCTCCGGCTGGTGGTTCCTGGATCACATCGACGGCATGGAAGCGCAGATGCGGCTTTTGGGGAACACTGGCCTGCTTTCCCGTTTTGTGGGAATGCTGACCGACTCGCGCAGTTTCCTTTCGTATCCACGGCACGAGTATTTCCGCAGGATCCTTTGCAATATTCTGGGCACCTGGGCGGAGAACGGCGAGATCCCCAATGACTTTGATCTGCTGGGAGGGATGGTTCGGGACATATCGTTCAGGAATGCGGAAAAATATTTTCGGGTGGAGTGAGGCTATCCATCTAACCGTTAGCTCGTCAGAGCTTCAAGATGAATCCATTGATCTTCATCAGGCGATTTTCAAAATTCCGTGCAGTTTGGGTTCAAGTGTACCGTCCTGAACCATACGGTATATCTCCTTCAGATGCTCCTCCAAATCCTGGATATCCTCGCCTTGCGTCGGATATTCGGGATAATCGTCAAGATAGCCGACCAAAAATTTTTCGCCTTTTTCATACGTGTAAGCAAGTTCCATAAACAACCTCCGTTCATTAGCAAGAAACCGTCTATTCCTGCCAGTCTATCACTTTTGCCTGTTCTTCGCCAGTTCTGCCGCAATGTCGCTTTTGCTATCCTTTGGTTGCTGGACGGTGGCGAACCGAAGTTCCTTCTCGCTGCCGTCATCGTCAAGATAGCGAATCCGAAGGAGGGGACTGTGGGTGGAAAAGAGTTTTTTGTACCATTTTGTCTCTTTGAAAAGGCTTGCGGATACGATCCTCTCGCTGGGGACGAAAATTGTTTTTTCCTTGGGAACAATTCCGCTGGAACCGAGATTGCCTAGCCAGCCGCCCGTCTGGGGGAAATGGTGGAAACGGAAACCGCCGGAGGTGGCTATGACAAGTCCCCAGATAGGTTTCCCACGGTGGACATCGAATTCCTGCCAGCCCGAGACATACTGCCCAAGACCCCGTGCCAATACTTTTTCCCCGTTTTTTTCCTCGTACTCCAGCCAGAAATCCTCTGGGCTTTGTTTTTCTGCCACTTTACGCAATGCTCCTTGTCGCAACAACGTCTATGCCGTAGCCGTTCCAGTCCGCGATTACCACGTCCCCGAGTTTTACGGGAAGTGTTACTTTTGCATTGTAAATATCCGCAAGCAGCGCAGGTATTTTTTCCCTGGGGCAGGGGACGCTTGTCTTAACTGGAACCCGTCTTGGTGCGTATGGACTGCGGTCGCCAAGGTTCTTTTCGGAAACGGCGGCGCAGGTTGCGGTAAGGGTTCGCTTGGGGGCACGTGTTTCCTCCTGTGCGTACACCGCACCCCGGGGACAGCGGTTGCCGGTAATTTTTAACGTGGAAGTGCCATCCGCAACGGCGCTTTCCTCCACGGCAATAGTACAGCCTGCTGGGCAGACAATACAGGTAAGTTCATTCATCCTTTTCCCTCACGCTGGTTTCTGCAAAACGGCACACAGCGTTTCCGAATTGTCGGTATACGGTTGCCCCGAAACATCGCCGTAGAAGCCGACTTCCGAAAAACCAAAGCCCATGGTTTCATCCAGCAACGACTGCCTGGTAAAGTAGCAGTTCCAAATGTTGAAACACCTGATACCGTTTTCTTCGATAACTACATTACGGGATCCTTGTGCGATATCGCCGTAATAATACTCTGCCTCCAGGCAGATATGGGGCTTTGCGCTCCAAAAACCGCCATACGGGTATATCTCCCATGAGGTTTCATCATCTTCGCCTTTGCCTCTGCCTATTACCGGAGTAAACACGTCAAACAGGAACAGCCCTCCAGGTTTTAATGCCTTATGGATACGGCCAAGCAACTCTCTGCGTTCCTGTGGGATTAATGCGCCGTAGTCGCAGTAGATCAAGGTAACCATGTCGAACATGTTGTCAAAATTCATGGAAAGATAATCCTGCAGAATATATTTGCTGTCTGGATCGTGCCGTCTGGCGTAGGCTATGGAATTTTTCGAGAAGTCCAGCCCCGTAACCCGAAGGCCTCGTTGGGCGAACAGCTTTGTGTACAGTCCGGGCCCACATCCAATGTCCAGCAGTGCGGTTTGTTGCTTGGTGTCTTTGGGCAGCAACGACATTATCCAATCGGCGCTGCGGTTGATAAATTCGGGACTACGGCTGGCACCGTCCCAGTCGGGCTCCAAATGCGCTTCGAGCATTTGGGATGCGATATACGGATCGTTCCAAAATTTTTCCGTCGTCCTTTCGTAAAGGGCTGGACGTCTTAGGTGTTCAAGTAAATTATGGTACAAAAGATGCCTCCTGCTTTTTCGTTATACAATGTTAAACTCCAGTGCGGTATCTTCCGTTACCGCTTCCTGCGCTGTCTGATTCTGAAAGTCCTTGGGGCCGATGTTCACGCTGATCATTTCCGAAGGCTGCACATGGTTTTTTTTGATGCTTCGAATAACACGTTTTCCCAAGCGCAGTTCCAGTACGGCATCGTTCTTTACAACCAGCGAGCGAAGGTATACCCTGTTTTCACGCAGGGGATCTATACGGGCTGGATTCACGTAGCGAACGTTGGAACCAGCTTTTGCCCGTACCTGCAATGCCTGGCGTGAACCTTCAAGCCAGTCGGCGACGTGCCGCCCCGTCCGTCGGCTTTCCTCGGCAACCCAGTCGGCAAGATCGTGGACGTGCAGAACATTGCCGCAGGCAAAAACGCCTTCAAGGCTGGTCATCAGGTTGGAATCCACCAAAGGGCCGCCGGTCGCACCGGAAAGTTCCACGCCGGCGGCTCGGGAAAGCTCGTTTTCGGGGATAAGGCCCACCGAAAGCAGCACTGTGTCGCAGTCTATGCGGAAACGTTTTGAGGGAACTGGCACGC
>Ga0209755_10000677_pt1 | contig 59591 bp, 59 predicted proteins | sample TergutCo191P1_FD_187301 | JGI IMG/M metagenome (GOLD analysis project Ga0209755, IMG submission 187301) | Cornitermes sp. P1 segment gut microbial communities from Petit-Saut dam, French Guiana - Co191P1 (SPAdes) (version 2) | ecosystem: Host-associated > Arthropoda: Insects > Digestive system...
GTTAAGTAAAATTCCTTTATCGATTCCTTTGATCATTTCTTTAAGCGTTTTTTCTCCAGGGATTACTTCGATATTATGAAACGATGAATTTAACGCGCGGGGTTTTCCTGTTTTCCGCGAGCCGTACAATGAAATCGCGAATGACTTTAATACGCCGCCGCGGATTATATCGAAGTCCTTGCTTTCGTAGCCGTCAGACGTAAAGCGCTCTCCGGCGACAATGCCCGGGTTAAGCGGAGCGGCGCGAATCGTCAAAGCCGAGTCTGCGACTTTTGCGCCGAGTGAGTCTTTCCACCGGCTTGTTCCTTCTATCAGCGACCGCTCGGAAAGAAAACAGTTTAAAATCGTCTGCCAGATCATATCATCGCATGCCGGTGTGACAATAATTTTGCCTATAAATTTTTCTTTTACCATTTTCGGATCGAGCGATTTTTCTGAATCGGAAAATAATGTGCGGCTCATGTCTAAATCCATAAATGGTTTTGCAAGAGAGTTTAGGCGGACGCCGTAACCGTTAAACGATGAAGATTTTTCTCCGTCCTTTGCCGAAAACATTGTCTGCAAAGAGTAAAGTTCTGTGCCGGAATTAAATTCAACTCCGTTTGTATTTGCATATACTGACTGCTCGCTTCTGAAATCCGTTGTCATGCCTTCCAGCACTATTTTTGGATATTCGTCTTTTAATTGTTCGTTAAATTCTTTTGTTCTGGAAAAGAGCCTGTCCATGTCGCCGCCGCCGATGCTTTGATCAAAATTTTTATTTTCGATCTTTTCGGCGATGTCTTCCGCTTCTTCGGGCATTGCCGATTCCGCAAGCGCGATACAATCCTTAACAGCCTGATCTATCGACGCCTTATCCAGTTTGTTGATCTTTGTTATTCCCTTCCTGTTGTTTTTTATCGTTTTAATAATTAATTGATCATTGAACAATGTCCGCATTAAGGTGAATTTATTCGCCTCGATATTAAATTCATCCGTACGCTCGCTGGATACCCGGCATGATGCTTTGTCCGCGCCCGCTTTTTTTATTTCTTCTAAAACGTAACTTGCTGTTTCATTTCGTGTCATTAACGTCCCCCTATGTTTACATCACAGCGAATCGCGGGGCCGCCGCAGCCGACTGTCATAGGCTGCTTCTTTCCGCAGAAACCGGAACATTCCCATGTCATGTCATCGGAAACCATGTCTACGGTTTTTAACATTTCAAAGGCGACTCCGGAAATTGTCGTTTCGCGGATTGCCTTTCCCAGTTTTCCGTTTTTGATTTCGTAACCAAGACCGACCGAAAACATAAACTCGCCGGTTGTGTCGGCCTGGCCGTTTCCTGTTTTTACAAGATAGTAGCCGTCATCGATGCTTGCGATCATGTCTTCCAGTTTGCTTTTCCCCGGCAGAATCGCCGTGTTTCGCATTCTAATCAGCGGCTCATCGGAGAAATTAAAGGCGCGCGCGTTACCCTGCGGCTTTGCGTTGAAATGCTGCGCGCTCTCTTTTGAATGCATGAAACTTTTTAAAATGCCTTTTTCGATCAAGACCGCGTCCTCGGCGATTGTGCCTTCGTCATCGACATAAACAGGAAGCGGGCACGGCTTTCCAAGCGCTGTGTGAGCGAAGTCTACCATCGTTACAAGATCGCTTGCTACCTTCTTGCCTAGATTGTGCCCGGCGACAGATCCGCCAAGGACAAGATCAGCTTCCACTGTGTGGCCGACCGCTTCGTGAGCGAGGATGCCCGCAAGATCGGGATGCATCACGCACTTGCACATTCCCGCTTTTGAGTACACGCCTTCGCGTTTTTGCATGAGAGCTTCGTAGAGTTTATCAAGGTCGGGAACAAGCAGCGCAGGATCTGTAAAGAGAGCGTCAAAATGACCAAAGCCGCCAATCGGCTTAAAAAGCTCAACCGGGACGCCGTCATCCATGTTGGCGGTCATAAACACATAGACAAAGCTGCGCGGCTGATAAAAATGACTGTCCGCGCCGTCGCTGACAACAAGGAGTTTTTCCATATCAAGGCAGTTGACAGCGACAGTACGGCTGGAAAGTTTTTTATATTTTTCCGTGATTATATTATCTATTGCTTTCGCGTAATCTATTAATCTGCTTTGCGGTATATCGTTTAAAGGTTTTTCTTTTAGTTCGAATCTGCCGCCCTTTACATTAGGAAGAGGCGGCAGTTTTTTATTAACATGTTTATCCATAAACGCCGCGTTATCTGAAGCGGCGGTAAGTACATTCTTAATGTTTGAATTTGAGTATTCAGCGCCGGAAGCAAATCCGTAAGTGCCTCCTTTGTAAACGCGCGCCGACACGCCGCCTTCGCTGCTCTGCGCGTTCCCGACCATGCTGCCCGCAAGAAAAGAAACGCTTCTTGTCGTGTTCACCTGCGCGCGCAATTCTGTGTAATTGCTGAACGCGCTCTTGTGTGCGCTGAGTAAATCATCAATCATATATTCTCCTGTTATACATGAAGTATACAGTCTTATAATATATTTAACAATGATTTTTTATTCCGGCTGCTGCAAGCGGGCGTCCATCATTTTTTTGGCAAGCTGAAAGTTTCCTTCGGCAATCGCGGTGCGGATACGGCTTGAACTGATTGGAATTGAGTCTTCCATTACTTCCGGAATAATCTCCACCGGAATATTTTTTTTAGCAAAAAACGATTTAATTTTTTCTGCGTCTGTATCCAGTTTATAACCGCAGCGGAAATTGCTTCCTATAACAAAAAACCCTGCGTTTCCGTGTTCAGATAATTTTTCTAGGAATTCAATCCCCGGCATTTTTTTAAATTCATCTGTAAAAGCTATAACAATTATTATTTTTATTCCTAATTTTTTTAATTTCTTGATTTTCTGCTGAAAAGATAAAATATTCTTTGGAACATTCTTTGCTTCATTTATCATTTTGCTTTTCATGTTCCGTATTTTTTTTATTTTGTGGTTCTTCTTAAACGTGACAACTACAGGCGTATATTCTGCGTTATGCGAAACCACCTGTTTTATCAGCGCCTGATGGCCAAGGTGGACACCGTCAAAAACTCCGATAGTCATTGAAGTTTTTTTTGCGTTGTGTTTTGCGGGTATTCCGTTTTCTAAAAACCGCTCCCAAGTTATAATATGCACTTTATCTCTTCCAGTTTATTTTTAAAAAGCTCATAATCCGGTGCAAGCTTTACCGCTTTTTCCAGTTTCTTTACCGCTGCTTTCTTTTTACCGTTCAGGTAAAGAACAAGCGCCCATAAATAGCAGACGGCGGGATCTTCTTTCGGACGCGGTTTCTGAGAGCGCCTTAGTTTTTCTGACGCATCAAATTCTTTTACGCTTTTTTCATAGTCTTCGCTGCTGAATGCCCACTTGCCGGAAAGGGCGCGGGCTTCCCAGTTATTTTCACCAAGCAGGGACAGCTTTGGCATTAAGGCCGCAAGCTCCGCCGTGTTATCCTGATTAAGGAAAATTTTTCCGGCGTTAATATAGCGTTTAAGCGCCTCATCTTTATTACCGTCAAATTCGTAAGCGTTCGCCGCGTTAACAGCATAAACGCCGTTATCTGCAATTTCAAAAGCCTTGTCCCACGCTTCTGCGGATTTTTTATATTCTTTTAATTCCCAAAAACAGCGTCCCAGTATTGTATAATAATTAATATCCTTATTTATTTTTGTTGAATATGTTTCTATAAAAAATTTTATTTCTAAAAATTTATTAAGTTCGTTCATTATTTTTAATTTTTCTGTAAACGCCGCGTTTCCTTCCGCTGAATTATGATTTTGATCCAAAAGCGCGTCGATATATTCTTCCGCCTCTTTATATTGTCCAAGCCGGAACGAAAGCCGGGAAGCAAGAAGCAGTTCTTTTCTTGTCCTTACCTCTGTGTAGGAAATTGTCACCTTGCTGATTGCTTCGTCCCTTCGCTTCCACGCTTTGATAATCTGATCAAGAGCCTTGACCGGTTCGTCCATCACTGCGAAAGTTTCAGCTAACCGCAGGCGCTCTTCGGCGTTTATATTGGCTTCGTCTGTCCATTTTTTAAAAAAATCTTCAAGCGCGTTTACCCGCGTATCAATGGTAATTTTTTCAAGGCTCGCTTTGCACATATATTCGGCGCTTTCATCTTTTGCTTCATACGAAGCGGCAGCGAAACCGGCGCCGCCAAAAGCGATAGAATCATCGTTTACTTCCCCAAGCCACTTTCCGTTGATAACAAATACTAAGAAAGTCCCGTAAGTAATAATGCTCATGTTTACATTAGTTCCGTCAAAGTCAGATACTTCTGTCCATGCGATTAACGCTTTTGGCGAATTATCTTTTACAGCGTCGATTCGGAAAAAGCCTTTGCTGGAAACCAGCGCCATATAGTACGAGTCTTCATCCATAATGCGGAAAACAATACCCGCGGCGGAATAACCGCCAAGACTGTTAATGCGGAATTTCGCTTCTATAATGTGATCCTGGTATTCACTAACTGAAACATCCGTCCATGCGATGCAGTTGGGTTTTTTTAGGCCAAGCTCTAAAGCGCCGTTTGACAGATAGGCATTATATGAAGATTCTGATTTAATGTTAAAAGAAGATTTTTTTATTTTTGAAAAATCAATTATCAGTTTGCTTTTCCCGGCGCTGCCTCTGCCTTTATTGATTTTTCGGATTTTACTGGAGATAGCGTAGATGAGCCTTTTTGAAAAAGCTGACATAGTTAAGATTTACCTTAAAAATATAAAAAAGTCGATACAGTTAACTGACAGAAAAGATGTTTTTCTGGTAATTGCGGTTTTGCTTTTGGCAGTCACTCCGTTAATTATCAGTTTATCATTTAAAAAGAATAATATTAATGAAGAAGGACCAAGCGAGATAACCTTATACCTTTCTCCGCGCGGTATAGATTTATTTGGAATGGAATTAATAGAAAATTTTATATTGGAATATGAAGAAAAAAATCCTGATATAAAAATATTGATTATGCCTGCTGTTTCAGAGGCGGGAACGCCCGCTTCGGATTCTGATGATACCTTTCAAAGAGAACCGGATATTTATTTTTTTGATGAAGGTGATTTTCCCGCTTTTATCGCGGGAAATTATCTTGCTGAGCTGAATGCGTATACGCATTACGATTCCGGTACTCTGCAGCTTGCGATTCCTCTTGTCTCTTTTATGGATTTACTTTTTTATAACATTGATATTCTTGCTGCCGCCGGATTTGATTCGCCGCCGAAAACAAGGGATCAGTTTTTAGCTTATGTAAGGGCGGTTTCCGGAGGCAGCACAGGCGCATCAGGTTTTGCTTTAAGTCTTGGCCGGGATGATATGCGCGCTCTTTCCCGTGATATCTTTTCGTGGATATGGGCAGCCGGAAACAGTTTCTGGGCGGATGACGGAAGCCCGTCCCTTGAAACCCGGTCAATAATTAATGATTTTTCGTTCTTTGGTTCTTTATACCGCGAAGGCCTGCTAGCGCCCGAGGTTTTTAATTTAACAGGAAGCCAGCGAATCGAGCAGTTCGCGCAAGGAAAGATAGCGATGATGATTGCCTCTGCGCAGGCGATTCCCTATTTAAAGGAAAAAATCGGCGATGATAAATTCGGCATTACAATAATCCCCAGTCCTATAACAGAAGGCGGATATGGAATTAACATTTCTTCCATATACGCTGGTATGTCCTCAGCCAGCGCGTACCCGGATGAAGCATGGGATTTCCTTGTCTTTCTTGCCGAAAAGAGTTCTTTTTTATGTGAAAATTTTAAAGCAATTCCCGGTATCGCTGTAAATATCATTCCCGGAAATTATGTAAATGACGATCCTTTTTATTCCAAAGCATGGGGAATATATGAGTTTGCAAGAACGGTTAATAGTTTTTCTGATAAACCCGGCGCGGTTGATTATTATGAATCTTTTCTTGACGAGCTTGAAGTCTTTTTTGACAGCAGCAGGACAGCAGCGCAGACTGTAACCGCGCTGCAGCAAAGGTGGAATGAAATTTATGGAAAGACCATGAATTGATTACCGGTAATTTTTATTACCGGGATATTTTTTTTAAGGAGAAATTATGAGCAGTTTAATTGTAAACGGCAGCAGCCTGCCGTGTATTCCATGGGAAGATAGACCTTCTTCCGGCGCGGGGAGCGATCCTAAAAAAGATTTGATGTGGCGTTATTCCAAAAATCCGGTTATACCAAGGGATTTAACGCTGCGCTCCAACAGTATTTTTAACAGCGCCGTTGTTCCTTTTAGCGGAAAGGACAACTTCCGGTTTGCCGGCGTGTTCCGGTGCGATGATACAGCGCGCCACATGGATATCCACGCGGGAAAAAGCAAAGACGGAATTAACTGGATAATCGAAGACGATCCGGTTAAATTTATTAAAACCGATCCCGAACTTCCTGATTCCGATTATAAATATGATCCCCGCGTTATCTGGATCGAAGATCGATATTATATCATTTGGTGCAACGGATATTCCGGGCCGTGTCTTGGAATGGCTTACACTTATGATTTTGAAAAATTTTATCAGATGGAAAATCCGATGATGCCGTATAACAGAAACGGCGCTTTATTCCCCCGCAAGATCGGAAAAAATTACGCGATGTACAGCCGCCCTAGCGATTCAGGCCATACGCCTTTCGGTGATATCTGGTATTCTGAAAGCCCGGATTTTATCTACTGGGGGAAACACCGTCATGTAATGTCACCTAACAGCGGATGGCAAAGTACAAAAGTCGGAGCCGGGCCGTGTCCAATCGAAACTACAGAAGGCTGGCTTGTGTTTTACCACGGTGTTCTTACAAGCTGCAACGGTTTTGTTTATTCCTTCAGCGCGGCGCTTATGGATCTTGACAAGCCGTGGAAAGTGATTGCCCGCCCGCGTCCTTACATTATCAATCCGCGCGAAATTTATGAGCTTACAGGCGATGTGCCGAATGTCACTTTCCCTGTCGCTTCGTTAGTTGATAAAGACACAGGCAGGGTCGCGGTCTACTACGGCTGCGCCGACACAGTTACCGGGCTTGTCTTTGGCAAAATCGACGAAATCATCAGCTGGGTTAAGAAGAATAAAATGTAATCTCTTAAACAGGCATATTCGTTACGGAGGATATAATGTCTGAATGGGTCGGCTACCTGGCTTCTTTATTAGTAGCAATCTCTATAACAATAAAGGGCGGACTTTATTTTCGCATTTTGAATCTTGCAGGATCGATTTGTTTTTTAACTTACGGAGTAATTATTCTTAGCGTGCCCGTAATGATAATAAACGCTTACGGCATCATAATAAATATTATTCATTTAGTTAAAATTATTTTAAATTCACGTAAAAAGACAGATCAGGATCAAGCAGCTTCCGGTTAAAAAGAAAAACCCGCGCCGCTCATGTTCGGCATTCCGCCCTTGGCGCCCTTTGCCATTTTCTTCATCATGCCGCGCATTTTTTCGAATTTCTTTAGAAGGCGCGAGACTTCTGCGACAGAAGTTCCGGATCCCCGCGCGATTCTTGTTCTGCGCGGCGGTCCTATGATCAGGTGATTGTTACGCTCTTTTTTTGTCATGGAGCTTAATATCGCTTCCTGGCTTTTTAGCTCAGCCTTATCGATATCGTCTTCGTTTACCTGACCTTGAAGCCCGGGAATCATATCCAGCATTTTTTGCAAGCTGCCCATTTTTTTCATCGCGCGGATTTGATTAAGCCAGTCATCAAGGGTGAAGTTTTCCTTCTCCATTTTTTTCTGGAGTTCTAAAGCTTCTTTTTGATCAATTACTTCCTGCGCTTTTTCCACAAGACTGACAACATCGCCCATTCCAAGAATACGCCCCGCGATGCGATCGGGATGGAAAGGTTCAAAATCTTCCGGCTTTTCGCCTGTGCCTGTAAATTTTAACGGTTTTCCGGTAACGGTTTTTAAAGAGAGTGCGGCGCCGCCTCTTGTATCAGAATCGAACTTGCTTAAAACAACTCCCGTTAGTCCGATTTTTTCATCGAATGTTTTAGCGATGTCAGCGGCGGCCTGGCCTGTCATTGAATCAGCGACAAGGAGCATTTCATCGGGGTTAGCCGCGTTCTTTAAACGGGAAAGCTCCTGCATCATCGGCTCGTCAATTTGAAGGCGGCCTGTTGTGTCGATGATGACAGTATCGATCATATTTTTCTTTGCCCATGACAGAGCGTTCTGATAAACTTTGACGCTGTCCTTAGCGCCCGATGCGTCAGCGTCGAAATCTTCCTTATAAACAGGGATATCGATCTGGCCGCCGAGGACAGCCAGCTGTTCCATCGCGGCGGGACGCACAAGGTCGCAGGCGACAAGAAGCGGTTTTCGTCCCTCTTTTTTTAAACGCAGCGCAAGCTTCGCCGAACTTGTAGTCTTTCCCGAACCTTGCAGACCAAGCATTAAAATTGTTGATATAACATCGGGCCCGCGGAGTTTTAAAGCGCGGCTTGAAGGGTCAGCGTCGCCTAAAAATGTGACAAGTTTATCGTGAACAATTTTTACAAACTGCTGGCCGGGATCAACAGAGCGCAGAACTTTTTCGCCCTTCGCTTCCTCGATTGTAGAATTTACAAAACGCCGCACCACGCGAAGATTAACGTCCGCGTCCAAAAGCGCCATTTTTATCGCATCGACGGCGTCTTCAATATTTTTTTCCGTTATTGAAGATTTTCCCGTTACAAATCGAAGGGCGTCAGTTATCTTTCCTGTCAGTTTTTCAAACATTTTTTCTCCGGGGCGTATTTATTTTACATTCCAGTCAACAAGAAGATTCTTGCAGAATTCCATTGGTTCAACTTCTCTGTTTAAAAGCTTACAAAGATTTGTCGATACAGGCAGCTTCAGATTATATTTTTCCGCGATAATTTTGATATACTTCGCCGCGGCGATACCTTCCGGCAAGTATCCAAAATCGCCGATGTGCGCCAGAATATCGTCAATGTCTTTATACGGTTTTAAAATATCTTTGATGATGATCTCTCTTCCGAAACGGCGGTTTCTTCCGTGAACAGACCTGCAGGTAACATCCAGATCGCCTATTCCGGAAATTGACGTGAATGTCTCCGCGTGAGTTGCACCTAACGCCATGCCGAGAGTTTGTATTTCGTTAAGCCCCGCGGCAAGCAGAAGAGATTCTGTTCCGTCGCCGAACATTTCGGCTTTGCCTGATGTTTTTAAGGCGTCAAGAATTCCAAATGCGATTGCGATAACATTCTTTGACGCGGCTGCGACCTGTACGCCGCGGACATCAAGCGATGAGTAAACTAAAAGCCTTGGGTTTTTCAGAAGGTCCCTGAACCGGATTGAATTCTTCGCGTTCTCGCTTGCCGCGATAAGGCCTGTTACCTTTCCGCAGGATACTTCTTCGGCATGGCTTGGACCTGATATATAAACAAGAGATTCGCGGAAAAACCCGGGAAGATAATCCTCCATTGTTTCTAAGATCAATCTTGGGCCGTGTTCTGAGGGCAGGAATCCCTTGGTAATTACCGCGATGATTGTTTTGCCTTCGCGGATTGAGTTAACAGAAAGGCTTTTTTTTAACGTATCCAATAAAAACATTGACGGGACTGCGTATATTAAAAATTGTTTCTCGTTTGCCGCTTCTTCGATGTCTGTTGTCGCTTTTAATGATTCCGGTAAATTGACATCCGGCAGATACCTGGTGTTTTTTCTGTTATTATTTATGTCATCTTTAACCGCATTTTCAAAACTCCAGATGATGACATCTTTTTTATTTTCGGCAATTACTTTCGCTAATGCCGTACCCCATGCCCCGGCTCCAAGAACCGCAATCTGTGCACTCATGCTTTATTATGACTTGTTTTTTTACGCACTTCAATGCTTTATACGTAAAAAACCTGCCTATACCCTTGCGTGGGGGTAAATGTAGTGTTAATCTTGAAATGTGAGGAAATTTGCAAAATTAATCATTTTATTCAGTCTTACCTTTATCATAATTTTTGCGTTAGCTGCAGGCATAAGATTTTTGACATTACGGGTTGACTGGGCAAAGAATTTGCCGCCAAAGCCTGAAACTACGCTTACATTGATGATTACCGCAGCTAATTGGGCTTTAACCTTCGCGCTTTTTTCTTCCATTATATTCGCATTGAACTACGCCGCGCGGAAAAAAATTTTTGCGTTAACGTCAATTATTTGTATAATGACGCTTTCTTTCGCTTTTTGTTTTGGCATTTCCTTCGTTCTTGATAAATGGAAACAAGCGCCGCCTATGCAGAGCGAAGGCATTCAGCTTGGCTCTGAAGGATTAATTTTGTCTAACGCACTGAATAAGAATGAAACAGCTGTCATTTTATTAAACGGAATAGCTCAGCCTTACGGCCCAAGAGTAACCGCGATTCCGGGGCAGCCGCTTTCTTATCAGCAGGCGGCAGGCATAAACGCGAGTCTTCCGTCCGTCCCCTTTGTTGATGACACACCGTGGTTTTTAAAAAGCCTTTCAATCGATATCAGATTAAACGCAGAAATGCTGCAAAAGAAATTTCAGGAAGGAATATTTGAATTTATTATTTTCGCGGGGTCTTTGGTTTTTCTTTTATGCTCGCTTGCTTTTTCCATAAAGATCAGCGTATGGCCGCTTGCGAATCTTTTTCTTTGCGCACTTGTTTTCCGCGGACTACTTTCTCTGAGCACTTTTTTTAATTCTGTGGAAACTCAGGTGATTTTCGGTTCTATGTTAAATGAAATTATCCCTGTTTCATTTACAGTTCCGATCCTTTATACAGGTTTTGGGCTGCTTCTTTTAGCTTATTCTTTATTATCTTTTATGGCAAAGAGGCGGCCTGATGAGGATTAACACCGGGAAAATGCGGACACCGCACTTTATATTTTTTATCTATGTCACTGGTTTTTCGCTTTTAATTTTGCTTTTTCGCAATATTTTTCCGGGATCACAAGCGCCGCTGCCAATCTATTCTGGAAGCTGGCGGCTGATACAGGGAGTCCTGGGAATTTTTAACTGGTTTCCGGCTCTTGCTTTTTCCGCGCTTGTTGTGCCTTTCGGGCTTGCTTCGTTTGAAGAAAATTACCAGAGTTTTTCCGAAGTTTTTTTTAAACGTATAATTGTTTCTGTTATTACAGCAATCGCCGCCGCTGTTGTCTTTGGGATAATTTCTTTTCTGATACAACCAATGGTTAAAAATTATGAAGATAATCTGCGCTTTACAGGATCGCTTTATCAGCTTGCAAAACAAAGCGCGAATGACAGCGCCGATAAAGGCGAATGGTTTGAAGCCGCACAGTTTCTGAGCATCTGCGATCGCATCTGGATTGATAGTCCCGAGCTTAACAGCTTAAGGGACAGAATAGCAATCAACCTTGAAAAAAAAGCGTATGAAGAAGCCGAGGAACTGGAATCCGCAAGAGCCGAACTGAAACCTGACGCCCTGCAAAGCAGCACAGTGCGCAGCGTTGATCTTCTGCCGTTATCTGAAAATCAAAGACCGGTAAACGCGACGCAGGCTATCGAAATGAGCAGAACCGCTTTTGAAAACGAAAGGTATTTTGACGCCCACTGGCTTGCGAAACTTGGACAGCGCCTTGCTCCGAACGGGAGCGTACAGGAAGCGAACGCCGCGCAGCTTGCAAGCGAAGCGTGGAACATGATCGCCTCGCAGTCTCCCAGTCAAAGGGAAACGCATTTGCTGGAACTTTATAACTTAAAACTCTCCGGCTATCAGGCGATGGAAAGAGAAGACTATATACTTGGTTTCTATATTTTTCAGGAACTGCTTGCAAGCACCCCCGATGATCCGGACGTTAAAAATTTTTATGCGGCATGTGAAGCCGGAGCGAGGGAAAAAGCTTTCTTCATTGACGAGATGGAACTTTCTGTAGGCGAAATTTTAAACGGGCCTGTCTTTTCTCTTATGGGAGCTAACGGCAGAGCCGCGCTGCGTTTTTCCAGCCTTACTTTAACCGCGGACGTCGCTTATGGTTTTGGCCTTGAGTATATGGAATTTGACAGCGGTATGAATTTACGCGCAAGCGGAGCCGCGCGTTATGTGAAAGTGATTCCGGTAACCTTAAACGAACTGCCGCAGGTTCTTATCATGACGCACGCTCTTGATCGTTACAACCAGAATCATAATTACCGCAGCGAATGGCATATTGGAAGCGAACCTGCGGGCGGAATAATTTTAAACATTAATTTCGAGGATTTTTTACTGCTTTCGAAGGTGCGGCGCGGACTTTCCGGTCTTCAAGTCGGCGAGCTTTTTAACGCGGCAGGCAAGCTTGGCAATTCAGGTTATATAAAACAAATATTTGAAGCGGAAATACTTAACCGTCTTGGCACAGCCTTGTTCTTCCTGCCGCTGGCGATATTCATAATTATTATCGCCTGGCGTTACCGCGCAAAGGAAAAACCGCGGTATCTTTTAATATTACTGCTTCCTGTTTTGCCTGTTGTATTTCACGGATTTGTTTTTCTGTACCGTTCAATTTTCAACGCGCTTGGCATCTGGCTTGTTCTGACTCTTGGCTTTACCGCCGCGCTTATAATTTATATCGTGACGCTGGCTGTATCTGTTTTAGTTTCACTTATCGCTTTATCCGCTCAGCACAGTTAAGTTAATAGAGGCTTTTCAAGTTCCAGCAAATTTTTTTTTAGCTCAAGACCGCCGGCGTAACCGACCAGTTTTCCGTTATGTCCGATAACTCTGTGACATGGAATAATCACCGGAATCGGGTTTTTATTATTCGCCATTCCGACAGCGCGGCTTGCCTTTGGGTTATTTATCAACGCTGCAAGCTGCCCGTAACTCCGCGTTTCTCCGTAAGGGATTGTCAGCAGCAGATGCCAGACTTTTAACTGGAACTCTGTTCCGCGCAGCGAAAGCGGCAGATCAAAAACATTCCGTTTTCCGGCGAAATATTCATCAAGCTGTTTATACGCTTTTTTCAAAACAGCAGTTTCTTTTAAATCCATGCCGGCGGGAATATTTTTTGGATCGAATAAGATATTGCAAATTTCCCCGTTGTCTTCGGCAATTCCCAGTTTGCAAAATTTAAATTTATAAACAGTGATATTTTTCATTTCTTAATTAATACAGCTTAACTATTATAGTTCGTTAGCTAAAGCCCTAAGCCGTGCCGCGGCTTCAGGTATATTCAATCTGTCATAATGAGTCGCGGTAGAAAGCATTTCCGCCTTTAGAAGTCTTCTGGCGCCCGGGTTGTTCAGATTTGCCTGTAGATCCGGAATTATCAAATTAATTCCGGGTATAATAACATCAGGGTTTGATATCTGAGAAGCATTGGCAAGCCTGATAAGAGGAAAATAAAACATATTGGAATGACCGTAAGCTCTCGCCGCGATTTGTGAAAGCGTGTCACGATAAATAATTACATGCCGTGTCGATCCTTGAAGAACCAGTTCTTCTGTCACTGCCGGAGCAGGCGGCTGAGGCTGAACTGTTATTTCCGGAACAGGCGTTGGCGCGGGAGCCGGCGCAGGAGCAGGCGCGGGTGTTGGAGGCGGATCAGGTTCCGGAGTTCCGGCGCATCCTAAAAAAATTGTGATACAAAACAGAAAAACGCAAAATAAATTTTTTTTCTTCATTATAAGTATCTCCTATGTTTAATTAATTATATTATGCTTCTATAATTAATTATATAAAAAATTATTATTTTTTATATTTTAATCTTAAAAAAATTGTTTAAATAACTATATACGCCAGATATGGTGTAGTTTTACTGATACCTACGCTATATCTTGTATAAGTTTAAAGGGCGTTTTTGAAGTATTTTCCTTTTATTGTCATTTTCATTAAATATTGACATTTATTACGATGAGAAATAAAATAAAATAACAGTAATATGCTAAATAGTATGTATAGTATATAATTTAGCAAGGAGGATAAAGAATGAAAAATTTAAAAAGGATTATTACAGCACTTGTTGTGCTGCTGGCAGCAATAACTGTTATTGGATGTCAGGGCGGAAGCGGAAGTTCAGGCGCTACAGGCGGCAGGCCTACTACACCGCAGGGAAGTCTTGTAGTTGGCGTAAACGCCATGAACGGCAATTTCTTCAATGGATGGGATAATTTGGTAGCCAATGCCAATACCAAGGACATCATTAACGGTTATAGCACAATTATTTACACCGATAATGATGAGTTTATTCCGGACCCGGTTGTTGTTAAATCGATGTCTACTACAAATAACGCTGACGGCGGCAAGACGTACACTTTCGAAATTAATCAAAACCTGACATGGAACGAAGGCACAAAAATTACCGCTAAAGACTATGTGTTTGCGATGCTTTTTAACTACAGCCCGTATGTAGTGGAATTGGGAGCCCGCACCAGATTTGTCGGCGGAGATGTCTATCAGGGATTTGCCGATTACCGCAATGGAGTTTCCGATGTATTTACCGGTGCGCGCCTGCTTGGCGAGTATTCATTCTCTGTAACCGTTGCTCCGGTTAACGGCTCAGGCGTAGCGAATTTCCCGTTCTGGTATGAAATTACTTTTGCTAATATTTTACCGCTTCCAATGCACGTACTTGCGCCTGGCTGCGATGTGCGTGACACAGGTAACGGCGTTCAAATTACAGGACCATGGTCGCTTCAACTTATTCAAGGTACAGTTGATAACGGTTCTACAGGCTACCGCTATACACCCAGGGTTACCTGTGGTCCTTATAACTTTGTAAGCTATGATGAAGGCGCATATTTAATTACGCTTGAAGCAAATGATAAATATCTTGGTTTTGGCCCGAACAGGATAAGACCAATGATCAAAAACCTGATTTTTTATCAGATAGCGCAGGCGACAGCAATTGACTCTCTTTCTACCGGAACTGTTGATCTTCTTATTCAACAGTCAGGTGCGACAGTTATTAACGCCGGCCTTGATGTTGTTGATTCCGGCAAAGCCGATTATATTACTTACGCGCGCAATGGTTACGGAAGGATCACACTCCACTGCGATTTTGGACCAACACAGTTTGAAGAAGTCCGCAGGGCTCTTGCGTACAGCATGGATCGCGAGGAATTTGTGCGCCAGTACACCGGCGGTTACGGCGTTATTGTTCACTCAAGGGTTGGCAGCGCGCAATGGATGCTCGCAGATAACAAAGCCGCGCTTGACAGGAATTTGACTGTTTATACCCTCAACCTTCAAAAGGCAAGAGAAGAACTTGAAGCGGGCGGATGGACTCTTAACGCGACAGGCGGAGCTTATACAACGGGTACACGCTACAAGAGATTACCGGATGGTTCATTAATGGCGCTTGTTATTGAATGGTTCTCTCCGGACTCGAATGTAATCGGTGAAATGCTCAGTACCTTCCTTACAGACAACGCAAGAAGTATTGGTATAGAAATCAGGCAGGAATGGGGCGATTCAACAGCTTTCGGGCTCGCTCTTGCTGGTACTGGTAGTAAACGCTACAATATGATCAATGGCGGCGTTGGATTTGCCGTTATCGATTCACCATGGTATTACTACCAGCCGGATCCGACAACATTTGGTTCATATAATAACAATCGTATTATTGATCCGCAGCTTGACAGATACACTCAGGAAATGAAGAATACAACGCCTGGTGACAGAGCGACCTTCTCAAGAAGCTGGTTGAATTTCGCCACACACTTTAATAAGGTTCTTCCTGACATTCCATTGTACTCGGATGAATATTTTGATTTCTTTAACGCGAAGTTGAAAGGTTTTAGCCACAACGCGCTTTATCCGTGGACATCTGCGATTTTAAGCGCATGGGTAGAATAAGGTAAGAAAGTGTTATACTACATTATACGGCGCATTGTATACATCATCTTTGTGTTTTTTATTGTGTCCGTTATAATGTTCGCTCTTTATAAGTTAGCGCCGGCCGATCCCGTAATGATGTATACGCAGGGTCTTGAAAACGAGATGCGGCCGGCTGATTTTGAACGTTACAAACAGGATGTCAGAGAATTTCTTGGTCTCGATCAGCCTCTTATAGTTCAATATTTTAAATGGATGGGTAAGATGCTGGTCGGCGATTTTGGCAGATCGCTTGTATACAGACAGGATGTTATCAAAGTAATTAGGGCGCCGATGGCTAACACATTGCGCCTTAATGCGATAACGATGCTGTTCGTCTTTATAATTACAATTCCGCTGGGAATTACTACAGCAATTAAAAAAGGCACAGTTTACGATAATACGGTTCAAGTTGTTACAATTCTTGGCTTGAGCCTTCCTTCCTTTATTATCTCTCTTGTTGCGATACTAGTATTTTCGGTGCTTCTGCAATGGCTGCCGATAGGCGGCGCGTATTCGCCCGCTTTTCAAGGCAGTAAATTTGCCGCTTTCCTGGACAAGGCAAGGCATATGATCCTGCCGATTCTTGTTATGACTTTTACAAGTCTTGGCTCTCTTACGCGCTACATACGGGCAACAATGATCGACGCCCTCCGCATGGATTATATCAGAACAGCGAGAGCAAAAGGGCTTACTGAAAAAGTCGTTATCTATTCTCATGCATTCAGAAACTCATTAATTCCTTTTATGACAGTTCTTGTTAGCTGGTTTATCGGCCTTTTCGGCGGATCAATCATGATCGAAAGAATTTTTAACTGGAACGGAATGGGTAATTTATATATAAGTTCAATTATGATTTTTGATTACGCGGTAGCCCTTGCGCTTGGAATGTTTTATGTGTTAATCGGGCTTATCGGAAACCTTATCATCGATCTGATATATACCGCTATTGATCCGCGGATCAGACTGTCATAGGAGACAAAATGGCAAAGACTGCTGTGATTAAAGCCTTTAAGCTTCGCAATGATACTCTTGCTATGACTAAAGAATCCCTGATGCATGAAGAACTGGTTCAAAGCCCGGGTAAAACGGCGATGCGTAATTTCTTTGCGCGTAAGCTTAGTATTGTGGGTGTGGCGGTTTTTTTATTTATTTTTGTTACTTGTTTTTTGGTTTCTTTCATTATACCTATTAATTTAAATTATACAGATTCTACAAGGATGAATCTTCCTCCGGCGTTAAATTATCTTTCTGTGCCGGGAGCGCTTGTCAATAATGTGAAAGCGCTGGATTTCGGCTCTACATTCGGTGTGGGAATTGATATGAACGGCAAGCTGTATATGTGGGGAACTCAGACTGATAAAGTTAAAAATAATGTGCCGCAGAATATGGGCACTTTAAAGCTTATTTCCGCAGGGCTTGATCATGTTGTCGCTGTTGCTGAAAACGGCAGAGTTTACGCATGGGGAAACGACAGGCTTAATATACTCAAGATCGCTGACAGTGTCCAGGGGAAAAATATAATTGACGTGCAGGCCGGTTTTCAGATAACTGTTGCTCTTGATGACGAAGGGTCTCTGCATTTCTGGGGAAATACTAATAATTTTCATTTCCGGCCCGGAGAGAATCAAGGCAATTATAAAGACTTCGCTGTTAATATTTCCACTGTAATTGCTCTTACAAAAGACGCGCGTGTTGTAGCGTTAACAGAAGCGGATTCCGGCTTTACAAGAATTCCTTCTCAGGTTCAGGGGCATACAGTAGATATTGCGACCACAGATTACGTCGCCGCCGCTCTTCTTGATAACGGAACAGTTGTTACATGGGGCAGCACTCATCTTCCCGCCATGAATGTTCCCGGTGAAATTCAAGGCAAAGTTAAATCTATAAAAGGCGGACGCACCCATTTTACAGCTCTTTTAAACGATGGTTCTGTTTCTTCCTGGGGAGATAATATGTTCGGACAGTCAAACTATCCCAACATTACCGGGTATAGCAAATTAGCTGTTAACTATTATCAAAATGCCGCGATTGATCAGAATGGGAAGATAGTTACCTGGGGACAGAAAGGCTATTTAATGGGAACTGATCAATGGGGACGCGATGTCTTTACACGCGTTGTTTACGGCGGAAGAATCAGCCTTACTGTCGGTTTTATCTCTGTAATTATTTCCGGACTAATCGGAATTTTAATCGGCGGGTTTTCCGGCTATTTCGGCGGAAAGGTCGATATGTTCCTTATGCGCTTTGCCGAGGTAGTCAATTCTATTCCGTTCCTGCCGCTTGCCATCATACTGGCCGCGATTTTCGCCAACAGAATTCCGGAGACGGGGCGCATCATTATGATAATGGTCATTCTGGGGTTTTTAAATTGGCCGTATCTTTCCCGTCTTACAAGAGCGCAGATTCTTTCAGAAAAAGAAAATGAATTTGTTATCGCCGCAAAAGCGATGGGCATCCGCGAAAGGGTTATTATTTTTAAACATATTCTGCCGAATGTTCTGCCGATTATTCTTGTAAACCTGACGCTTAGCATGGCGACCTGTATTCTTCTTGAATCGACGCTTTCATTTTTGGGATTCGGTGTTATTGAACCGACACCGACATGGGGCAATATGCTGAATAAATGTATTGATTCAATCGTTATTCGGCAGTATTGGTGGCGCTGGGTGTTTCCTTCACTTGTTCTTGGATTCTCCGTAATTAGTATCAATATAGTCGGCGATGGTCTGCGTGACGCTATCGATCCGAAATCAAATGACCGGTAGGGAAAAATGGCGTTACTCGAAGTAAAAGATTTACACACATATTTCTCCACCAAACGCGGAATTGTAAAAGCTGTGTTTGGGGTTTCCTACGCCATTGAATCCGGCAGAACCCTCGGCGTTGTAGGGGAAAGCGGAAGCGGAAAATCAGTTTCTGCGATGAGTATTCTGCGCCTGCTTGACGGAAACGGTTATATAGAATCTGGCGAAATATTTTTTGACGGTCAGGATTTGACAAAGGTGTCTCTTAAAGACATCCAGAAAATCCGCGGTAATAAAATATCTGTTATTTTTCAAGAGCCGATGACAAGTCTTAACCCGGTATTCAAAGTTGAGCGGCAGATTGGCGAATCATTTATGGTTCATCAGGGAATGAGCAAAAAGCAGGCTTACGCGGAATCAGTTAAGATGCTTTCCGATGTGCAGATTCCAAATCCTGACAAGGTCGCGAAACAGTACCCGTTCCAGTTATCGGGCGGAATGCGCCAGCGCGTAATGATTGCGATGGCTCTTGCGTGCAGACCGCAAATGTTAATCGCAGACGAGCCGACAACGGCGCTGGATGTAACAATTCAGGCGCAGATATTAAAATTGATGAATGATTTAAAACGCGAGAAAGGAGCGTCGATACTTTTTATTACCCACGATCTTGGCGTAATTAATGAGATGGCGGACGATGTCGCTGTCATGTACTGCGGACAGGTTGTTGAAACTGCGCCGGTGCGGACAATATTCAGCGTAAGCGAATTTTCACATCCGTATACCGAAGGATTGATGACTTCCATTCCTCAGCTTGATACGCCTCAGGGTGTCAGACTTGAGGCGATTCAGGGAAGTGTCCCGCACCCTCTTGATATTCCGTCCGGCTGCCGCTTTGCTCCACGCTGCAAGTACTGTCAGGAACAATGCCAAAAAGACAGTCCTCCGTTTTTGGAAGTTATGCCCGGACAGAGCGTGCGCTGTTTTTATCCAAATAAAAAAGAGCGTTCTGCTGTTACCGGCGTCGCGGCCTCTGTAGTAAAACGCGCTGCTGCCGCGAATCAGACGACAGCCGCAGATCAACGGCCGGTTGACGGGAAGGAAGTGTAAAATGGCGCAGGTTATTGATAATCAAAACAACTCCTCCCTTGAAAGCTTTGATTCCGTGGTTTTAAGCCTCGCTTCTAATGTACCCCCGCGGAAAAATGAAAAAAAGACGCTTGTAAGTATAAGGAAGCTAAAACAATATTTCCCCGTTAAAGGCAACAAGAATATGTTTGTAAAAGCCAATGACGGAATTGATCTTGAAATTTACGAAGGCGAAACCCTCGGTCTTGTCGGGGAGAGCGGCTGCGGTAAGTCAACCTTGGGCAGAACGCTGCTTCAGCTTTACCCGCCGACGGAAGGGCAGACGCTGTATTACGGAATATCTTTAAACGCGGTTGCTCCTAAGTATTTAATGAATTTAATTAAAGAGATTCCGGGCAGAAAGCAAAAATTAGTAAAGCTGTACAATGAAAACCAAAAAGACGCGCAGGAGATGTTCCTTGATATGGTGCATATCTTTGGCGGACTTTTGCTTTCATCGAATGAGGCGGAAGTAGTCTCGGCGTACCTTGATTACTACGGCGAAACCAAAACTAATGAGCCTGCATCAGATGAGGTAAATCCACAGGCTAAGAAGGACGCGTTTGAAACAAAACGCCGTGAAATTGCAAGTAACTCTGTATCTGACAAGGCTAATTTTGAAAAACTGGAGATGCTGCGCGATGACGGAATTGATCTTACTCAGCTGACTTATAACGAAATGCGTCATCTTCGCCGCGACATGCAAATAATTTTTCAGGACCCATATTCTTCACTTAACCCGCGCATGACAGTTGGTCAGATAATCGGTGAAGGTCCGATTGCGCATTCTTTCTTTTCCGGTGAAGGCGAAGAGCTTCAAAACCATGTGATGAAAGTAATGGAAGACTGCGGTCTTGCGTCTTATATGATTCACCGTTATCCGCATCAATTCTCCGGCGGGCAGAGGCAGCGCATCGGAATCGCACGATCGCTTGCTGTAAAACCGAAGTTTGTTGTCTGCGACGAAGCCGTATCCGCCCTTGATGTCTCGATTCAATCGCAGATTCTAAACCTTTTATCTGACTTAAAAGAAAAAGAAAACCTGACATATCTTTTTATTTCGCATGATCTTTCTGTTATTAAATATATCAGCGACAGAATCGGCGTTATGTATCTTGGCAATATGGTGGAAATCGCACGTTCGGAAGATATTTTCAGAAAGCCGCTTCATCCTTATACAGAAGCTCTGTTATCTGCAATTCCAACTACCAATGTTGATAAACCGAAAAATCAAATAATTCTTGAAGGCGATATTCCAAGCCCGATTAATCCGCCCAAAGGCTGTAAGTTTCATACAAGATGCCGTTATGTTACTGATATCTGCAAGGAAAAAGAGCCGCCGTTTAATGAGGTCGAACCCGGACATTTTGCCGCCTGTCATCACTGTTTAACTTAGTATGTTGTTTTTAAGCAGAAAAAAATTTAATAAAATTATCGACGAAAAAAAAGCGCATGAAGAGTTCGCTAAAGTGCGCCCGGAAATGGAAAAAGGCGATCTAAAAGCGATGATTATCGCGGCAATAATTGTTTTTCTGCCTGTAATTATTCTTATTGTCGGCGGTATGTTTTTATTTGCGTGGCTGCTCGGCTGATTTTTTATTAAGAATTACCATCAAGATGTTTGTTTATCTTTTCCAGTAAAGTTGATTTTTCAAATGGTTTTGTTAAAATTTCCGGGATTCCCAATTCACGCGCTCTTTCTTCTACAGAGTCATCAATTGTGCTTGTAAGGAAAATGACCGGGATTTTCGCGTAACTGCTGCTGCTTCTAAGCGATCGCGCGGCTTCAAAGCCGTCCATTTCCGGCATAAAAATATCCAGCAGTATTAAATCCGGGTTTAACTTTTCCAGCATCATGAACATTTTTTCTGCGGACGGTATTGTTGTCACTTTAAAATGATCTTTTAGCGCGTCTTTAATCACTACAAGGTTCATTTTATTATCATCAACTACAAAAATTGTTTTTTCCATTTTTCAGCCCATGTTATTTATTGGTTTATACATTAAAAAATTGTTCCTTTACTTCGTAGAAAACATCAACAATCAGCGGATCAAACATTTCTCCTGTACTGTCCATAATTATTTTTACCGCTTCTTCAGGAGTAAACGGCTTTTTATACGGGCGCTCTGAAACAAGGGCGTCGTATACATCGATAACCGACATAATGCGTCCTTGAATGGGTATGTTCAGTCTGTCAAGTCTGCGCGGATATCCATTGCCGTCCCATCGTTCATGATGATAGCCCGCGTATAGTTTCGCGTAACGTAAAAAATCAGAATCGGCCTTTGTCCGCGACGCGATTTGATCTATTATGCGTTCGCCTTCCAGAGCGTGGGTTTTTATAATATCAAATTCATTATTTGTCAGTTTATCGTGTTTATTTAAAATTGCCTGCGGAATAAAAATTTTTCCTATATCATAAAGCCGCGCGGAAAAATTGAGCATATCTAAATCCAGCGCTTTTAAATCATTTATGTAAGTTCCGTGTTTTTTCATTGCGTCTATTAATAATTTCTGATATTTTATTACTCGCTCAATATGGCCGCTTGTTTCTTTGTTGCGGTTTTCCAGAATATCCGTTAATGCTATTACTATATTGTTCTGCATCTTCATTGTTTTTTCGTTATCAGGCGTGTCCGGCATTATATACTCCATTGAAATTATTTCCGCGGCTGCTCTTTAATTTTTTGCATCGGCAGCCGCGTAAACATTTTCGTACCGGCATTGGGACTTGAACCCAAACACACTCGCGTGCGGTAGATTTTGAGTCTACTGCGTCTGCCATTCCGCCATGCCGGCATAAATAAAAATACTAAATTACTAGTAATAGGCTGATTCTCTTAAGAGTACGCTCTCTATATTATGAAATTATACCTTAAATCCAGATTTTTCAACAAGACTGATAAAGTTTTTATTATTTTTATAATTGAGGCTTTTCCAAAACTTTCGAATCGTCGAATCGTCGAACCATCGAATCTTCTGTTCGCAGTTCGCGCTTTTGGAAAAAGCTCAATTTACTTGACAAATATACAAGGATCAATCAAAATAAGATGTAATACAGGTACACAGGTTATCAGGTTAAACAGGAGCTTTAATGCCAGCGTTCATTGCTAATAATTTAGAAAAAATATTTTCTCTTGAGAATAAAGTTATTCTGCTGACAGGAGCCGCAGGCGGAATTGGCAGTGTTCTTGCGGAAGGTTTTGCTTCTGCCGGCGCCGCGATGGCCTTATGCGACCTTGATACAGCAAAATTGGAAAAAATCGCGGAAGCAATAAATGCCGATCAAGCGGATTTTCCTTCCGGGTGTAAAAAAGCGAATTGTTATCAGTTAGATTTGATTAAAACGGACAGTTTAAAAAAATGCGTTGATTCTGTGATTGCGGATTACGGACGTATAGACGTACTTGTAAACTGCGCCGGAATTAATGTCCGGGAAGGTTTTCTGGATGTCGAGGAATCAACGTACGACAGGATTATGAATATCAACTTAAAAGGTTTATATTTTATTTCCCAGGAAACCGCCAAACACATGATAAAACAAAAAAATGGAAATATAATTAATATTGCCTCGCATAACTCTGTCGGTATGCTGGGGGGATGCAGCGTATACGGTGCGAGTAAAAGCGCAGTAGCCGCGTTAACTAGAAGCATGGCAATAGAATGGGCGCAGTATGGTATCCGCGCTAATGCGCTTGCTCCGGGACATATTCTTACAAGTCTTACCACGGTAACGTGGGAACATCCTGAACGAAGCAAGTATCTTCGTGAACGCATCGCCATGAAGCGTCCCGGCAACCCGGAAGAATTACTGGGTATCGCGGTGATGCTGGCGTCGGATTCTTCCTCATATATAACCGGTTCCATGTTTCATGTGGACGGCGGATGTTTAGCGGGAGGCGCCCCTTGGCCGTACGACACCAAGTATTAAAATCAATGGATATAAAACCAATTCGCCGCGTGAATGTGAGCGATCAGGTTTTTGAACAGATGAAAAGCCTGATATTATCAGGGAACTGGCTGCCTGGCACGCGCCTGCCTTCCGAGAATAATCTTGCTGATCTCTTTGGCGTCAGCCGCATTACTATCAGACAGGGTATTCACCGCCTCGCCGCCCTTGGCCTTGCGGAAACACGTTCCGGCGAAGGGACATATATCTGCACTTTATCTGACAGGCAGTCTATTTCAAGCTTAGTTCCAATCGCGTATTTAAATGATGATAATATGCTCTCGGTGCTGGAATTCAGAAAGGCGATTGAAGGATATACAGCGGAGTTAGCTGCAAAGAAATCCAACGCGGACGATATCGCCAAACTTGAAATAATTTATGAAGAGATGGAGCGCAATAAGGATGATTTAAATGAGTATTCAGAAGCGGATTACTGTTTTCATTATGAGCTTGCCGTTATCAGCCGTAATTCATTAATTATTGAATGTTACAATCTTATAGGCGATATATTCCGTACCGCGATGAAATACATTGTTAAAAAACGCGGACACTCGCAGGGCCTTTATTATCACCGTTTAATAATTGATAAAATTTCCGCGAAAGACGCAGAAGGCTGCCGCCTTATTATGACGCGGCATATTGATGATACTTATGCCGATATGGTATCGCACATGGGTGAACAGACATCATCCACAACTGTATTATTTTCCAAAGACGAACAACCGGAGACAGTACAATGAATAAAAAAAATGAAATAAAACTGCTGGCTAACAAAATCCGCAGGAATACTGTTCAGATGATCGGCTGTAAAGGCCAGGTCGGACATCTTGGCGGCTCCTGTTCAAGCGCAGAGATTGTAGCCTCTCTTTACGGCAGCCGCCTTCGTTTCCGGCCTGATAACCCAAACTGGGAAGGCCGTGATAAATTCATTTACAGCAAAGGTCACGCGGCAATCGCGCAGTATGCAGCAATGGCCGAGGTCGGCTATTTTTCGCGCGAAGAATTGTGGAAGGTAAAAGAACTTGGCTCGATGCTGCAGGGGCATCCTGACAGGCTAAGAACGCCGGGCATTGAAGCCGGCACCGGAAGTCTTGGCCAGGGATTAAGCATCGCGGCAGGCATGGCAATTGCCATGAAGCTTGATAAACGTTATGACAATCGCGTGTATTGCGTAATGGGAGACGGTGAAATGGCAGAAGGGCAGATTTGGGAAGCCGCAATGGCTGCTGTCAATTTTAAGCTTGATAACCTGACAGGAATAGTTGACCGTAACGCGATGCAGGCAACCGGGTTTATCAAGGATCGATTTAATACAAATCCGTTAGCTGAAAAATGGGCTGGTTTTGGGTGGCATGTCATTGAAATCGACGGACATGATGTTGACGCGATCCTTGCTTCTTATGATGAAGCCGCTTCGGTAAAAGGAAAGCCGTCTGTAATCATCGCAAATACAATTAAAGGTAAAGGTATCGCTTTTGCTGAAAACCAGGCGGCTTTTCACAACGGAGCGCTGACAAAGGAACAATACGACAGCGCGATTTCAGAACTGGATAATGTAATTGCGGCGCTTTCAAAATAAATAAGGAATATTAATTTTATGGAAAAATTCAGTCAGAGGTTAGCTTACGGTGAAGCTCTTGTAGCTCTTGGCGCTGAAAACCCCGATGTTGTTGTACTGGAAGCCGACCTTGGTAAATCAACTATGTCCTCATTGTTTCAGGCAGTGTACCCTGATCGATATTTTGAAATGGGTATTGCCGAGGCAAATATGATTTCAACAGCGGCAGGACTTGCGGCTTCCGGGAAAATCGCTTTTTGTTCATCCTTCGCGGTATTTGCATCAGGCCGCGCTTACGATCAAATCCGCCAAACTGTCGCAATCGGCAAATTAAATGTAAAAATATGCGGATCGTCATCGGGCCTTTCCGACTTTGGAGACGGCAGTACGCATCAGGCTGTGGAAGATATAGCCATTATGACCGCCATTCCCAACATCACTGTGTTTACTCCTGCGGACGCGGATGAAGTACATAAAGCTGTACGCGCTGCCGCTAAAATTGAAGGCCCTGTTTATATCCGGGTTGTAAGAACAGATGTGCCTACATATACAAAAGGTGAATTTATACCCGGAAAACTTTGTGTGCTAAAAAAAGGCGATGACCGCGAAGCCAAGGCATCGTGCGCAATAATCACCCATGGTTTAATGATAGAACCATCCATGAACGCTTCTGAAATTTTAAAAGAAAAAGGTATTTCAGCCGAGGTGATTAACGCAGGTACAATGAAGCCTTTTGATTTTGAAGGCGTAATCGAAATATCCAAGCGCGTAAAAGCTATTGTCACAGCGGAAGATCACAGCCGCATTGGAGGCCTTGCGTGTAACGTCGCGATGGCTTTAAGAAAAAGCTCCACGCCGATGGATTATGTAGCCATTGATGATAAGTTTGGACAAAGCGCCCACAGCCTTAATGATCTTCTGACACACTACGGCTTAACCGCCGAAGCGATAGCTCAAAAAGCAATCGCGTTATTAAGTTAAATTGAGAGGTTAACATGAAAATCGGATTTATCGGTCTTGGAATCATGGGAAAGCCCATGGCAAAAAATCTGTTAAAAGCGGGGCATCAGCTTGTCGTGTTTGATATTGTAAAAGAGGCTGTAAATGAAGTTGCCGCTGCCGGCGCTGCAGCCACAGTTTCCGCGAAAGAAACCGCCGCTTCCTGCGATCATATTATCACGATGCTCCCGAATTCTCCGCATGTAAAAGCTGTTGTGTTAGGTGAAAACGGAATACTGGAAGGCGCAAAGAAAGGCTCTGTTTTGATCGATATGTCTTCTATCGCGCCGGAAGTCTCAAAAGAAATCGCTGCGGAATGTACAAAAGCCGGAATTAAAATGCTTGATGCCCCTGTTTCAGGCGGCGAACCCAAGGCAATTGACGGGACACTTTCGATTATGGTTGGCGGTGAAAAGGCTCTGTTTGAAAGCGTTAAGGATAATATTCTTTTAAAAATGGGCGCTTCGGCTGTTTACTGCGGCGGGATTGGATCTGGAAATACTACAAAGCTTGCGAATCAGATTATTGTAGCGTGTAACATTGCGGCTCTTGCGGAGGCTCTTACAATGGCGAAAAAAGCCGGTGTGGATCCTGAGAATGTTTTTGAGGCGATAAAGGGCGGATTGGCAGGCTCTACGGTGATGAACGCCAAAGCGCCGATGATGATTGCTGACAATTTCAAACCCGGCTTTAGAATTGATCTTCACATCAAGGATTTGGCGAACGCGCTTGACACAGGACACAGCATCGCCTCTCCCCTGCCGCTTACTTCGGCTGTAATGGAAATGTTCCAGGCGTTACGCGTCGACGGCGCCGGTCAGGACGATCACAGCGCCCTTGCGAAATATTACGCGAAAATTTCCGGCGAAAAAATAAGTAAAAAGACCCTTTAGGGTTTTTAATAAATTACATTTCCAGGAGGAAGGGAAAATGAAGAATCTACCTAATGATTCGCCCGAATTTTCCGTCTCATTGGGATAAGGCTTCCGTTATCAGATATTTCCGCGGCGCAAAAATTTTCGCCGACATAAGCCGCAATGCTGATGTTAAAGATGTTACTGTTATTTTTGAAGGAAAACCTCTTGAAGGAGGTTTGCTGACTGATATTTGTGAAGGCAGAGATTACCGGCTATCGGTTTTATTACCTTTTTGTGCTAAACTAAACCATGAAATCAATAACAAAAGAACTGTGGATTAATACTAAAAAACCCAGAGAATTTATCAATATCACTAATGAAGTCCAAGCCTTATTACATGAGTCCGGGATTCAAGAAGGATTGTGTCTTGTAAACGCAATGCATATTACGGCGAGTGTTTTTATAAATGACGACGAGTCAGGGCTGCATTATGATTTTGATGTGTGGCTTGAGAAACTTGCACCGCATGAACCTGTTTCATCTTATCGGCACAACACAGGCGAGATAAACGCAGACGCGCATCTAAAAAGGCAGATAATGGGGCGCGAAGTGGTTGTCGCTGTTACAGGCGGGAAACTTCACTTTGGTCCATGGGAGCAAATATTTTACGGTGAGTTTGACGGCCAGAGGCGTAAGCGGATTTTAATTAAGATTATTGGCGAATGATTTTTCAGGTATTCTGTGTATAAATTTTTTAAAATCATATACAGGAATAAATTATTTTGGACAAAGATTTTTTGTTTTTTCTCAAAAAATATTACAAAAATCTTAAAATTTGCATTATATTTTGATTTAGATATCAATATGACAAATTGTAAATAAAACAAATGCAACTCCGTAAATTCTCGATGTGTCTAAATAACATCTTGACAAAAACAAGAAATATGTAAATATTAGGAGTATAGCAAAAATATTTTGCTATAGGTTAAAATGGCTATTGATATTATTGGAACCGGAAGGAATTTACCTTTTAAAAAGGTCACAAATGATGATTTGTCGTTTCAAATCGATACAAATGACGAGTGGATTCGATCTCATACAGGGATTGGAAGCCGTTATCTCGCCGGTGAAGACACCGCATGCAGCGATTTAGCGATAGAAGCTGCAAAAAATGCGCTTGCAATGGCAAATGGGTATACCGGTGAAGAGACTGCGGACAGGGATAAGGCAGCGGCGGAAGCGGTATCGTCAATCGATGTAATTATTGTTGCGACGGTCTCCGGCGATTATGTGTCGCTTCCTTCGACAGCTTGTATAGTTCAGGATAAATTGGGTGTTCGAAACGCCGCTGCGATGGACATATTGGCAGGATGCACTGGTTTTGTTTATGGTCTTGATACCGCTGCCGGTCTTCTTAGCATAAACAAAAAGCGGAAAAGAGCGCTTGTTATCGGTTCGGAGGTTCTTAGTAAAATTGTTAGTTGGAATGACAGATCGTTATGCGTTTTATTCGGCGACGGAGCGGGAGCTGCTGTGCTTGAGAAGACAGAAAATCAAAACAGCGGTATTTTGCAAAGCATTCTTTATGCCGACGGCTCAGGTTTTGAAAGCCTTATTATAAAAAGAGGAGGAACACGCAGTCCTTTTAAAACCGGCGAGGTAATCGATACATCGGATAATAATAAATTTATCGCCGTCGATATGAACGGGCAGGAAGTTTACAATTTCGCTGTAAAAGCGTTAACTGACATCATCAAAGAGCTTTTGGAATCTGCTAAGATTAATATTGATGATGTTACGCGAATAGTTCCGCATCAGGCGAATATAAGAATTGTACAGGCTGCCGCAAAGAGGCTGCATATTCCAATGGAAAAATTTTATTTGAATATTGAGAAATACGCCAATACATCGTCAGCGTCAATTCCGATTGCGTTAGACGAAATGAACAGAAACGGACATCTGAAGAAAGGCGATTTAATTCTGATTGTCGGGTTCGGCGGCGGCCTTACCTATGGGGGGAGCGTTATAATTTGGTAGAGACAGCAGGAATAAAATTTAAAAAAACCGCGTATCTTTTTCCCGGGCAGGGAGCGCAGTATTCTGGGATGGCGCTTGATTTGCTTTCGTCGGATAAAGTGAAACTGTTATTCGATACAGCTTCTGAAATTCTTAAACAGGATATAAAGGAAATTTTGAGTTCCGGCACTGACAATTTGAAACGCACTGATGTTTCTCAGCCTGCGATAACCGCAGCTAATCTTGCGGCGTCGGTTTTTCTTGAGGATCAGGGATTTGCCGCCTCAGCGTACGCGGGATTTAGTCTTGGCGAATACGCCGCGCTTGTCTGCGCGGGTATCATCGGCGCAGCGGATTGTTTTCGCCTGATTAAGGCAAGGGGCGAGGCGATGCAAAAAGCCGCGGACAGTCTGCGCGAAAAAAGCGGCGAAGCTCCCGGAATGGCAGCTGTTGTCGGTTTAGATCCCGCGCAGGCTGAAAATCTTATCGCCCAATGGAAAGCAGAGGGACTTAACGATTTATTTGCAGCTAACATCAATTCTCCGAAGCAGCTTGTTGTCAGCGGGACAGCCGCAGCGTTAAAGGAAGCTGAAACGCGTTTTAAAGAAGCGGGTGCAAAACGCGTTATAAGACTGCAGGTCGCAGGTCCTTTCCATTCGCCGCTGATTATTAAAGCAGCGGATAGTTTCGCGGAGTCTTTAGAATCAGTTTCGTTTAACGATCCTGTTATGCCCGTTTTTTCCAATGTAACAGGAAAAAAAATATCATCAGGAAAAGAGGCAAAGGAGCTTGCTGTAAAGCAGATTACAAGTCCTGTCCGCTGGGTTGATATTGAAAAAGAAATCGTTTCCTGCGGAGTTGATGTCTGTCTGGAAACCGGTCCTGGTAAGGTACTGCAGGGATTATGGAAAGACGCTTCGCTTGTTTGCGCAAACGGAAATGAGATACCTGTTTTCGCCGCTGGTACAATGCAGGATATTAATAATTTAATAATCCATGAGTTATCATCGTAAAAATTCGGGTGATTCGTGGTAAATTTGACAGGAGATTTATATGAGATTAAATGGAAAAAAAGCGCTGGTCACAGGAGCTTTAAGGGGAATCGGAAAAACAATTGCCGATTTGCTTATCGCCGAGGGCGCTGAGGTCTGGGGGCTTGATTATAAAACCCCCGATGATTTAAACGAAAGAGCCGCAGCCGCGGGCGGAAAGCTTCACTGGATACAGCTTGATCTCTCAGTGCTTGCTTCAATCGATGAAAAAATTGAAAAGTCAATAAAAGAGTCCGGAGGTTTTGATATTGTTGTTAATAACGCCGGCATCACTAAAGATAATTTATCATTCAGGATGTCGATGGAAGAATGGCAGAAAGTTATCGATATTAATCTTTCCGCCGCATTTTTCGTCTCACGTACCGCGGCAAGAGATATGATAAAAAAAAGATCGGGTTCAATTGTAAATATGGCGAGCGTTGTCGGCATTCACGGCAACGGAGGACAGGCGAATTATTCGGCTAGCAAAGCGGGGCTTATCGGTATTACAAAAAGTTTAGCTAGCGAAGTCGCAAGCCGCGGCGTGCGCGTTAATGCGATTGCTCCGGGTTACATTGAGTCAGATATGACTGCGGCTGTGCCGGAAGAGGCAAGAAAAAAAATGATCGATTCAATTCCGTTAAAACGGACGGGAAAGCAGGAAGATGTCGCAAGGGCGGTATTATTCTTTGCCTCTGATGATTCTTCTTATATTACGGGGCAGGTTCTGCCTGTAGACGGCGGAATGTTTTTTTAAAAAATACTGCATAGCAGATAACAGCTGCATAGCAGATGACATCAGGAGTTGACATGAAAAGAAAAGTTGTGGTAACAGGAATGGGTTTAATTTCACCTATCGGCAACAATGTTGAAGATTTTTGCGCGGCTCTAAAAGCAGGTAAAAGCGGAATCACGCAGATCACTTATTTTGACACAACCGGGTTTGATGTGACAATAGCAGCCGAGATTAAAAACTTTGATCCTACTGTATGGCTTGACAGAAAAGAAGTGAGAAAAATGGCGCGATTTACTCAATTCGCCGCCGCAGCTTCGGCGCAGGCGCTTATCGACGCAGGGCTTATAGGAGAAGCTAATAATGAAGGTAAACGTCCTGTTAAATGCAACGCGCGCAGAACCGGAATTGTAATCGGAAACGGCCAGGGCGGATTTGAAATTATCGCAGAAGGATATAAAAAATTATTTAATGACGGACCAAAAAGAATGCCGCCTCTTACAATTCCAATGATGATTTCCAATGAAGCAGCCGGAAATATATCGATGCTTTTCGGAACAAAAGGTCCTGCGTATACTCAGGTTACTGCCTGCGCAAGCGGCACTGACGCATTGGGACAGGCGCTTGATTTAATCAGGTGCGGCAGATGCGATGTAGTTATCACAGGCGGAACTGAGTCCGCGGTTATTCCCTTTTCAGTCGGCGGTTTCCAGATGTTAAAAGCGCTTTCCAGTAAACGCTGCGGCGAACCTGAAAAAGCGTCACGCCCTTTTGACGCCGACAGGGACGGTTTTATATTGGGCGAAGGGGCGGGCATTTTAATTCTTGAAAGCGAAGAACACGCAAAGGCGCGCGGCGCGAGAATTCACGCGGAGCTGGCAGGATACGGCGTATCCGCGGACGCGTATCACATAACGTCCCCCGATCCCAGCGGCGAAGGCGGAGCCGCAGCGATTACAAACGCGATTGAAGACGCGGGCATGAAGCCGCAGGACATTCAATATTACAACGCGCACGGAACGTCAACCGAGATCAATGATCCTACGGAAACTAAAATGCTGAAAATCGCGTTTGGCGATCATGCTTATAAATTGAAAATTTCCAGCACAAAGAGCATGCACGGCCATTGTATCGCAGCTGCGGGCGGCCTTGAGGCAATCGCCTGTATTCTGGCAATGCGCGATGGCTTTTATCCGCCTACCATTAATCTTGATAATCCCGATCCTGAATGTGATCTTGATTATGTGCCTAATAAAACGCAGTACGGCGAAATTAATGTAACAGCGTCCGGTTCGCTCGGCTTTGGCGGACACAACGCTGTGGTAATTTTGAAAAAATATAAATAAAAGATTTTTATATTAAGGAGAATTTTATGAATGAGATAGAAAAACTTTTACCGCACCGGCAGCCGTTTTTATTTGTTGATGAAATTACCGAAATAACAGAAAAAAAGATAACTGCAAAGCATGTTTTTACGGAAAAAGAATTTTTCTTTAAGGGGCATTTTCCTGAATATCCTGTAGTGCCCGGAGTGATCCTTGTTGAGACAATGGCTCAATGCGGCGGTGCGGGACTTCGCAAACAGGGCGTGTTAGGTGACGGCGCGTTGTTTTTTCTTGCAACTGTGGATAAAGTTAAATTCCGCCGCCAGGTTCGTCCGGGCGATGAAGTCCGCTGTGAAATAGAGAACCTTCGCGTATCGCCCAAGATGATCAAACAGCAGGGAAAAGCCTATGTCGGCGAAGAGCTGGCAGCCGAAGCTGAATGGATGTGTCTTGTTGGTTAAAAGCAGCGCTTTTGAGCCAACAAGTAGAATCACTATTTTATGAGCTTTTTCCAAAACTCGGTTAGTTTTGTAAAAAGCTCTTGAAAAAGCAGTTAATAACTACTTTTTCATTTAAATCTAAGGTAGCTTTTCCAAAAGCTGAAGTTTTGGAAAAGCCTCTTAATATTAAGGATTTTAAATGCAAATAAAACCAATGATACGAAATAATATCTGCCTGAACGCGCATCCGCAGGGGTGTGCAGCTAATGTGCGTAATCAGATAGAGTACGTTAAGAAAAATTTAACGCCGAATGAAAACGCGCCTAAGCTTACGCTGATCGTGGGCTGCTCGAACGGTTACGGGCTTGCCAGCCGTATCTGCGCGACCTTCGGATACAAGGCTGTTACAGTCGGCGTATCGTTTGAAAATGAGCCGACAGAAAAACGGTCAGGTACTCCGGGATATTACAACAACGAAGAATTTGATCGCATGGCAAAACAGCAAGGGTTAGTTTCTGTTACGTTAAACGGCGATGCTTTTTCTGACGCTGTTAAAGCTGAAACTGTAAAATCCGTAAAAGACGCCGCAGCGAAAGCGGGAATCAGTCCTAAAATCGATCTTTTTATTTATTCGCTTGCGTCTCCCGTAAGAACTGATCCTAAATCGGGTGTTATGTATAGATCGGTAATAAAACCGATAGGAAAAGTTTTGAACGGAGAAAATTTAAACATGATGGACGGAACATTTAACAGTTTTTCTGTTGAAGCGGCTTCGGACGAAGAAATTGTGAATACTGTAAAAGTTATGGGCGGAGAAGACTGGGAGTTATGGATGGAAGCGCTGGGTAACGCGGGGCTTTTTTCTGAAAATACGCGCGCCGCCGCCTATACTTACATAGGTCCTGAACTTTCATGGGATATTTATAAAAACGGAACTATTGGAAAAGCGAAAGAAGACCTTGAGCGCGCGTGCCGTGAAATTAGTAAAAAATATTTCGCGCAGAAGAAATTCGGCGGAGCGTGGGTTTCTGTTAATAAAGCGCTTGTTACGCGATCAAGCGCGGTAATTCCGGTTATCCCGCTTTATATTTCATCGCTTTTTAAAATCATGAAGAACATGGGTCTTCATGAAGGCTGCATTGAGCAGATAACGCGTCTTTACCGTGACTTTCTGTTTACTAGAGACGGAAAGGTGACAGCAGACAGCGAAAACCGGATTCGTATCGATGACTGGGAAATGCGCGATGATGTTCAAAAAGCTGTTACAAATTTAATGAAAGAAGTTACCGCGGAAAATGTTTTTGATAAAACAGATCTTGCCGGCTTTAAACATGATTTTCTGGAAGCGCATGGGTTTGATGTTGCGGGCGTTGATTATAATTAATTAAAAGAGGTATTTATGGATGACAAGTTTTTTTTATCAATGATTGATAAGTTCAATTCTTCCGCGCTTGCGGAGTTGGATTTTAATGATGGAAACATGCGGCTTTATCTTCGGAAAGACGGCGCGTCCGGCGCAAGAGCGGCAGTTGTTTCTGAAGGCAATGTATCCGGAGGCGGCGCAGCGGATGTTCATCTTGGCATTTCCGCCGCCGCGAAAGCCGAAGTTTCAGATAACGGCGAAAAAATTAAAAGCCCGATTGTGGCTACTTTTTACTCATCGCCAAGCCCTGATTCTCCGCCGTTTGTGAAAAAGGGAACAAAAGTAAAGGCAGGGCAGACGCTTTGTATTCTGGAAGCGATGAAAATGATGAATCATCTTGAAGCTGAATTTGACTGCGAAGTTTTAGATATTCATGCTACAAGCGGAGAGCTTGTAGAATACGGGCAGGAACTCTTTACAGTTAAAAAAATTAAGGAGAATTGATTGTCCGATACCATAGAGAAGACTGTAAAAAAAACTGACAAGAACCGCGTTAAACGCATCCTTATCGCAAACCGCGGAGAAATCGCTGTCCGCGTTATACGCACATGCCGCGAAATGGGAATAGAAACAGTCGCTGTTTATTCAACTGCGGACAAGGACAGCCTTCATGTGCGCCTTGCGGATAAATCAATCTGCATCGGGCCGCCTTCTTCATCACAAAGTTACCTGGTTATGAATAATTTAATTGTTGCCGCGCTTCACACAAACTGCGACGCGGTTCACCCGGGAGTCGGTTTTTTATCTGAGAACGCCGCCTTTGCGCGTCAGGTTAAAAAGAACGGGCTTATATTCATCGGCCCGGACGCTGATGTAATTGAGTTGTTAGGTGACAAGGTGGCGGCAAGGGAAACAGCGCAGAAATACGGACTTCCCATAACGCCGGGTACTGGCGCTGTAGATATCAAAGATGAAAAATTAATTGAGAATGTAAAAAAACTCGGCTTTCCTGTGATTATAAAAGCAGCCGCGGGCGGCGGCGGAAAAGGAATGAGAATTGTACGCAAAGAAGAAGAGTTAGCTGAAAACATCAGCCTTGCAAGCCGCGAAGCGGAATCTAATTTCGCGGACGGGACTGTATTTATAGAAAAATATCTTGAAAACCCGCGTCATGTTGAGCTGCAGATTCTTGCCGACGGAAACGGAAACGTCGCGGTTTTAGGCGAGCGCGACTGCACTGTGCAGAAAAATCATCAAAAGTTGATCGAAGAAAGTCCTTCGCCCGGAGTAATTGATAAAATGCGCGAGGCGATGGCGGCAGGAGCGGTTCCGATGTTCAGGGAATTAAAATACAGGGGAGCCGGAACAATCGAGTTTTTAGTCGAGGATGATAAATTTTATTTTATGGAAGTTAACGCCCGCGTTCAAGTTGAACATCCTGTCAGCGAATTTGTCGCGGGCGTTGATATAATCCGCCAGCAGATACTTGCGTGTACGGAAGGCAGAATGGAAATTGATCCAAACGCGGTCAAATTAAGAGGCTGGTCTATTGAGTGCAGAATCAACGCGCATACGCCGGGAACTGTTACGCGACTAGAAATTCCCGGCGGCCCCGGCGTCCGTTTCGATTCATTTTTGTATAACGGATGTTCTGTTCCGCCGCATTACGATTCTATGATCGCGAAACTTATCGTTTATGACACTGACAGAAAACTCGCGCTTTCAAAAATGAACAGAGCGTTACGCGAATTATTTATAGAAGGAATAAAAACCAATATTGAAAGGCAGAAACTTATTATTAATCATCCTGTTTTTCAGGATGGTGTTTTTGGGACATCATGGTATGAAGATATTGCAAAGGAAGTAGAAAATGTCTGATAGTATTAAAGAAAAAAGCTGCCCGGGTTGCGGTATTCCATATAACGAAAGCGATGTAAACGCGGCGCTTAATACCTGTCCCGGATGCGCTCACCATTACAGAATGGAGCCGAAAGAACGAATCGCCTATCTTGCAGATAACGGAAGTTTTAAAGAGTTTTCAGAGAATCTTCAATCATTAAATCCATTCGATCTTTACGGATATGAAGAAAAAATTTCTGTCGCGCAGGCAAAAGCGCAGATGAAGGACGCTGTTATTACAGGAACTTGCACAATAGAAGGCAGAAAAGTAATTCTTGGAGTGATGTCGTTTAATTTCATGGGCGGATCTATGGGCTCTGTTGTCGGTGAAAAAGTAACGCGCGCTCTTTTAAAAGGAGCTGAAGAAGGAATACCTGTGCTTCTTTTTACTACATCAGGCGGCGCGCGCATGCAGGAAGGAATATTTTCGCTTTTGCAGATGGCAAAAACATCAAGCGCGGCGGCTGAGCTTTCAAAAGCCGGAGTTCCTTACTTTGTAATGTTATGCGATCCTACAACAGGCGGAGTTACAGCGTCATTCGCTATGTTAGCTGACATCATTATGGCCGAACCCGGCGCGTTAATCGGGTTTGCCGGCCCGCGTGTAATCGAAGGGACAATAAGGCAGAGCCTCCCTGAAGGCTTTCAGCGCGCTGAATTTCAGCTTGAAAAAGGTTTTGTTGACGCGATTGTAAAGCGAAGCGATCAGCGCAAAATAATTTCTGCGCTGATCGACCTGCACCAATGCGGCGAAACAAGGAGCGCGTCATGACAGATCTTGATAAAAAAATCGAGGAGCTTAACAGCCTGATTAAAGAATCGGGAATAGAAGCCGGCGATGAAATAATAATGCTGAAAGAAAAAATCCGTTCACAGTCAAAAACGGAAGCGGTGTGGAAACAGGTAGAGCTTGCGCGCCACCCCGAAAGACCGTATGCGATTGATTATATTACGCGCATTTTTGATAACTTTATCGAGCTGCACGGCGACCGCGCGTTCGGCGATGATCCTGCGATTGTCGGCGGAATCGCTTTTCTTGATTCAAGGCCTGTTACGATTATCGCAAGTCAGAAAGGGCGTACGCTTAAAGAAAATGTCTGGCGTAATCACGGAATGGCGAATCCCGAAGGATACCGCAAAGCGCTGCGCCTTGCGAAGGAAGCGGAAAAATTTAGAAGACCTGTTATCACTTTTATTGATACAGCCGGAGCGTACCCGGGGCTTGGTGCGGAAGAGCGCGGCATAGGGGAAGCGATTGCGCGTAACTTAAGGGAATTTTCCCAGCTGCAGACGCCTGTAGTCTGCATCATCATAGGCGAAGGCGGATCAGGGGGAGCGCTCGGACTTTGTGTAGGCGATAAAGTTTACATGCTGGAAAACGCGATTTACTCTGTTATAAGCCCGGAAGGCTGCGCTTCGATTCTTCTGCGTGACGCGTCAAAGGCGAAAGACGCCGCCACAATGCTTCGGATTACATCGGCGGATCTTCTTGAATTCAAAGTGATCAACGGCATAATTCCTGAGCCTGCAGGCGGCGCTCATACCGATCCTGACTGGACAGCGAACATTATCAAACAAACGCTTATAAAAGATTTAAACGATATCTGCGGCAGAAATCCGGATATTCTGGTGCGTTACCGCAACCAAAAAATCAGAAAAATCGGACATTGGAACGAATCTGCAGGCGATTAAAAGCCGTGTTTAATCGACATTAATACTTATTCTTGACAACGCCTTCTAAACAAGGCAAAATAGCATATAGAAAGGAAACTAATATCCAAAGGAGTATTCTGTGAGTCATTCGACAGATAAAATCAGAAATATCGCTATTGCTGGTCACGGTCAGACCGGAAAAACAACCCTTTTTGAGCATATACTGTTTGCCGGGGGAGTGATTCAAAGGGCGGAAACCCTGGAATCGGGAAAAACAACAAGCGATTACAGTCCGGAAGAAATAGAAAGAAAAATATCGATACATGCCGCGATGGGTCATGTTGAAAGGAACGGAACAAAAATCAACATTTTTGACACACCCGGATCTTCTGACTTTACAGGCGCTGTTATATTAAGTTTCCGCGCGGCGGAGTTCGCGTTATTAATGGTCGACGGAAAATCCGGCGTTCAGATTGAGACTGTAAAACTTTGGCGGAACCTGGACAACAGCGGCAAGCCAAGAGGCGTTTTTATCACTAAGCTGGATAACGATCAGGCTGATTTTAACAGAACGCTCGCCGACATAAAAGAAAAATTTAAAATTGATCCTGTGCCGATAACCTTCCCGATGGGAAGCGGAGGAAGCTTCAAAGGCGTTGTTGATGTTCTGCATGAAAAAGCGTACTTCATTCAGGCGGATGCTTCAGCCGGATCGGCTGTTGAAAAAGAAGACGCCATCCCCGCTGAGTTTAAAGACGCCGCTGCCGCAGCTCGCGAAAAATTGATAGAAGCGGCCGCTGAAGGCGATGACAGCCTGATGGAAAAATATATAGAGAATGGTTCGCTTTCATCGGATGAAATGAAAACAGGTCTTGTAAAAGCGCTTGCCGGAAATAAATACGTTCCGGCGTTTGCCGGCGCTCCTTTGGTGAACGCAGGTATTTTTTCTTTGATGGATTTTATCGCAGACGCCGCGCCGAATCCGCGCACAGCCCGGGACGCGGCGGTTGACGCTGAAGGAAAGAAAACTCCTGTCTCCATCGATCCTGATAAACCGTTATCCGGCCTTATAATCAGAACCAACTATGATCAGTTTTCCGGTAAGCTTTCGTGGATTAAAATAATCACAGGGAAACTTTCTGCGGATTCTGAAACGATTAATATTTCCGAAAATAAAAAAGAGCGCATCGGGAAAATTTATACTTGTCAGGGGAAGAAACTTGAGGAAGTAAGGGAGCTTTCCGCCGGCGACATCGGAATTATCACAAAATCGGCGACATTAAAAACAAACGATACGCTCGCGGCGGCTGACGGCGCTTGTTACGCGCCATTGAGCCTTCCGGAGCCCGTTCATTCTGTGGCGGTTAACGCCCTTGCTAAAAAAGACGAAGACAAGCTTGGCGAATTTCTTGTCCGCTCCGCGGAAGAGGATAAAACCCTTCGTTTCCATTACAACACTGAAACTAAAGAATCTGTTATTTCCGGAATGGGTGAGCTTCAGATAAATATCCTTCTTGATAAACTAAAAAGCAATCAAAAAATCGAAGTTGAAACCCGCGTTCCAAGAATCGCCTACCGCGAAACAATTTCAAAAAAAGCAGGCGCCGAATATACTCACAAAAAGCAGACAGGCGGGCACGGTCAGTACGGCAAGGTTGTGCTGGAAATCGCTCCGCGCGGACGCGGCGAAGGCTACGAATTTGTTAACGCAATTTTCGGCGGAGCGATCCCTAAAAATTACATCCCGGGCGTAGAAAAAGGCTTAATCGAAGGAATGGGATACGGTTCAATGGCAAGTTATCCGGTCGTTGATGTTGAAGTAAAATTGACAGACGGTAAGTTCCACCCCGTTGATTCAAACGAACTTTCATTCAAGCTTGCCGCCCGCAACGCGTTCCGCGAGGCGATGAAACAGGCGAATCCTACGCTGCTTGAACCGATTATGAACCTGACCGTTTTTATAGAAGAAAAATATCTTGGCGACGTAATGAGCGATCTTTCCGGAAAACGCGGCAAGATACTTGGCCAGGATTCTGCGGGCGGCATCGCTGAAGTGCGCGCCGAAGTCCCGATGGCGGAGCTTCTGCGTTACTCGATAGACCTGCGATCAATCACATCTGGCACCGGCTCTTTCAATGTTGACTTTAGTAAGTACGCGCCGATTTCCGGCCGCATCGCCGACGATGTTATTAAGGCTCGCGCTGAATTCAAGATACAGGAAGCTGACGAATAGTCTTTATATTAATAGTATAGCCATCCGCTGCGGAACAGAAACGATATATGGTGATACGTGTTTCTGTTGGAGAATATTGTCGGAATGTAATACGCGTATTCAAGGCCTATACCCATTGGCTCTCCGGATCGTTCCCCTATTTTAATTAATACTGACGCTCCTGTTTTTGGACCATGGATAACTCCATAATCTATAGTATTTAAAAGCAAACTTGAAACGCTGTAACCCAAGAATAATGTCACCTGACAGATACCGGCGTTTATTGTGCTGAATAACCTGATTCCAAAATTATAACCCAAGTTAAAACCGAATGTATAATCCTCATTTTTTTGATTTTCTTTTTTATCACCGGAAAATAATGATATCAGGTAAATCCAGTCCCAGCCTAATCCTCCGTCAACATATATTCCTGAATGCATAAAGTCAGGAATTATTTCAAAATACTTTCCGTATCCTATGTTAAAATATAATGATACCTGCGATTCATCTGTTTCAGGAATCAATAGTCTGATAGAAGCGTCCAGCAAGCCGTCCGCAGAGTATGAAAATTGAGTTAAGAAAAATATCAATAAAAAAATAAATAATATTTTCTTTTTCATAAACAGCCTCACTGCCTTTTATCTACGCTTGTGTATTTCAGGCGCGGCTGTACGCACTTGTACGCTGGGCGGATTATTCTGCCTCCTGCGATAGTTTCCTCAAGGCGGTGGGCGCACCAGCCGGCTATTCTGCTGACCGCGAAAATCGGTGTATTTAAGTCTTCGGGGACGCCGAGCATTTTGTAAATAAAGCCTGAGTAAAAATCCACATTGGTGCAGATATCCTTATCAGAGCCTTTTACCCTTTTAAAGACAGCGGGCACTAATTGTTCAATAAGGCAGTGAAGATTAAATTCTTTTAACAGCCCTTTTTCCTCTGCAAGCGTTTTTGCCTTGTCGCGTAACAGGCTTGCCCGCGGATCTGTAATCGTGTATATTGCGTGTCCCTGCCCGTAGATCAATTTTGATCCGTCGTATGCTTCGCCTTTCAGAATTTTTTCCAGGTACGCAGAAACTTCTTTTTCGCTTTCCCAGTCTCTTACGTTCGCTTTTATGTCATTCATCATTCCGATAACTTTTGCGTTCGCTCCGCCGTGTTTGTATCCCTTAAGCGAGCCGATGCCTGCCGCAATCGCGGAATATGTGTCGGTATCCGATGATGAAACGACATGAACCGTAAATGTCGAGTTGTTTCCTCCGCCGTGCTCCGCGTGAAGCACAAGCGCAAGGTCTAAAAGCTGCGCTTCGTACTGCGTGTATTTTTTATCAGGTCTTATAAGCGATAAAAGTATTTCTGCGCAGGATAAAGACGGATCAATCTGATGAATAATCAGGCTTTCATGATCAAAGTGGTGCTTCTTTGACATATAGGAATATGCTGCGATTGAAGGAAAGCGCGCAATTAATTCAACGCACTGGCGCAATATGTTTTCCGGTGACAGGCCTTCAGGGTCTTCATCATACGGATAAAGGGCAAGTATCGAAGAGGCGAGCTTATTCATAATGTCGCGTGACGGCGCTCTCATTATCACATCTTCCACAAAGTTTCTGGGGAGCGGGCGGTTTTCGCCGATTAAATTGTTGAAATGATCCAGCTGTATTTTTGACGGAAGTTTTCCGAAAAGAAGAAGATAGATAATCTCTTCAAAACAGAATCTGTTCTGCTGCGCGGCTTCGGCTGCGATTTCTTCAACATCAATCCCTCTGTAAAAAAGTTTCCCGGGGATTGCGACCTTCTCGCCTTCATCGACAATGTAGCCGTGCACATCGCCGACTCTTGTAAGTCCTACAAGCACGCCTGTGCCGTCGTCATTTCGAAGGCCGCGTTTTACGTTGAACTTTCCGTATAGATCCGATTCGATATAATCGTTACCCGCAATTTCTTTTAAATGTTCAGCCAATACCATCATATTGCCGCTCCTCAAAGATTGTTATGCGCAAATAAAGTCCGCGCATATAATTGTTTATCTGACTCAGGCAAGGTTTGAATCTTCTTCGCGTATCTGCACCCTGCGGTACTTTCCGCTTATTGTTTTTGGAAGTTCTTTTACAAACTCCACAATACGCGGATATTTATATGGAGCTGTATTTTTCTTTACATGCTCCTGCAGTTCTTTTTTTAATTCATCAGAAGCTGTAAATTCTTTTGATAATACGACAGTCGCTTTTACCACAGCGCCGCGGTCGGGATCGGGAAAGCCTGTGATGACACATTCAAGAACAGCGGGGTGTTCCATAAGAACGCTTTCTACTTCGAACGGTCCGATTCTGTAGCCGGAGCTTTTTATTACATCGTCATTGCGCCCGACAAACCAATAATAACCGCTTTCGTCTTTCCACGCGACATCGCCTGTGTAATAAATATTATTGCGCCAAACGCTTGTCGTCAGGGCTTCGTCGCGGTAATAGCCGCCGAACATTCCGTATGGTTTGTATTTATCAAGCCTTACTACAATCTGGCCCTCTTCGCCCATGCCGCAGGAAGTTCCGTCTTCGCGTAACAGATCGATGTCGTATCCGGGAGCGGGTTTTCCCATGGAGCCCGGTTTCGGTTCAAGCCACGGCCATGTACAAAGCGAAACTGTAAGCTCCGTTTGCCCGTAACATTCCCGCAGTTTGATTCCAGTGCCTGTTAAAAACTGATCAAAGATTTCCGGGTTGAGCGGTTCGCCCGCTACGCTGCAGTGTTTAAGCGCCGAAAAATCATATTTCTTTAAATCTTCTTTTATGAAAAAACGGTAAATTGTCGGAGGAGCGCAGAAGCTTGTCAGTTTAAATTTACTGATTACTTCCAGCATTTCCGCCGGAACAAATCTGTCATAATCATAAATAAAAATACCGGCGCCGCAGAGCCACTGTCCGTAAATGCAGCCCCACGCGGCTTTTGCCCATCCCGTATCGGCAACTGTTAGGTGCAATCCTTCCGGCACAACCTGATGCCAGTATTTTGCGGTTGCTATATGTCCAAGAGGGTAGGTAAAATCGTGGCGCACCATTTTTGGCATTCCTGTCGTGCCTGATGTAAAATAAAGAAGCATTATATCGGTGTTTTTATTTACAGCGTCAGGTTTTTTAAAATTACAATCCGCTTCTTTCATTAAAGAGCTGAAGTCATCCCACTTTGAGGACAGCTCCGGCACCTGAAAACCTGCCGCGGCTTTTTGATCCGCGCCGTAAATGCCTGCCGCGCCGTCTGTTATGCTGCCTGAAAAAACATCGTCGCTGAATATCGCTTTTGTTCTTGCCTTGTATTGATCGTATAACAGTTTCGCCGGATCATAATCGTCTGGATTATGAGCGGATCGCATAAATGCCTTGTAACGCAGATGCATTGTTCCGTTTGATTCGACGCTTTGCTCCATGATAGTTTCCGCTTCATTTACGCGTTTCATAAGTTCCAGATCATCCACGCAGATAATGCCTTTGATATCCGCCGCGTTGCATCTGTATACGATATCCTTTACAGAAAGAAGATGCGTCGCGGGAATTGCGATCGCGCCAATTCTGTGAATCGCCAGAATTACAGGCCAGTATTCCCAGCGGCGTTTTAATATAAGCATGACCGGATCGCCTTTTGTAATTCCCGCGCTGCGCAGCACGTTGGCGGCTTTATCTGACCATGTTTTTATTTCAGAAAAAGTGAAAACTTTCTCCGCGCCTTTTTCGTCACACCACTGAAGCGCACGCTCGTTTGCCTTGCTGGCGGCAAGCGCGTCAACCACATCGTAAGCGAAGTTGAAATTTTCAGGGATGTTAATTTTAAAATTTTTATAGAAATCCTCGTAGGATTCAAATGTTGTTTTTGGCAAATATGTGTCGAGCAAGGACATAAGCAGCTCCTTATATGTAATTTATATGAAGTTTAAAATACGATGGCAATAAAGCGGGCTGCTGTTCCATCCAAAGCTTTCATACCATGAGGCTCTGTGGAATCATAATAAACGCAGTCGCCCGGGTCCAGTTCAATATCGTGGCCGTTGATCGATATCAGCAGCCGCCCCTCCAATACATAATTTAGTTCCTGTCCCGGATGTGTATTTAAACTTATTGGCTTATTTTCTGTTTCCGCTGAAGCTTCGACAATAAAAGGCTCTGCTCTTTTTCCGTGAAAATTGTACGCAAGATTCCAGTAGCTGTACATCGGGCGGCGGCTTACTTCCGGAGCCTGCCCTTTTCGCGTAACGCAGAATGTTTTTAATTTTGAAGAAGCTCCGCAGATCAGCTCTGAAAGATCGACCCTGAAGCGGGAGGCGATTTCTACAAGCGCTCCTACGGAAAATTCTTTCTCTCCTGATTCCCATAACATATATTCAGCCGGATTAAACCCAAGTTCTTTCGCGAGGTCTTCGGCGGAAATTTCTTCAATCTCTCTTAATACCTTTACGCGCGCTGCGATTTCCGCCGCGCTGTGTTCTGACTGTTTATCATTCATAACTATTCCTTACCTCTATCGTCCCGTTGGAGCGTGCAATATAAATAACCGGCGGTTTTTTTGTGAAAAAACCATTTTCCACAATGCCGGGGATTATATTTAACTCTGTTTCCATTGATGGAGGGTTTACAGGAGATCCGCGGAATTCCGCTCCAAGACGGATATCCAGAATTATATTTCCATGCTCGGTGATAACAGGCCCGGCTTTACGAACAGCCTCCCTAAGGGTAACACTTGCGCCAAAATTGTCAAGAGTTTTTGTAACCTGCACTCTTGCTTCGGGGATAACTTCCACAGGCACAGGAAATTTAACGCCAAGTGAATCTGTCAGTTTTGATTCATCTATAATGATAACAAAACAAGCGGATGCGTAGGCTGCCAGTTTTTCGATTAAAAGCGCGCCTCCACCCCCTTTTATAATATAATTTTGCGAATCCACTTCGTCCGCTCCGTCTATGGTCAAATCAAGCCCGCCTGAAAGCTGCCGCGAGTTAAGCGAAAAAAACGGAATGTTCAGCTTTTCACATTCAATCTCTGTCTGAAAGCTTGTCGCGAAAACGTTGATGTCGCTTAACGTCCCCTGCGCCAGAAGTTCGCCGACCCTGCGGACAGCGTGAATCGCGGTTGAGCCTGTTCCAAGGCCCAGCTTCATTCCGCTTTTTACCAGATTATTTACCGCTGTTTTACCCGCAGCTTCCTTCATCAGCTTGATCGTATCTTGTTCCATGCGTTTGCTCCCATTGTGTTCAGCCTTGTCAGCAGCTGCTTGTTAATTTCTGTTCCAAAGAAATTTACATATTGCTGACAAGCTTGCTTTATAACCATATCATACCCGTTAATTGTTCTGCACCCTGCCGCGGCGGCTCTTTCTAAAAAAGGCGTCCGTGCAGGCGTATATACTAAATCCATCACTGTTTCTTTTCCTGTGAATGTATATAATGCCATAGGATCAACCGCTTCATATCCGTCCATCCCTGCTGAACTTGCCTGTATAATTATATCATTGTACTTTGACATAAGTTCAAAGCCCTGGCCTTCACCTCCGTTCTGCGGAAGCCCTCCCCAGCGAAAATTATATTTTTCCGCAAGGTTTTTCGCTTTTAGAACAGTGCGGTTTAAAACGAGCGCTTTTCCGCCAAGTCGGAAAACTTCCGCGGCTACAGACTTTGCTACGCCGCCGGCCCCTATAATTGTAATTTTTTTACTCTTCAAATTTTTTCTGTTTATAAATTCCAGAAACGATGTTGTAAACCCTGTGCAGTCTGTATTTTCTCCAAACCATCCGCCGGGAAAACGGTGCATTGTATTACAGGCGCCGATTGATTTTACAGTGTCTGATTTTTCATTTAACGCGGGAAGAACTGCTTCTTTATAAGGCACTGTTATTGACAGCCCCTGAACATCAAGTTTATCCGCGATTTCCAGAAATTCATTTATAGAGTCAACCGGAAACGGCACATAAACAGCGTCAGTATTCTGAATATTAAATACCGTGTTAAAAAACCAGGGACTTACGCTTGTCAGCAGCGGATAACCGGCTATCCCGTAAACCTTTGTGTTTTTTGTTATTTTTCTGAAACGGTATAATTCTTCAAGATCGCTGATATCCATCTGCCCGGGAGCGCCCGAAATCTCATCTTCAGATAACGCGGTGCAGTATGTTAAAAATGATCCGAATCTTTCCGCTAAAATTCTTGAGTAAATGCCGTAGTGACCCATGCAAATAATTATTTTTTCCTGATTCGCGTATGTTTTATTTGCGGAGAATGTTTTTGACGCTTGATATATTTGAAGAACATCAGAAGTGGATTTTACAGTTAATGCCATTTTGATGATTTCATCTCCCGCCTGTCTCATCGATCTTAATTTCGCGGGAATGTCATCGATAACGCCGCTTATGTTATGATAAGACCTGATTATGCGGGTGCCGAATGTACGCGCCGCTTCTTCAAGGCTTGGCACTTCTAAATCGTCTTCTATATCAACATACGCGAAGTTTTGCCTTGAGTCTGCGCTTGCGTACGCAAGTCCGTTCGCGAACAGCTTGACTCTTGCGCCTTCGCCTCCGACAAAATGTCCTCCGTCAATATCCCGTCTGATTGTTAAAATTACAGGTAAGCCCGCCTGTTCGGGAAAACGGCGGATGTAAAGACGTTCGTCGGAATCAAGGCAGTCTACGCGCAGTTCCGCGATATCTGTGAATTTACGGTACTTATTTAAAATCTCCAGATTTCGTTTAATTGTTTTTGCTGTAAGGCACAAGCAAATTTTTGCCATGCTGTAACCTCTATAAATATTAATAATCAGAGCGGTATAAAAATATTGCCGTCACTTGCCCTGTCATATCTTCACTGTTAAAATTTATCCTTAACATTAAAGGCCAGTTTTTTCCTGTTACCGGTATTAATAAATGATCGCCGTTATCCTGCGCCGCGGATGACTGTATTAAATCGCCAAGAATTTGAAGCACAGCGGATTTTCTGTTTCCGTGAGAAATGCCGTGAGTTGTTAAAAACTGAACCTGCCAGACGCGGTTTATATGTAAATAAAAATCCACGCTTGTATATTGAAAGACGACATCATCCTGCCATGTTTCATTTCCTCTTGCTGTTGCAACCGCTCTTGGCGGCCCGAAACGATCAATTAGTTCCTCCAGCGTCATACTGATGAACGCGTATTGCTCATCAAAGCTTAAACCTGTGTTTAACGGACGCTCCTGCGCGGATAAGGATATTGAAAAAAATATTAATAAATTAATAAGGACGGCTTTTTTCATGTAATTTTATTTTTGCTGTTTCCTCATCTTATAGGACATTATTATCATTGTTATTCCGAGGGCTATTAATAATAAACCTTTAGCAAGTCCTAAAATGAAACCTACCATAATCCCTCCTTAATCCATTTCATTATAATATCAATTACTTGTATTATACCAAGAATACCAACAATCATACCACCTATTCCCAAACCTTTTAAGAATGGGCTTTCCGGTCTTTCCATTACTTTAAACATTTTTTCCAATGTTTTATTTATGTTTTCCAGTTTATCAACAATTTTTTCCTGCCGTGCCATAAATTATTTCCCTTTTCCGAATTCATTAAAAACCCAGCTATTCCCGTTGACCCGTAATATTCCGGATTTTGAAATCCATACATTAATCCCTGAATGAACACGGAATGCCGGGTTTTCGTATCCGTTAAAAGACAGCGGCGTTTCAAAAGGAGACGCTCCGTACCATAAATCAGACCAGTTTTCTGTTTGGACAGGCAAATAAGCGGGAATAGCAATTAAACTGGTTTCTTCTGGAACTAACCGCCGCGTATCAAAGTTGCCGGATATAGTTTTTTCCGCGACAGAGCGCCAGTTAACAAGCCAGGGGTTTTCCCGCACAGCCTTGTTTAATGTCTCTCCTTTAAAAAGCTCTCTGAACCTGATCCAATCGAAATTTGCCGGAATTTTTGTGTAATTTTTTTCACTTGTATATAACGCTCCGGCGGAATTCGACAGTTCTGTGTAGAAAATCGCGTCTACACCTGCTTCCCAGCTTAAATTAAGGCTGCCGTTTTTTGTGTCATAAGGGAATAACGCGCCTGCCGGTTTAAATAATCCTGTTATCAAGTTGTGCTCAGGCCAATAGGGCCATGCAGTAACCGGATTTGTCAAAGTGACAGGCAGTTCAATTTCCATTATCCTTTTACTGTCCCGATAAATAACCGCGGTTTTTTTATAACCGTTTGTATCAAACCATTCAATTTGCCAGCAAGGTTCGCCAAGCAGCAATATCCATGCTTCAGGCGCGTCCGGCAGCTTTAAAACATACTTTGTATGGCAGATTTCCCTGCATCCGCATGTAATTATTAGAACGGCAAGCTGAAGAGCCAGTAAAACCGCTGACTTTTGTTTAATTTTAAATCTTTTCATGCTTATATATGGCGCTGAGTATTCAAAACGCATGACCGGAATTTGCAATTTTTTTCAAAATATATCATACTTAAAAGAAATGGATATTGTTACCTACATTAGTACGCTTCAACAGGCTCTGGGCTCCCGAAAAGACTGGCTTGAGAAATCTGAACTGGTAAAATTAAAGGATAATCTGCGAATATTTCAAATTTCATATGCGTCATTATATAATATTTTTCTTAAGAAAAAATTGATCGATGAAGACCCCTATAAACAGGAATCTAAAATCAGTGAACTGGAAGTGCCTGAGACTGGAATCTTTAATGAAGCAAAAAGGATAGAAGCTCTTACAATCAGGCTGTCAAATTATGACAACCAGCTTGACTTTCTGGTAAATTTTTATCAGCTTGGCGTTGATTTTCTTAATCTTGACAGGATAAAGCGAATTGTAGGGCTTGTTCGTTATATTGACTGGATCAGTTTTTCCCCCGATTCACAGTCAATAATGACCAAATCAGTCGCCGAATTAACCAATAATTCAAAAGCAGGCGTTGACCCGCTTACCTTGAGTATTATCGGCGAAAGCCTGACAAGGCTTTCCAAAACTACAGCAGCGGCAATGGCTACGTTAAAAGAGTTGAATCTTTACTACAGAGAATGTTATAAAATTGATGTACGGACGAATGTAACCCAATCGATGTCCGCCGGCGAGGCAGCGCTGGATAGCATTAAGAAAAAAATGTCTTCCGCAATGCCCGGTAAGCCTTTTTATAAAGAGTTAATTGAAGAAATCATTAAAGAAGACTACTCAAACGAAGGTAATGATTTAAGAGAAGTTATTTTAAACTCATTCGCTGTAAAAGAAGAGAAAGCTAAAACGGTAAAACCGGCTGTTGATTTTAAAAAAATACTTCTTGACGGTATTATTTGTATCGGCGGAGCTTCTAATATTCTTTCTGAGATAAACGTAAAACTCCACGATAATCAGGCTGTATTGGAAAGCCGCAAAAAATCATTTATCGAGGCAATTAAGGAATTGATCAGGAAAATGACAAACGCGGAGCCGGAAGAAGTAGTGTACGCGATAGAGAAAATGGATGAAACAAAGGGAATTCCAATTAAGGAAAAAGTGCATTTCTATCAATTTATGGGCGATATAGATAAAAAAATCAAAATTTTAGGCAGTTTTGTCCGCGGCCCGGCTTATAATAAATTATCCGCGATGTCAGAAGAGCAGGTAATCAGTTATCTGGAAAGAAACATCAAGGAAGTATCCGCTCTTCATAAGACCTTAAGCGCACTTGATGACTTTTTTAAGGCAAATGTTGTTCAGGAAGACAGGGATAAAATTAAAGGGATAAAACCCGAATTATCCGCTTTAAAAAACACCTATGTAAAAGCCAACCAGCTTCGTTATGAGTACAGCGCTCAAAAAGAAGAAGAAGAGCAGATGAAATCCCTTGGAATTAATCCGCTTAATCAGCCTCCTGCTCCGCCTCCGCCGCCTCCTGCCGCATAAAACGCTTAATTTTCGGCTTTAATACCTCCCAAATTCATTGTTTTTTTTCATAAATGCCGATATTGTAGATAGGCGGGAATAAGATTTGCCAAATTTTCTAAAACCGGTACTGGCTTTAGCTGTCTCATGTCTGATTTATGCGGGATATCACTATCTGGCGGACGCGCAGCTATTAAGTTTTATTCAAATGCGTTTCTATAACCCCTCGATCTATAATTCTTATGTAAAAGAAAATAATACTGACGCTAGTCTTGTTCAAAACCATATATATGAGCTTCAGGATAGGTTTTCCTCTTATTTAAATATGGAGGTTGTCCGCCGGAGCTTTTTCTATAATCAAAGCGCCGATGATATTTTTCAAAGGTCCCGTTTCTTTGGATTATTGCTGGAAACAACCGGCGGGCTTCAGTCTGTCCAGTTTGTAGACAGTAACGGATTAAGGCTGCATTATTCAACATCAACGCGCGATCTGTTAAGTCAGAGCGCTGATTCTACCGCTTACAGAAACTATAACGAGGATTCTCAGGCGCTGCCTTTTGATATTGTCAGCGTTCCGGCAGGCGGCGCGCCAAAATATATCATGGACGAGAAAAGCGGCAGAGTTATTTTTTCTTATCCTTTTTATGATTCAATGGATGTTTACCGCGGAACAGCGCTTTTTTATGTTTCCATCAATTCGTTAGCTGAAATGCTTATCGCGAAAAACAGGATAAATGTAAGCGACATAGTTTCCGTGATTAACGATCCGCCGGGGCTTCTTTTTGGAACGCCTGAAACATCTAAAACTGTTTTGCTTAACAGGGTGTCCGGTCTCTGGAAGACTGGAATACAGGGCCGCATTATTCTGGATGCCTTTGATTCAGAGGCTTCTTTTTCTTTAATTTATACAAGAACCGGCAATGGAATGTTTTTCGGGCGGCTTGTTAATAATGCTCAGTTTCTGGTTTCCGATTCAATGGCGCATGTTTTTAATCTTTCAATGTTTTTAACTTTTTATCTTGTGGTTTTTTTCTTTTTTAATTTAAAACCGAATCCTATCGCCCTGGTGCGAAACCGGATAAAACGCCTTAGAGAAAATCTTTTTGAGCAGCTATATATTAATAAAACGCCGCCGGAAAGAGCTAAATGGATACTGGAACTGGAACAGCGGCGCGAAGAAATCCGCGGGGAGCTTAAATACAATTTAAAACTGAAAGGCCGTATGGAAACGCGCGTTGACGGCATCATTAACAGTTCATGGGACGAGCTTTTAACAGTTATTAAATCCGGCAGCGGCCAGGACATTGCGTCTGTTCCTGCGCAGGCCAGGAGCGCGGAAACAGCTGATGTTGAGGAAATTACCGAAGCCGAAGAAGTCGAAGAAGTGGAAGCTCTTAGCGAAGCCGAAGAAATTGATGAAATAGAAGAAACGGAAGCGTTAGGTGAAGTTGAAGAGATAGACGAGATTGAAGAAGCCGAATCGTTAGGTGAGGCCGAAGAGATTGACGAAATAGAAGAAATTGCTGAAATTGAAGAGGCGGAAGAAGCAGCAGAAGCGGATGAATATGACGAAGCAGAAGAGCTGGAAGAAATTGATGAAGCCGAAGAAATTAATGAAGAGTATGCCGCTGCCGAACCTGTAGAAATTGACGAGCTTGAGGATATAGAGGAAATTGAGGATAGCGGCGATGAAGAAGACACCGTGGCTCATAAAGGTCTTCTGGGACTTGCAAGCGAAATCGGCGGCGAAGATAAAATTGATGTTCATGGGAAGGGACTTCTTGGCTTAGCAAGCGAAATTCCTCATGACGGCGGTATTGATGATGAACTTCATTCTGATGCTGAAAAAGATAGGCAGGAAAAAATAATTCAGGAAATTCAAGTTCATAGGGGACTTTTAGCTCTTGCAAGCGAGATTGAATTTAATCACCCGGTAAATGTCGAGGAAGAGCCTGAAGAAGATCTGTCCGCCGAAGTTGACGTTGTCTCTCCTTTTTCATCGATGTTCTCTACTCTTGTTATTGAAGATGATGATAAACAGGAAGATGACGAAGCTGGATCATCAGAATTAAAAGAAGATTCAATTTAATAATTCTTTAGTTTTGAAACAACGTCAGTTATCAGCGCATCATTAAAGACGGATTAATGGTTACTCCGTCTTTGTAAATTGTAAAGTGTAAATGAGCGCCTGTGCTTTTGCCCGTACTGCCAACATCGCCGATTCGCTCGCCTTGAGCTACATTTGCGCCTGCTCTTGTCTGTATAACGCTTAAATGCGCGTATAGCGTTCGGTATCCCGAATGATGATTGATAATGACATAAAAGCCGTAAACATCGTCCCATCCAACCGCGCTGACCCTGCCTGCCATAGCGGCTGCAACCGCCGTGCCTGTGTTCCCCCTGATATCAATGCCGTTATGATACTGTACAATGCTTGCGTTAAAAGGATCTCTTCTCCAGCCGAAAGATGAAGTTATCGCGCCCCTGATCGGCCATATAAATAAATCACCGTTAATTTCCTGAAGCCTAACCCAGTCTAGCTTAGCGCCCGGAATGAAGAGGTCTGACCCCGGCACAATTTTTTCCGAAAAAAGTTCGTTAGCTGTAATTATGGCTTCTTTATCAACAGAGTATTTCTCCGCGATTAAATCGAGGGTTTCTTTTCCAAGGACAGTATGCAAAATTCCGTCCTGGTTCGGGATTTTTAACACAGTGCCAATCTGCAGAAGGCGGGAGTTAGTTACTTTATTTATGGAAATAATCGTATCCTGATTTAAACCGTAATTTACCGCTAATGTGCTGATATTATCGCCGCTTTTGACAAGGTAGGAATCATAAAATAAAAATAACGGTTTTGACAGGGAATCCAGCATCATCGCGTCTGTTTCCAAAGACGCGGTTGACATGAAAATTTCGGCTTCTTCCTCTGTCAGCATTTCCTCAGATATAAAACCTCCGCCGATGCCGTCTTCATAATTAAATACGGTTAATGCGGTATTTTCCTTCTGTTTAATGTACTGCGCGGGGTTAATTAACAGAAAAAGGCATAAAACGGCCGTTAATCTGAAGATATTTAAGCGGTTTTTCGCTGTAAAGGCTAAGAGTTTATCTGCAGATTTTCTGCATAAATTAATAAAATAATCATTTGCATTGACCGCCAGCATATTCGAATCTTACAAAATTTCCTTTTTTTAAGCAATACGTTAACATAAGTTATCGATACAACGCCGAAATAAACTTTTATTGGAATCTTTTATCAAACAGGCCGTTTACTAGTCTTCGGATTCGAGGATTTTTAACAAATCCCTGATTTCCGCCGCCTGTTCATATTCTTCCTCAGCAACAGCCTGTTCAAGCTGTTCCTTTAGAGATCTATGTTGATTATCGGCATTTTCCTCAAATTCATTGATAAAGAATGATAATGGTACACCTGTCTGCTCTATTACGGCGGCAGAGAGATAAATTGGGCATTTTCTGCGCGTCGCGACTGCAATTGCGTCGGAAGGGCGGCTGTCCAGTACAAGAGGTTTCTCTTTTGTGTATTCACCGCCTGTGATAATCAGCCGGGCGTGAAAAATATCGTCTTTTAGTTCATAAATTTCAACTTTTCTAATTGATAAATTTACATGGTTCAGCATATTTAAGAATAGGTCGTGAGTATGAGGTCTTGACAGACTCATTCCCTCTTTGCCGATTAAAATTGACTGCATTTCCAGCGTGCCGATAAAAATGGGGACAGCGGTTTCCATGTCCTTTGGCTTTAGTAAAATTGCGTTTCCGTGGCTCGTTTTTAAAATTGACCAAATTTCGCTTAGTATCATTACTTTATTTCCGCGTTCCTAACTAATTAATTTTACAAAGCCGTCCAGCAATTTTTTACTGTCTTCATTTTTTACATATTTTTCCAAATCGTTTGAATAAATTACATTTTTTATTTCGTTTAACAATGTCGCGGCTATTTCTTCGGCTTCTGTGAAAATTCCGGCAGCTGTCATGTTTTCTATAAGCTCTTCCACTTCCGGGGCTCTTGTGCCTTCGTGTTTTGCCACATGGAAACAATAAAAAACCCGTTCGCGTCTTTCTGGATATTTGCTTAAATATAGAAGGATTGGAAGGCTTTTTTTCCCTTCGGTAATATCATCGCCTTTTCTTTTTCCCGGGATTCCTGTTGTAAGGTTTTTTACATCATCAAGTATTTGAAACCCGACGCCCATCATGTCCGCCGCTTCGCCGATTTTGTTAATTATTTCCTGCGGCACTGCGCTTTCAGATATTGAGTTTGACGCGGAAACTCCTGCGATATGCGCACCAAGTTCCGCCGCAAAACGCGCGAGGCTTCCAGTTTTCATTCTGCACATTAAAAAATATTCATCGATTTCCGGGATTGCGGAAACATCCCTGTGCCAGTTAATATCTATCGCCTGGCCAAAATGCATCCGCCTCATATATTCCGACCAGAGTTTATATATTTGTTCCTTGTTTTTTAACGCGCAGTTTTCTATGCAGCATGATGAAAGGAAATAAAAAAATGAGCCTGAGTTTATCGCGGTATCAAGACCGTAAATTTTATGAATCGCGGGCTTTCCCCTTCTTTCCTGCGAATCATCTTCTATGTCATCATGAATCAAGCTTGCGTTATGTGAAAATTCAACCGCGGGAGCAAGCGGAAGCGCCGCGTCTGCGCCGCCCAATGTTTCACAGATAAGCGTCATTAATAATGGCCGCCAGCGTTTCCCGCCGCGTGAAATAACGTCTTCCAAAGGAGAAACCAGCGTTTTTATTGACTGTTTTAACTGTGCGCTATGATGCAGCTGAATGCCTATTTTTCCGTCAAGACCGGGGAATACTCTCTGCGCCCATGTGTCATCGGCGGTCAGCCAGAGTTCCATTTCTTTGTTAATCTTTTCTATTCTTTGTATATACTCTTGATCCATAAGCAATTATAATAAAATTAATGGCGGATTACAAGAAACCGGATCACTGGCAGCAAAAAGCGCGAAAAGAAGGATATCCGGCCCGTTCTGTCTATAAATTAAAGGAAATAGAAGAAAAATTCAATCTTTTTAAAGCGCCGCGCGTTTCATTACAAGGGAAATCAAGCCTGCGTGTTCTGGATATAGGCGCGGCTCCGGGAAGCTGGAGTCTTTATGTGCTGCGTAAGGCGGCAGACGGAGCTTTAAACAACCTTTTTCTTGCCGCGGCGGATCTTTCGCCTTTGTCGCGTGAGTTTGACAGTGATTCAAGGAACCATGGTTTATTTGAAAGCGATAATTTTTTCTTTGTCCAGGGTGATGTGACCTCTCCCGGCATCCGCGAAATTATTTTATCGAAAGGGCCTTATTCGCTGATAATAAGCGACGCGGCTCCAAGCACAACAGGAAATCACATAACAGACTCGGCGCGATCTCTTGAACTTGCGGAGACTGTAATCGCTTATGCCGAAAACGCGCTTGTCCGCGGCGGAAATCTTGCGCTGAAAATTTTTCAGGGAAGCGGCGTTGACGCTCTTTTAAAAAAAATGAAAACACTTTTTAACGCCGCGAAAAGTTTTAAACCTGAAGCCTGCCGCGGCGAATCTGTGGAGACTTATTATACGGGGCTTGGTAAAAAATGAATCAATATTGTAAAGTAATTGGCTTTTTTATTTTTTTTTCAGTTTTATTTTCATTGAACGCGCAAAGCGAAAAAAATATAAATGAAGTTGAATCTGCAGATGTAAGAAGAAATGAAAGCGCGGTTTATGACAAGACGGGCATAATATTGTCTTTGAGCGCGTTTAATTATTTTTCCGCCGGAATAGGTTTTAATAAAGGCGATTGGTTTGTTGCGGGGCCGCATTTCGCGGGCGGTAATTATGGAATATTACTTGAATATAATTCTTTAAATGAAATGCATTTAAGAGTATACAGAAATATTTACGGCGGCGCATCGGCAGTGTATATGGGAGTTTCCGCGGTGTTGAGCACAAACTTTAAAGAAATTACCGGAGGGCTGTCGCCGGAAATTGGATTAGGTTTTCCCGGAGTCAGTATTTTTTACAGATATAACTTTTATTTTTATAAATGGGATGACTATAACCGTCATGAAATCGTATTATTAATTTACCCTTTGAGTCAATTATTTAATTAAAATCTTTTAAAGTCAGGCTATTAAAATATTTTTTTATATGTTATTATTCTATATATCTTTTATTAAAGGTGGAAAAACATGATTATTTTAACTTTAAACTGCGGCTCTTCGTCAGCTAAATATCAGGTTTATGACTGGGAGTCTAAAGATGTGCTTGCTGTAGGCATTGTAGAAAAAGTAACCATCGGCGGTTCATTTATAACTCATAAAGCGAAAGGCAAAGAAGAAGTAACTTTTAATCATGACTGTCCGACACATACTGACGCGATTGATTTAATTATAAAGACTTTAACAAGCAAAGACATGGGCGTAATCAGCGACATGTCAGTTATAAAGACTGTCGGTCACCGTGTTGTGCACGGCGGCGACAAATTCACAAAGTCCGTCATAGTTGATAAAGCCGCAATGGAAGCGTTTACCGCAATGCAGGATTTAAGCCCTCTTCACAACCCGGCAAACATTATGGGAATAGAAGCGGCGAGAAAAGTTCTTCCCGATGTTCCGCACTGCGCTGTTATGGACACAGCATGGCATCAGACAATGCCGCCGGAAAATTATTTATACGCGGTTCCGACAGAGTGGTATGAAAAGTATCAGGTTCGCCGTTACGGTTTTCACGGGACGAGTTTTCTTTACACCGCAAAACGCGCGGCAGTGCTTCTTGGACAGGATCCGTTTAAAACAAACGTGATAATCTGCCACCTTGGAAACGGCGCGTCAATTAACGCGGTAAAGGACGGATTATCTTTCGATACATCAATGGGAATTACCCCGCTGGAAGGACTTGTCATGGGGACGCGCTCGGGTGATATCGATCCTTCTCTTCCTTTTTACATTATGCGTAAAACAGGAATGAACGTCGCGGAAATTGAGAACGCGTTAAATAAAAAATCTGGTCTTCTTGGTTTGACCGGAAAATACGCGGACAGACGCGACATTCAAGCGGCGGCGGTCGCCGGCGACAAAGATGCGTTACGCGCTCAATATATTGAGGCGCATTTAGTTAAAAGATATATCGGCGCTTATCAGGCTGTTCTTGGAAGAGTGGACGCGCTTGTTTTTACCGCGGGGGTAGGCGAGTTTGCCTGGTTTATGAGGGAAAAATATTTGAACGGGCTTGAAGGAATAGGCATGGTTTTTGATCCGCAGAAAAATAAAATTTCCTGCACCAGAAACACGGAAACTCTTATCAGTAAACCGGAATCAAAAATTCCGGTATATATCATTCCTACTGATGAAGAACTTGTTATGACAGAAGACGCTTTCGCGCTGATGCAGGGAACTTATGATACGCATACACATTTTAAATATTCATTCCAAAGCAAAGATTATGTGAACAAAGGACGGGCTGAAGGTTTGAAAGGCGATCTTGTGAAGAATCCCGGTCTTGCGGATATTATAGCTAAACCAAGATAGAGTGAGGAAGTGAGAAATGAGGAATTAGGAATGGAGATCTTTGTTTAATAACAAAGCGTAATACCCGTACGCTGCGATATCAAACAATAAATTAATTCCTAACTCCATATTCCACATTAGTAATTCCTCATACCTAATTTTTATTTCACACAGATTAAAACTGTTTTTGTTTGTGAAAATAAGATTTAAAATTACATGGAGTTTTTAATGACTGAACTACTCTGTATCGGCAATCCGATTGTCGATGTATTTATAAAATTAAATAATAGTCTCGCTTTAAAATACGGAATCTGCGATCCTGTTCAGCATATTGACAGGGACACGATTGAATCGATACTGCGCGAACCATCGGTAGATTTTTCAAAAGCTGTGAAATGCTCAGGCGGCGGGGCTGCGAATGTCGCGAAGATTTCAGCGATGCTTGGAATGAAATCCGCGTTTTCAGGATGCGCCGGTAATGATGATCTTGCTTCTTTTTATGAAAAGGAAATCTCAGCGGCGGGCGTTAACGTAAAGCTAGAAAAATCAAACAATAAAACCGGAATGTGTTTTGCGTGTAACGTTGACGGCGTTCTCAGATTCGCTGCATGTCCGAGTGCGGCGCTGGATCTGAATGAATCTCATATCAGCAAGGAAACGATCGGCAGCGCTGAAGTAGTAGTGCTTGACGGTTATATTCTTGACCGCCGTCCGCTTGTTCAGCACATTTTATTTTCCGCAAGCAGGCAGGGCATTCCTGTCGCTCTTGACGTAGCCTCTGTTTTTCAGGTGAAAAACAAAGCGGAAGAAATTATTACGTATGCGCGTAACTTTCCGCTGATTATTTTTATGAACGCCGATGAAGCGCTTACTCTTTATATTGAAATCAGACTGAACGGGCAGGGCGATTGTTATTCGTTTTCTGAAAAAGAAAAAGAAACAATAATTATACGCGATGTCTGTCCGATGCTGAAAATTATCACTGACGGAGAATTATTTCCTATCATTATAATTAAACTCGGCGGACGAGGCGCTCTTGTAATTGCCGGAGGCAATGTTTATGATGAAGAAACATTTAAAATAATTCCGCATGATACAACGGGCGCAGGTGACGCGTTCTGCGCTGCGTTTATTTCCGCGTGGATACGGGGCAAGTCGATTATTGAATGCGCCGGGTTAGGAAATAAAGTAGCAAGAGAGATTCTTGATGTTCCCGGAACACGCATAAGGAGCGGAAAGCTTAAAGCGTTCGCGAAAATTTTGCAAAAATAATTTTTATTATAGAGGTAAAAACATGGCAAAAAAAGCAATTTTATTGTTAGCCGATGGATTTGAAGAAGTCGAGGCTGTAACGCCTGTTGATTATCTTCGCCGCGCCGGAATTGAAGTTACAACCGTATCAATTTCTGAAAGCCTTACTGTTACCGGACGATGGACCGGTATCAAGATGTTAGCTGACACAACTCTGTCTGAATTTATGAAAACATATACAGACGCGGAAAAAAATTATGATGCTGTAATTCTTCCCGGCGGAATACCGGGTGCTGAAAACCTTGCCGCTTCCAAAGACACAGGCGCGCTGATTAAAAAAATGGCCGCCGCGGGAAAATTTGTCTGCGCGATTTGCGCTTCACCTGTTTATGTTCTTGCACCGCTTGGACTTATCGCGGGAAAGAGATTTACCTGTTATCCCGGAATTGAAAATAAATCACAGCAAAAATATGACGGGATTTGGTCGGCTGACAGTGTTGTAATTGACGGCAACATTATCACAAGCCGCGCGGCGGGAACAGCAGGACTTTTTTCCGCTGCAATTATAGAAAAACTGCTTGATAAAGAAACCGCAAAAAAAATTGCGGATACGGTTCTGCTTTAAACTGTAATGTGCTATTATGATTTAAATATTTGCACATAACATAAATGTATTAAGGAAGGAATTATTATGAAAACAGCGGTTGTTTTTTATTCACTTGACGGGAACTGCGCTCTTGCCGCGGAAGAAATAAAAACATTACTAAACGCGGATTTAATCCGGCTGCAGACAATGGATGAAAAAAAACGCGGAAAAATCGGCAAGTTTTTTTGGGCAGGCGGCATGATGTTTTCCAAAAAACTGCCGCAGCTTAAACCATTTACTTTTAATCCCTCTGATTATGATCTGATTATAATCGGCGCTCCTGTATGGGCTGGCTCTCCCGCGGCGCCAGTTAAAACATTTATTACTAACGCGGCAATCACCGGAAAAAAGATCGCCATCTTTGTCTGCCACGCCGGCGGCATGGGCGATTCACTTGTTAAACTGAAAACATTATTAACAGGTAACGATATAATCGCCGAGGTTGATTTTTTAAGCGCCGCGAAAAACGCCGAAGAAATGAAGAAGAAAGTTGGTGAGTGGGTAAAGGAGTTTTGAGAGGCTTTGTATTGTTTATAAATGACAATCGCCGTTAAAAATTATCATATTACGCTCCAAAATTCTGCTCAAAATTCTTTAACGTCATATTATCCTTAACTTCT